>ERZ773038.2100-NODE-2100-length-10391-cov-2.783572_pt1 | contig 10391 bp, 6 predicted proteins | sample MGYA00511665_ERZ773038 | MGnify/ENA primary metagenome ERZ773038 (study PRJEB29015, sample SAMEA2737966) | human oral metagenome | biome: human oral; feature: human-associated habitat; material: dental | place: China | collected 2028 ... | reverse complement strand
CGTCAATTACATTTGCCATCTTTTAGTAGTAAAAAAGGACTTGCTTGAAAAACTTAAAGGCTTTGATAAGGCGTATGACGGAGCACAGGACTATGACTTTATACTAAGGGCAAGCGAGCAGGCAAAGCAAATAGTGCATATACCGAAAGTTTTGTACCATTGGCGCTGTCATATGAACTCTACGGCAAGCAATCCCGAAAGCAAGCTTTATGCCTTTGAAGCGGGTGAGAGAGCTATAAAGGCACATTTTCAAAGAACTGAACCCGGTTTAAGCATTGAGTCGATAGAAAAAGGTATAGACTACGGTATATATCATACAAGCTTTAATATTAAAGAAGAACTTATTTCCGTAATCATACCAAATAAAGACCATAGTGAGGACTTGGATAAGGCGATAAGGTCGCTTCTAAAAGGCTCCTATAAGGAACTTGAAATAATAATAGTAGAAAATAACTCTATCGGTAAGGAAACATTTGCCTACTATGAAAACATACAAAAGGAATTTACCAATATAAAGGTAGTAGTATGGGAGAGGGAGTTTAATTACTCCGCTATCAATAACTTCGGTGTAAAGTATGCTAAGGGAGAGTATCTTTTATTCTTAAATAATGATGTGGAGCTTAAAAATCCCGATTCTATAAAAGAAATGTTTTACTTTATGCAAAGAGAAGATGTGGGAATATGCGGCTGTAGGCTTTTGTATGAGGACGATACCATACAGCACGCCGGCGTGGTCATAGGATTTGGCGGTATAGCCGGACACACCTTTATAGGTTTACACGAAACACAAAACAGTTATTGCCACAGGGCTATGATCGCTCAGGATTACTCTGCGGTAACGGCTGCCTGTATGATGAGTAAAAAATCCGTTTTTGAAAGTGTAGGGGGATTTAGTGAAGAACTTGCAGTAGCATTTAATGATATTGATTATTGCATGAAGGTAAGAGCCTTGGGAAAACTTGTGGTATATACGCCCTATGCTGTACTTTACCATTATGAATCAAAGTCAAGAGGACTTGAGGATACCCCCGAAAAGGTGGAAAGATTTAACAGAGAAATAGCTACCTTTATGAAAAAATGGGGTGATATACTTGAGAATGGAGATCCGTATTACAATCCCAATCTTACGCTTAGAAAATCCAACTTTGCACTTAGGGATCTTTTAAAAGAAAGAATAGGAGAGCCATATCATATAGAGGGGATAGAAAAATATATGTAATATTTTTCAAGGTGGAATTATGGAAGTAACAGTCCTTATACCCAATTACAACGGACTTAAGTTTTTATATGACTGTATAGACTGCTTGAAAAAGCAAAGTATTAAGGATTTTAGAATTTTAGTAGTGGACAATGCCTCCGCTGACGAAAGTGTTAAGTGGCTTAAAGAAAATAACATAGATACACTGGTTTTAGATAAAAATTACGGTTTTGCCGGCGGAGTCAATGCCGGTATAAAAGAAATAGACAGCGCCTATACCATACTGCTTAATAATGATACCAAAGCGGATGTATACTATGTGGAAAATTTGCTTAAGGCAATCAAGGCTGAGGAAAAAGTATTTTCCGTAAGCCCTATGATGATACAGGCACAGGATAATAATCGCATAGATGATGCCGGAGACGGGCTTTGTATAATAGGTTTTGCCTACCAGATAGGTGTAGGAGAGTCGATTAAAAGATATGAAAAAAAAATGAAGGTATTTGCAGCCTGTGCAGGAGCTGCCATATATGATACTGCCCTGCTTAAGGAGTTGGGAGCATTTGACGAGGCACATTTTGCCTATCTTGAGGATGTTGATTTAGGCTACAGGGCAAGGCTTTACGGTTACAAGAACCTGTATGAGCCAAGTGCTAAAGTAATACACATAGGCAGTGCCACATCAGGCTCAAAATATAATGACTTTAAGGTAAAACTTGCGGCAAGAAATAATATTTATCTGCATTATAAAAACCAACCGCTTTTGCAGCTTATAATCAATGCCCTGCCCATAGCCTTAGGGATGTTTATAAAACTCTTATTCTTTGCTAAAAAGGGATTCCTAAAAGCCTATATAGAAGGTATAAAAGAGGGTTTTGCAAGTTATAAAAAATGCAAAAGAGTTGATTTTAAAAAAGTGAAACTAAGTACCTTGATTATTATTGAATTTGAGCTTATTATAAATATGTTTAAATTCGTCTTACATTTTATAAAAAGAAGAATAGACAGATTGCGATAGTTTGAGGATAGGTTTACAGTTTGTGCAGGTAAAATTCATCTTCGTCAAATTAATAAAGCTTGTAATACGAATTTGTAATCAGACGAAGATGAATATCAGGCAGCAGCCTGATAGATATACATGTATAATATACACCTGAAAGCAAGCTTTCATTTGGTATATTATAAATGTATATCCAACCTGCCAAAACTGTAACATTGCATTAATAAACTTGTATAGCATATACATTTTAACTTTAATTAAATTGTAAATATAAAAATACTAAAATCATGTATAATCATCATGGAGAGTTTTAGATGATAAAGTCTAATCAAAGAAAATTTAACAGAATACAGATGTTGCTGGATGCCCTAGCCATAGTACTCAGTTATGTTTTGGCATGGTATATTATGTTCGGCTCGAAGAAAAGCTCGTCATTGCTTTCATTAGGCGGATATATGTCGGCACTTATTGTAATAGTACCCCTTTATTTGCTGTTATACGATATGTTCAGTTATTATATGCCTAAGAGGGTTTCAGGTATAGCGGCTGAAGTCGGAAATATCGTAAAGGCTAACACTATGGGAGTACTGCTTATTACCTTAGTTTTGTTCTTGGGGTCTAAAAACCAATATTTATATCACTTTTCAAGAATGTTGGTATTTATATTTTATTGCCATACTATTATAATAGAGAGTCTGGAACGCTTTGTTATCAGATATGCTTTAAGAAATATGAGAAGCGTAGGCTATAATCAAAAGCATATGATACTTCTCGGTTACAGTAGAGCAACGGAAAGTTACATAGACAGAGTACTGGCTAATCCTCAGTTCGGTTATAACATAAGAGGAATACTTGATGATACTAAGGAAAGAGGCTTTGCTTATAAGGGAATCAAGGTAATAGGAACTCTTGATAATCTTGAGGGTATTCTTGCAATGAATGTACTTGATGAGATAGCTATAACCTTAAGTATAAATAATTACAGTCGCCTTGAGTCTTTGGTAAAAAGTTGTGAAAAGTCGGGAGTTCACACCAAGTTTATACCCGATTATAATCATATTATACCTACCATACCGCATATAGAGGATCTGGACGGATTGGCAGTTATTAATATAAGATATGTACCGCTTACAAGGCTTTATAATGCAGTTATAAAAAGGCTTATAGATATAATAGGAGCCTTGGCAGGTATAATTGTTTTTTCGCCTATTATGCTTGTAGTAGCGATAATAATAAAGCTTACCAGTAAAGGACCTATTATTTTCTCACAGGAAAGAGTGGGGCTTCATAACAGAGCTTTTAAGATGTATAAGTTCCGTTCTATGAAACTTCAGGCGCCACAGGCTGAAAAGGTGGCTTGGACTACGCCGCATGATCCCAGAGTTACGGGTATAGGCAAGTTTATAAGAAAAACCAGCATAGATGAAACTCCCCAATTTTTTAATATACTTAAAGGGGATATGAGTCTTATCGGTCCAAGACCCGAGAGACCTTATTATGTGGAAAAGTTCAAAGAGGAAATACCTCAATACATGATAAAACATCAGGTAAGACCGGGGCTTACAGGCTGGGCTCAAGTAAACGGATACAGAGGAGATACATCCATAGAAAAAAGGATAGAGTATGACCTGTATTACATAGAAAACTGGACTATAGGTCTTGATTTAAAAATATTGTTTTTAACGGTGTTTAAAGGTTTTATTAATAAAAATGCATATTAGTTTCAAATGAAAGGTAAAAATATGGGTAGAGAAGATATAAACAGATCTAGAAGAAGTCGAATGAAAAACAGCCAAAGGGGCAGAGACGACTCGGGCAAGGTAAAGGGCAAGGGAATTTCCAATGTTGTAAAGTGGATCATACTTGCAGTAGCTGAGGTTCTTACTTTAGGAGTTATTTTCTCCTATGCTTATGTGTCGAAACAATTAAATAAGGTGCAGAGAATAGAGGTCAATAAGGAAGAAGTTAAGAATAACGACATCAGTGTTGAAACTATCAAAAAGATGGAAGGATACCGAACTATAGCCATATTCGGTGTAGACTCAAGAGACTCGGGAGTAGGAAAGGGATATAACTCGGATGTTATAATCATTGCAAATATAAACCTTGCCACCTCTGAGGTAAGGCTTGCAAGTATTTTCAGAGACAGTTACTTAAACACAGGTTATGATAAGTTTAATAAGATAAACCAAGCTTATGCCATAGGAGGTCCGGAACAGGCACTTAAGGCTATAAACAAGAATCTTGATCTTAATATTACCGAGTATGTAACCTTCAGCTGGAAGGCGGTTGCTACCGGAATCAACATACTGGGAGGAGTGGATGTTGAGATTACAAAGCCTGAGTTCAGGTATATAAACAGCTATATTACCGAAACTGTAAAATCCACAAAGATAGGTTCGGTGCAACTTAAGGAGCCGGGTATGCATCATCTGGACGGTATACAGGCGGTGGCTTATGCGAGACTTCGTTATATGGACTCAGACTATGAAAGAACTGCAAGACAGCGTAGAGTTATACAATTGGCTTTGGATAAGGCGAAGAAATCAGACCTTAAAACACTTAACGACCTTGTAGGAAATATGATGTCAATGGTCGCAACCAACCTTACATGGCAGGACGGGCTTGATGTAATATCTGATATAGGCTCATACAAGATAGTAGATACCATGGGCTTCCCTGAGCATAGAAAAGAGATGAACCTGGGTTCAAAGGGTGCTATAGTAGTACCTAATACTTTGGAGCAGAATGTAATGGAGCTTCACACCTTCCTTTTTGGAGATGAGGCTTACACAGTTTCAAAAACCGTAAAAGAATTGAGCAATGAGATAGCTTATCAAACCAGCAATTACTCCGGAGGAAAGTCAAGCGGAAAGGGCGAAAAGTCAAAGACTACCGAGGCAGAGACTCAAAGCAGTAAGGAGGCGGAAGAATCTTCCAATTCAAGCAATTCAAGCAAGTCTTCAAGTAAGGCAAGCAGAGAATATGAAACCAACAGTAACGGAGAAACTATATGGAATGATGACGAGCCGGATACAGAAGTAACATCAAAGCACGGTTCGGAATCAAGTCAAAGTACGAAGTCAAGTACCTCAGAGTCAAGTTCAAAGCAGGGAAGTTCTTCTTCAGGTGAAGAAAGCAGCAGCTCAAAACAAAACTCAAGTACGGCGGCTTCAAGTACACAAAACTCAACAGCGGCAAGTACGGCAGCTTCAAGTACACAAAGTACAACAGCGGCAAGCACGGCAGCACCGACCACTACAGCTTCGGAAGGTCCGGGAGCCAATCTGCCTACCGTAGAAAACAAGCCGCAATAAACACAAATACTACCTTAATAATACACATTTTATACACAAAGCATTGGTAGAATTAGCAACATGAAAGCTAAGGACACCAATGCTTTTTATATTGATAATTATAACAGCTTTAACAGATTTTTAGAAATCGGATAAAAATAGAAATATACTAACATAGTATGAATATAGGGAGGTCTTATATGTCAGAAAATAAATTATACGGATTTGATAATGAGAATATTGAAAATAAAAATAATGAAGTAAATGAGAATATCACAAGGCAGGATGAGGGGCTTGGCATGAGCAACTACGGCAGCACCAACTATGCTGATTTCAGACAGGAGCCGACACAGACACAAAACAGTGCAAGTACAGCGGTAAATAATGAAGCCGTACAACATACAAAAGCGTCATCAGATGCATATACAGCCAATGATAAATTTGACTACTTGGCACAGAGTGATAGTCACATACATAGCGGTGACGGCACTGTGTCAGGAAGTAATTACGAAGCTAATGCCGCATCAGGCGGATATGTAAGTGATGCTGCCTCAAATGATGAGCCTCAGTTTGAAGAGCTGCACTATAACAATACTTATGCACAGCAAAGTCCGACAGGGCATGCAGATCATGACAATGCTTACACACAACAAAGTGCAACAGAAAATATAAATAATAACAGTGCTTATACACAATCAAATACTACAGAGAATACAAGCACTTATGATAATACTTACGCAAGACAAAGTGCAGAGTCCAAAAAAACTCATAAAAAAGGCTCCACTTTCAAGAGAATAGTGGGAATAAGTGCAGCAGCCCTACTGTTTGGAACGGTAGCAGGCGGTACCATGTTCGGAGTTAATAATCTGGCTACTAATTTAATGAATACTGAGGAAGAAAGTACTGCATTAAGTAAAAAAGCTCCCGAAGTAAGCAGTGTAGAGCTTAAGGAGGCAAGTAAGGCAGTAACTACCGCCAATAACTCATCACCTACAGTGGCGGATGTCTCTCCTATAGCAGAGTCTGCCATGCCTTCGGTAGTTGCGATTAAGGGTACGACCTCAGTAGAAGCTTATTCATGGTTTGGAGAGGGTCAAACCTATGATACACCTTCAAGCGGTTCAGGTATAATAATAGGCAAGAATGATACGGAACTTTTAGTTGTCACCAATAACCATGTAGTAGAGGATACCAAGGACTTAAGTGTAGTATTTATAGATAATGAAGAGGTCAAAGCCAGTGTAAAGGGCAGAGACTCTGATAATGATATAGCAATAATGGCGGTTAAGCTTGAAGATATAAAGCCTGAAACCTTAGAAAAAATAGCAGTAGCTCATATGGGAGATTCGGATGAGCTTAAGGTAGGACAGGGAGTAGTGGCTATAGGTAATGCACTCGGTTACGGACAGTCAGTTACTGTAGGTTATGTAAGTGCTATAGACAGAGAAGTTACTACCAAAGATTCTTCCATAAAGAATTTATTGCAAACAGATGCCGCTATAAATCCGGGTAACTCAGGCGGTGCCTTACTTAATATGAACGGTGAAGTAATAGGAATCAATACTGCAAAATATGCATCAACTGAGGTAGAAGGTATGGGTTATGCTATACCTATATCAAAAGTAAAGGATATAATAGCCGAGCTTTCAAGCAAAGAAACCAGAAGTGATAAGGTTGATGAGGCTAAGCAGGGATACCTAGGTATACAAGGAAAGAATATAGGTGAAGATGTAGCAAAAGCCTATGATATGCCAAGAGGTATATATGTATACAAGATAGTTGAAAACAGTTCAGCAGCCAATTCAGACTTAAGAGAAAAGGACATTATCACCAAGGTTGACTCACAGCCTGTAAAGAATATGGAGGAGTTAAAAGAATTACTTTCTTATTATCAAAGTGGAGAAAAGGTAAAACTAACAGTACAAAGGCTTAAGGATAGTGAATATGAAGAAAAAGAAATAGAAATCACCTTAAGTGACCGAAGTGCTTTGCAATAATAGATGGCTGTAAGCCGAAAAAGACTGTATTACACTAAGCTGTAGTACAGTCTTTTTATTGTAAGTAAGAGCTTCGTTCTTGCAAGAGAACAAAACAAGCACCTGCTATGCAAGTGATTGAAATAACTTTAGCGTTATGTAAATGAACATTGCTACAGATGAAATTGTCTATCCGGTGGGTTATACAAAAAAAATACTTCTTTAAGGGCATTTAAGAGGAGTATAAAAAGAGGATAGGTAAATGTATAAAAGGGGCGTTGCAAACAGATAAATGATTATTTATGAGCAACGCTCTATTTTGATATAATAGATGATTTTTATTAATTTAGTAAAAACTTATAAAAATAAGACATGAATTTTGTAATGGGTTATGCGTTTAACCGTTGTAAAAGCTCGATTCCCAATGTACAATGGATTTGTCGAGAGAAGGATTTATCCTTTCTGCTTAGAATAAAAGAAAAAGAAGGAATAATATGACACAAAGAAGAGTTAGGATCGTTGATGTTGCAGATGCGCTGGGTCTTAGTACAGCGACAGTTTCAAATGTGATCCATGGTAAAACCGGAAAAATTTCGGATGAAACGGTAAAAAGGGTTCAACAGGAACTGGAAAAGACCGGATATATTCCCAATATGGCAGGAATTTTGCTTGCAAGAAATAATTCGAGAATTATCGGAGTAGTAGTCAATGACCATCCTAAATATGAGGGCAGGGTTTTAGAAGACGGATTTGTAATGTCCTCATTAAACGCACTTTCTCACGAGGTAAATAAAAAAGGGTATTTCCTTATGATAAAAACAACGACAGATATCAATGAAATCATAGTATTTGCTTCAATGTGGAATATGGACGGTCTGATCCTAATGGGATTTTGTGAAGCAAATTATGAAAAACTGCGAAATCAAATGAGGATATCCTTTGTTGTATATGACGGCTATTTTGATAAATGTTCAAAATTTGTTAATCTTGTGATTGATAATTATGACGGAGGCTATAAGGCAGGGGAATATTTTAAGAAGCTGGGGCATAAAAAAGCATTATGTATTTCAGATAATTATATATGCATGGACAAGGAGCGTATTGACGGATTTTGCAAAGCCTTTGCTCCGGGGGAAACTGTAATTTGGCAAATACCGAATACAAAAAAAGAAAGAGTGCAATTTTATAAGGATAATTTTTTGAAACTTTCAATGCTTGGTATTACCGGAGTTTTTGCAGTATCTGATTATTATGCACTGGACTTTATGCAATTTTTACAGGGGAGGGGTGTGCAGATTCCGAAAGATTTGCAAATAATAGGGATGGATGACAGTATGGCAAGCAGGGAAAGCATTCCGGCATTGACTACAATTCATCAAGATGCAGATTTAAGGGCAAAGACCGCAATTGAATGTATTGAAGATATGCGTGAAGGAAGGGACTTCGCTACAAGAATAGTTCTTCCGGTAAAACTTATAAAAAGAGAAAGCACAGGGAAATTATAATGTCAGAGTTTGTTAAATCCTTATGTAAAATAGCTGTTCCTGTTACATTGCAGAGCATGTTACAGGCATCATTTTCAATTATTGACCAGATAATGATTGGTCAGTTGGGAGAAATAAATATATCGGCAGTTGGACTGTGTGGTAATTTTTCTTTGATTTTTTCTGTGGTAACCGGTACGGTAGGCACTGTTGCAGGGATATTAACAGCGCAGTTTATCGGAGCAAAGGATATGAAAGAAGCATGGAGCAGCTTTGATGTAAGCCTGATTGCTGCATTAATAATATCAGCATTGTTTTTGTTGGCATCAGGAATTTTCCCGGCACATATTCTTGGACTGTATACAAAGGATGCGGATATTATAAATATGGGTGCTGTGTATTTTCGTATTATAGCATTTTCATACATTCCGATGGCAATCAGTATAATTTTATCCACATGGCTGCGCTGCAAGGAGCATGCAGTCATACCGTTTTTGGCAAGTCTGTTGGCTGTAGCTGTAAATACAGGACTTAATTATATGCTTATATTTGGAAAAGTAGGGTTTCCTGCTATGGGAATAAAAGGTGCAGCAATTGCAACCCTTGTCTCTCAGTTATTTAATCAGGTATTTATCGTTATCGGATTTATTATTTGCATTAAAAAAGATGGAGATAAGCCGATATTGTCCTTGCATTTTAAAAGAATAAGTATACCGGATTATTTTATAATGGTTATACCTATTCTTGTAAGTGAGTTTCTCTGGAGTTTGGGGCAGAATGTGGAAACCGGGGTGTATGGGCATCTTGATACGGCAAACCTTGCGGCATATATGCTTACAGCTCCGGTTCAGGGGCTTATTGTGGGTGCTTTAAGCGGTTTGTCGGCTGCAGCCGGCGTTATGGTCGGTAAGAGGCTCGGAAGGAAAGAGTATGAGGATGCATATAGGGAATCAGGGAAAATTATGATTGCCGGGTTAATAGGCGCAGTCTTTATATCATCAATTCTTATATTGTTGGCAGGAGTCTATACAGGATTTTATCAGGTGGATTATAATGTAAAAGAGCTTGGAAAAATTCTTCTTGTTATATTTGCATTATATGCTCCGGTCAAGGTTGAAAACATGATTCTTGGAGGAGGCATTATAAGAAGCGGAGGCAATACAAAAATTATAATGATTATTGACATTGTAGGAACATGGTGTATAGGAATTCCTCTTTGTCTGCTTGCAGCATATGTGTTTAAGTGGGGAATTGTAGGTGTATATACATTGCTTACCACAGAAGAAATATTCAGACTTGTTGTATCACTTATTATTTTTAAGAAACGCACATGGATGATCAGTTTATCATAGTGCTGTATATTACGATTTATCGGGGAGTTAGCAGCATAAACAATTATAATAGTTTGTGGCTATTAGTTTATAAAAAACTCCGTAT
>ERZ773038.2094-NODE-2094-length-10399-cov-3.378384_pt1 | contig 10399 bp, 8 predicted proteins | sample MGYA00511665_ERZ773038 | MGnify/ENA primary metagenome ERZ773038 (study PRJEB29015, sample SAMEA2737966) | human oral metagenome | biome: human oral; feature: human-associated habitat; material: dental | place: China | collected 2028 ... | reverse complement strand
TGGAATAAGTATATATTTGATAAATGTTACTTCAATTGGAATGGTGGCGATTGTTCGGTTAAAAGAGGCGATGATGGAAGGTCTGTAATACATTTTTCTTTGAAAATGAATGAAAGAGAAATTCTAACCCCGCAAAAATTTTTAGAAATCGCAACGCCAAAAATCGACAGTAACCCCACACCCTTTGTTGAAGGAACAGGCAGGCCCGGTTACAGTGAAGGCGTCCAAGTCTCTCCCGGAACGGTAGTAACCCTCGGTCCGGTAACAGGTCCTGACAGTAAGCCCGTACAAATACAAATTACATTCGGACGCGACAGCAACGGCAAAACAACCGCAACAGTGAACACAACAACTCGCCCCGATCTCACACCGGGCAGCCCCGCCGCTCCCAAAACCAACCCAACCCCGACGCCGGGCGAAAATGGCAAGCCGGGTCCACAACCCGACCCCAATCCTGACGGCAAGCCTGGCTCTCAACCCGACCCAACGCCCGACGGCAGTCCGTCCGATAAGACAAAACCCGACCCTGACGGCAGCCCTAGCGGCAAAGACAAACCTGATCCAAATAGCACGCCCGAAGGCAAAGACGACCCCAAATCCGACGACAAGCCGAAAGAGGATGACAAGCCTAAAGAGGGCGGCGGATTATTGTGTGACGTATTTCCGAATATATTGGCATGCGACAAAATGGGAAAGCCTGAAGAGGGAATGTTTGACGCTATAAGTATTCCTCAAACTACCGATGATAGGACATGGTCGTCAGACGATTTCCTACCCGCCAATGGCGTTTGTCCGCAGCCTAAAACCTTTACCGTTTGGGGCAAGACCATGACCGTAAGCTATCAGCCGTTGTGTACGTTTGCTGAAAAAATCAGATTCGCCGTCTTGCTGTCGTTCATCATCATGTCGGCGTTTATTGTGTTCGGTTCGCTGAAAAGGGGTTAAAAAATGCCATTGGCTGGATTAATACCATTATTGGCAATACTGCTGAAAATGCTGATTGTCAGGATTATTATTGCAACAGGACTTACGTTTGTGACCTATGCCGGCTATTTAATCGCATTGGACAAATTTAAGGATTACACCGCAAACGCGATTAATTCCATGCCTGCCGATATATTGAATCTGCTGCTTATTGCAGGTTTCGGGCAAGGATTAGGCTATCTGTTTGGTGCATTCTCGTTTTATATCGGGATTCATGCTTTGAATAAATTGACATTCATTATGCCGGGTAAACCATGATTTATTTATTCACAGGAAACATGGGGACTGGCAAGACGTCCCGTGTCGTATCAATGATTTTGAACAATGAAGATGGTTTGTTCAAAATGAAATTGGAAGACGGAACGGAAGTAGATAGACCGCTCTACTTCTGTCATATCGACGGTTTGGATAAACGTAAATTCAACGCGCACGAATTGACCGAAGAAGAAATCATGGCTGCCCCGCTTCGTGACGTTATTCCCGAAGGTGCAGTCTTGATTGTCGATGAAGCACATTACACCTATCCTGTTCGTGCAGCGGGACGGCCAGTACCGCCATATATCCAAGAATTGACCGAATTAAGGCATTATGGCCATACAGTCATATTAATGACACAACATCCAAGCCAATTGGATATATTTGTAAGGAATCTGGTTTCAAAACATGTACACCTGGAACGCAAAGCCTTGGGTATGAAACAGTATTCTTGGTATAAATGCGTGACGTCGCTGGACAATCCAGCGGGTGTAAGCGGTGTCGAGTCAGCAAGTTGGAAGCCGCCGAAAGAAGCATTTAAATACTATAAATCAGCAAGTCAGCATCAAAAGTTTAAAAAGAAAGTCCCTTTTGCCGTTTGGATGTTGATTGTTATACTAGGCTTCATGGCGTGGAAGGGATTCAACCTCTATCAGATTTATCAAAAGAACACTGGGCAAGTTGAGCAGGTCGAAGAAAGCACGGCAAATTCAGAAATGGTGCAAGCAGTTGAGCAAGCAGCGTCACAAGAAAATACGCAGGGTCGGATGACACAAGACCTAAAACCTGAAGACTTTGTCCCCACGCTCGCCGAAAAGCCCGAAAGCAAACCCATTTACAACAACGTCCGTCAAGTTAAAACATTCGAGTACATCGCCGGATGCGTCGATGGCGGCAAAAGCGGCTGTACCTGTTATTCAAGTCAGGGAACGCCTCTGAAAGAAATCACAAAAGCCATGTGCAAAGACTACGCCAAAAACGGCTTGCCGTTTAATCCGTATAAGGACGAACAACAACAGGCAGCCCAACAGCCACAAACAGCACCGCAGACCGCCTATGAGCCTGAAAACAACCAAGTAGTCACGATGGGCGGTCAAAGCCCGAAAAACCTCATGTATGACGGCTATGTCGAAGCAGGACAACAATTTGCACAACGTGGCGGGGTCGTCGGTACTCCATGACAGAAAGGTCGTCTGAAATTCAGACGACCTTTATTTTTAAGGAATTGGGATTTAAAGAGTCAAGGGGGAAGGTTTGTAAAGATTGGGCGTGCCTTTTGCCCAATCTTTATGAATACCCCCTTTACTCTTTAAAGCACAAAATCACGCTTGTGGTAGGTGGGCAGGAAGGGTTTTATTTCCTGCCCGCCTGCCACGTGGCGAACGCCCCCGGAGGGTCGCCGAAGGCAAAACCTATTCGATAAGAAACTTATATTTTTTAGGAGGGGGGGCGGATTTGCCGAGTGCGCGGGGGGGCTCTCCCCACAGCACCGGCTTGGGCGAAGCCCAAGAGGGTATAATAAAAATCGGCAAAGGATTAGCTACCCTATGCCGAAGCCGTCCAGCCTGACAACGACCAAGCCCAAAGGCTGCCAAAGAGATTAGGCGGACGGCTTTATTGTTTGTGAAATTGAGTAGTATCAAAGAACCAAGATTCTGAATAAGTAAGGGTAATCTATGCGAAACGCCGTAGGACTCGATATATCAAAGACGACCTTTGACGCAACCGCCATCATTGGCGGTATCGAAAAGTCCGCCAAGTTTGACAACGACAGCAAAGGATTTGAGCAGTTTAAAGACTGGCTGGACAAACTGAACTCTCCTGACGCGCATATCTGCATGGAAGCCACGGGCAACTACTACGAAGGCATCGCTGACTACATAGGCAGCCTGTACAAAGTATCAGTCGTCAACCCGCTGAAAATCAGCAAATACGCCGAAAGCAGGTTTGCCCGAACCAAAACAGACAAACAAGACGCCAAACTCATAGCCGAATACTGTCAGACGGCCAAAGCCCAAGACCTCGTGATCCGAAAACCAATCATAGACGACGGCTACAAACTCAAACGGCTATCCGCTCTCTATGCCCAACTGACCGCAGACAGCACCGCCCAAAAAAACAGACTCGAAGCCGCAAAAGACACCTTTGTCGTCAAAATCTGCCAAAGTAACATCAAGCATTTGCAGCGACAAATAAAGGCAGTCAAAAAAGAACTGGAAAAACTCACGAAGCAACCCGCATTGAAAGACCAAACCGACAGACTGGCCACAATACCCGCCATCGGCAGGCTGACCGCCGTCATGCTGCTGAACTACCTTTCGGGCGCGGATTTCCAAACATCAAACAAGTTTGCAGCGTTCGCCGGATTAACGCCCCAAATCAAAGATTCAGGCACATCAGTAAGGGGCAAACAAAGCCTGACAAGATACGGCAACCGAAGACTACGCGCCATGCTCTTTATGCCCGCGATGGTCGCCTATCGGATAAAGGCATTCCCCGACTTCATTGCCCGCCTTGAAGCCAAGAATAAACCCAAAAAGGTAATTCTTGCGGCCATCATGCGTAAACTTGCCGTCATCGCATACCACGTCCACAAGAAAGGCGAAAACTACGACCCGACCCGTTACAAAGCAGCGTGACCGGACCAAAAAAATCACGGCATTTCAAAAAATGAAACGCCGTGACATCGTTGTGTGCAAATATCACCCAATTTAAATATTATGTAAATCAACGGTTTGTAAATTAAGTTTAAAGATGATATTGTCAAGTAAAGTAGTATCTCTTTGTTTTAAACGGAGACGCCGACGGCGCGGGCGATTGCCAAGCCTTCTTCTACGCTCATGTAAACGGGTTGTTCAGGACGGTCGCTGCGGGCGATGTCGCCTTGTCGGAACATGACCAGTTCGTCCACTGCCAGTTGCGACCAGGTTTCGTCACGGGTCAGCGGTAAGGTGGCGATGACGGCGACTTTGTCGTTGGGGGTGGTGACTTCGGAAAAATCGACCATGACGTCGTCGTCCAAAAGCCGTGCTTTGCCGAACGGGGCTTTGCGTACGATGTAGTGCAAAAGCGTGCTGGCGTGGGCAAACAGGTTGTCGCCGTTGGACATAACGAAGTTGAACAGTCCGAAGCGGCGGATTTCGTGGGTCAGCGCGGCGAGGGCGTCGAATAGGGTGTCTGGGTCGGGTTTGGTGGCGAAGCGGCTGCGCAGGCGGTTGAGGATGTAGCAGAAGGCGCGTTCGGAATCGGTGGTGCCGACGGCATGGTAATACTCGCCTTGCTCGGGGTAGAAATCGATTAAATGGCCGTTGTGTGCAAACAGCCAGTATTCGCCCCACATTTCGCGCATGAAGGGGTGGGTGTTTGCCAGCGAGGTTTGTCCTTGCGAGGCTTTGCGGATGTGGGCGATGACGTTTTCGGATTTGATTTGGTAGGCGCGAACGAGGTCGGCGACGGGCGAGGCGGCGCTGGGTTTGTCGTCGTGGAACAGGCGTACGCCTTTGCCTTCGAAAAAGCCGATGCCGAAACCGTCTGCATGGTGGTCGGTAATGCCGCCGCGGCGGCGGAAGCCTTCAAAGGAAAAGACGATATCTGTGGGGGTGTTACAGTTCATGCCGAGCAGTTGGCACATGATGTTGACCTTTGTTATTTTGATGTGGGGTTGAGGGCAAAACAGGGGTAAATCGGCGCAATGTACAAGTGTTTTGTGTGATAGATGGGATTATGGTCTATCGGAAGGGGTGTTTCAATAGGAAGGGGAGGGATATTGGGGGTGAATTTGGTGTGATTGTATTTTGCTGCGCCTGATGGTGCGAAAAGGTCGTCTGAAAATGGGAAACTGTTTTCAGACGACCTCTACTAAGGGAGGGATTGAAGCCCCCGTGTTTTCTTGCGAGAGATTCCTTTGTTTTAAACGGAAGCCATCAAAGCAAAAGAGATACAAGCACAGCCCGTATTTTCAAAAAAGGTCGTCTGAAAACCATATAAGCTTTTCAAACGACCTTTCTTTATTGTGCTTTGACGCTTACAAGGTGCCGTAAGAGTGCAGGCCGCTCAGGAACATGTTGACGCCGATGAAGGCGAAGGCGGTAACGAACAGTCCGATGACTGCCCACCATGCGAGGATTTTGCCGCGCCAGCCGGCGACGAGGCGCAGGTGCAGCCAGACGGCGTAGTTGAGCCAGACGATGAATGCCCAAGTTTCTTTCGGGTCCCAGCTCCAGTAGCGTCCCCATGCGTCGGCTGCCCACAGTGCGCCGAGGATGGTGGCGATGGTGAAGAATAAAAAGCCGACGGCGATGGCTTTGTACATGACTTCTTCGATGACTTGCGAAGGCGGCAGCGATGATTTTTTGCCGGCGTTTTCGTTTCTCAATGCCCAAAGTTCGGCGATGCCGAGCATGGCGGCAATACAGAATGCGCCGTAGCCGATGAAGTTGGCGGGGACGTGGATTTTCATCCACCATGATTGCAGGGCGGGAATCAGGGGTTGGATGGTGTGTGCTTCGCGGGAAAAGCTGTACCAAAGGACGAAGCCGACGACGATCGCCATGAAGCTGAAGACGAAGCCGCCGAGTTTTTGTACGGCGAAACGGGCTTCGTAGTAGAGGTACATCAGTGCGGTGATGACGAGGAAGAGGATGAAGACTTCGTAGAGGTTGGAAACGGGGATGTGTCCTGCGTCAGGGCGTAGGAGGTAGCTTTCGTGCCAGCGCACTAAAAGTCCGGTAAAGCCTGCGACGGCAGACACCCATGCGAATACGGAACCCATGCCGAGCAGGGTGTTGGTGGCGACATTTTTGCGTTGTGCCAGCACGGCGCCGGTGATGTAGGCGAAGAGTGCGAAGAAGACGAAGGCGCATTGCCACATAATCGCGGACTGGCTGCTGAGGAAGTATTTGAGCAGGAAGCCGTCGGAATGTGTGATGTCGCCATCGTAGAGCATGACGGCGCCGTATGCGAGGACGGCACACAAGGGGGCAAACCAGCGCATGGGTTTGAAAAACCAGCCTAAAAAGACGGTTATGCCCGCGCTTGCCCACAAAATCACCATTTCGTAGATGTCCATGGTGTGCTGAATGCGGGTTTGGGCGAAGAATGCGCCGGCTGCGGTCAGGAGGGCGAATAGGCAGTCGACCGTATTCAGGGACTTGAGGAACGATTTGTGCGTCAGCAGCTCGTGTTCGGGTAGGGGGTTATGGTTATGCGTCATGGTTCAAATCTTTCGCCAGTCGTTGCAGGCTTTGTGTATGTTGCGGAAACTCTTTTTGCAGGTCGCGCTCGTTGCGGCTGGAAGACATGGCAAAGCGGATGTGGTCGTCTGAAAACAGGACCCACGCGCGTTTCTCACGGATGTAGAACATAAATATCGTGCCGAGAACCAGCAAAACAGAGCCTAAATAGACTAAAAATGCACCGGGCGAACGGGTCATTTGCAAGCCGGAGGAGCGGACTTCTTCAAAGCCGTCCAGTTGTAGGAGCATGGGGGCGGGGTATTCGGTCAGGCCGGTATAGGCGTCCATGCTGTGCAGCAGGAAGCGGTTGCGCGCTTCGTCTTGAGGCCATGCGGGCAGCTTGTATTTTTGGATGGTTTCTTCCAATACGGCGTTCATGACGCCGAACAGCATTTCGTAAAAATATCCCTGCATTTTTTCCTGCTGCGCTTTGGGGATGTTTTTGGTGATAAATTCGTCCAACGCCAAATAGCCGCCTTTCGCAAAAATGCCCAAGGTGTTTTCGGCGGCAAGGGTGAATTGCTCGCGGATGTTGTCGGGCGCGTTCAAGGTCGCGTTGCGGATGACGGCTTTGCGTGCGGCTTCGTCTTTCAAGAGTTCGCGCATCGCCATGAAGGTGTCGGGTTTGAAAGTCTTATCGGCAGGAATGCGCAGCCAACGGTATTGCTGTTCCAGACCTGTGCGCGTACCGGTGATGAAGAAATAATCCTGATCCTGCTTGACGGGCAGCATATAGTTTTTATATTCGACAGCCTGACCCGCTTTGTCGCGGATTCGGTAAACAACGGACGGGCCGATGTTGGTGTATTTTTTGTTTTCTTGGGACACGGCACGCACGTCGTTAATCGCTGATTGCAGGGTTTGCTCTTTTTCAGACGACTTGCTCATGTCTTCCACGTTCATAGACGTGAATTGGTCAAACTCCAGTTTGTAGGACGTATTGCCGATGTCGAGCGGGAAGTCGCGCATAGATGTCGCCCTGAGCGTTACCGGCTCGCGGCTGGGATTGCCCAAATTCCAGGCTTTAAACTTCAAATCGGAGCCGCCGTCGGCAAAGCTCGCTTGATAGATGGTGATGCCGTGCAGCGTCAGCGGATGGTTGACGCGGATGGTGTGTTCGGATTTTTTGCCGCTTTCCTTGTCGGTAATTTCCAAATCGCTGGCAAAATCACGCGGCATCCCGGTATTGTAAAAGTCGATGTGGAACTTCTTCAGCTTCACTTCAAACGGCAAATCCTGAACCAGCATCCCGTTGTCGGCATTGAGGAAGACCACGTCCGCGCTTTGCCCTTCGGTAATGTTTACATTGCCGCGGAACGACAGGTTCGACGTACCCAAAATGCTTTCCGGTTTGAAGTCTTTGGCATAGACGGAATGGTTGTCCGGTACGACGCGTCCGGTCAGCATACCGATTTTCAGCAGGAGGTTGCTGTCTATCAAGCCGCCCAAGCAAATCACAATCAGCGCAGTATGGGCAAAAATATAGCCCCACTTGTTCATCGCCCCTTTTTTGGCGGCAACCAAAACCGATCCGTCTTCGCGCGTTACGGTTTTGCAGCTGAAGCCTTGTACTTCGAGATAACGCCGGGCGATTTCAGACGACATCTTGCCTTCCAACACAGTCGAATGGCGCATCGCCGCCAATGATTTTTCTTTGGCGTTCTCGCGGAACGATTTGATTTCGCGAAGAAAAGGCGGAACATTGCGAATCAGGCACAAGCTGGTCGATATCACCAAAAACATCATGATGACCACAAACCAAGCGGACGCATAAACATCGTACAAGCCTAAAAAGTTGAAAATCTGCGACCAAAACGGACCAAATTTCACAACATAATTGACCTGCGGCTGGTTTTGCTGCAACACCGTCCCGATAACCGAAGCGACGCCCAAAAGACTGAGCAGGGCAACGGCAAAACGCATGGAGCTTAAAAAAGCGAACCAAGGTTTGCGGATAAGGGGGACGGATGAAGGGGATTTGCTCATAGCGGTTTGATTTGATAAAGAATACGGGGATGGTCGGGATTCGGAAGAGACCCGATTATCGAACGGCACGAAAAATAGACATGATGGGGCAAAAAGCCAAAGGCTGCCATTTGAAAATACTTATTGCCTCAAAAGCGGCGGCATACCATCGCACAAGGTCGTCTGAAAACGACCGCCCGAGGGCAAGCGTTTTCAGACGACCTTGATATTCACATCATCCGCAAACAGACGGATTGATAGGAATCAATGCAGACCTTGGATGAAGTTGGAAACCGCATTCAACTCTTCTTCGGTCAGGCGTTTGGCAATATCTTCCATAATCGCGTTTTTGCGTTGTCCGGATTTATATGCCTTCATTTGATCGACCACATAAGACATATGTTGGCCGCCTAAGCGCGGATATGCGCCGATTTCGGTACCGCCGCCCGGAATACCCGCGCCGCTGGGGCCGTGGCAGGACATACAGGCAGGAACTTTTTTATCCACCAAGCCGCCTCGGTAGATTTTGCCGCCCAAAACAGGATCATTTTGTTTCGGGTTAGCCTCGCCGGATTTGGCCTGTTGCTTGGCATAGAATGCAGATACATTGAGGATGTCTTGTTCGGACAGGTTCATTACCATAGGTTTCATCACAGCGGCGGAACCGTTTGTACGTTTGCCTTCTTTAATGTCCAAGGTTTGACGGTAGATATAGGCACTGTGTTGCGCGGCGAGCTTTGGATACATGGCGATGCCGCTGTTGCCGTCCGCCGCATGACATGCCGCACAAATGGTAGTAGCCACTTCTTTGCCTTTTGCAATATCCGCTTTCGGGGCAGCGACAGCCGCGCCGGCAGCCAAAACCAAGGCCGCTAAAGTCAATCGTTTCATGGAGTGCTCCTGATTACAGCATTGCATACCGCGACAATGCCTTTTTTATACTCAAAACGCCGGATAAATTTTACCCGATAAAAACCGATAATTCTATAAACGTGCTATTCTATACTAGATTTACATTAAATTACTACCATGTTTCGCAACATGGACACGGCAAATTCTGCCACTCCGTCTCAGGGAACAAGGAAATACGGATGAACCTCTTTCAGAACGCCAAATTCTTCACCACCGTCAACCATCTCAAAGACCTGCCCGACACACCCGCAGAAATCGCATTTGTCGGGCGCAGTAACGCAGGCAAATCCAGCGCGATCAATACCCTGACCAACCATGTCCGGCTCGCCTACGTTTCCAAAACGCCGGGGCGAACCCAACACATCAATTTCTTCGAATTGAGCAACGGCAGCTTTATGGTCGATTTGCCGGGTTACGGCTATGCACAAGTTCCCGAAGCCATCCGCACGCATTGGGTCAAACTCTTGGGCGACTACCTCCAACAACGGCGCCAGCTCATCGGCTTGGTGTTGATTATGGATGCGCGCCACCCATTGAAAGAGCTGGATTTGCGGATGCTGGACTTTTTCCACATCACCGGCCGCCCTGTGCATATTTTGTTGTCGAAAGCCGACAAGCTGTCGAAAAACGAGCAAATCAAAACTTTAGGCGCAGTCAAAAAATCGCTTAAGCCCTATATGACCCGTCAAAGCATCAGCGTACAACTGTTTTCCAGCCTTAAAAAGCAAGGCATCGAAGAAGTCAACCAAGTCGTCGGAGCATGGTTTGCTACGCATCAAGAAGAAATGGACAACTTGAATATCGGAAATCCGGAAAATTCCGAGTCATTGTAATCGGTCGTAGTATTATCTGCATTGACGGGACGCAAATCCGTTTATTGTCTTGCAGGGTGAGGGAACAAAATCGTCTTACTGCCGTTTATGTTGCTTTAAAATAGATAAATCCGAAAAGGTCGTCTGAAAATGTTGGATCATGTTTCAGACGACCTTGTTGTTTTTATAGTGGATTAACTTTAAATCAGGACAAGGCGACGAAGCCGCAGACAGTAC
>ERZ773038.2093-NODE-2093-length-10401-cov-53.360332_pt1 | contig 10401 bp, 6 predicted proteins | sample MGYA00511665_ERZ773038 | MGnify/ENA primary metagenome ERZ773038 (study PRJEB29015, sample SAMEA2737966) | human oral metagenome | biome: human oral; feature: human-associated habitat; material: dental | place: China | collected 2028 ... | reverse complement strand
GCTTCTTGGGAGCGGGGCACCAATGAGAATCACAATAGGCTCATCCGTCGTTGGTCACCCAAGGGAAGCAAAAATGCGACTCCACAAGAAGTCGCAGTCATTGACAATTGGATAAACAACTATCCGAAGAAAATACTGGATTACAAATCCCCCAGAGAAGTTTTATCTGCTGGCTAACTTGGACTTGAAATTTGGCGAAAATACCTTTTCTCCGACAATTTCAATCTTTTTAGCTTAAGTTCTGTCACTTTTGCAAATTTGGCGGGGAAAAAATAAAAGAGCGGTACAAGAGCACCCTCGGAATTTCTTAATGATTTTAGTTTGACTATCAAATTATTAATTTTTATTAACCAATCTCTTTTGCTTATTGTTGTGGCATTTGACCGGCACCACCACCAACTTGACTTTGGTCGCCACCTTGGCCCCCTTGTCCCTGACTCTGGTCCCCTTGTGCCTGTTGACCCTCGTCTTGGGTTGATTGATCTAGATCAGAGTCTTGGTTGCCGTCATTATAGTCAGAGTATCCATAATCGTCTTCGTTGCTATCAGAATAACTGCTTGGATCACTTGATTCGTTACGACTTGAACTTGAAGAAGAACTAGAAGAGGAAGATGGCTGAGTGCGATACTCTTTTGTTTTAGGTGCTGACCTTTTCTTTTTTACTTTCGACTTAGGCCTGCTAATCTTCGATTTTGACGATTCTGAACTGATTATTTCGCTACTAGTAGATTGGTCAGAGAAATTATCTGTCGATGGTCTAACAGTATGATTAAGATAGACTAACCAGAATATAAGAAGCAAAAGTAACGACAAAAGGATTGCCATAAAGGACTTCCAAAACTTATCCCTACTCATTTTTCTTTGATGATTGGACACGGCAAATGCACTAGGTGAGATACTTTTGGGTTCCGAGGCTCCCAGTGAATTGGACAAGTTATTATCTAATCCATAGCCAATGACTTCTCTTTCTACCTCAGAAATAACCTCTGGGGAAATTGAAGAAACTTCTAACAAGTAAACCGTGTTAAGCCTAGGATTGAAAATTCCTAATTTAGTTATGGATGAAAAATCATCATAAATAGAGTATCGACCTAGGAGGTAATAAATCAAAAGTTGTAACGTTTGATTTTTGTTGATGGCTGAGCGGGATACTTTGAAATCCCAGAGTGTGTCCTTGGTCAGGAAGTCTCCATCTCCTGAATTAATAAGCTCGGTATAAGCCCCTTCGAAGGTGAAACCGTCCTTGGTAACTGGGCCAAATTGCTCGAAAAACTTTAGACTGCGCATGACCATCTTTCGAACATTAAAAATCGTCCATTCATCAGGCTCTATCTCCTCAATTGGTTTATAGCCTTGCGGACCCGCTCGAAATACAACATCGTAACCAACTAGCTTAATGGTACTGACGATAGACCTATCATCAAGTGCAGCAATACTAGCCAAAAGTTCTCTTGCAACATTTCCCTCACCAATTATCTCTGCTCCCCGCAAGGAAATCGCAAATGCCCTTTCCTTAGGACTACCATTCATAAAACGTGATAAATAGTCCACCGACAGACCAATTAAACTGGGATGGACATTTTCCTGACTATAAAGATTGACCCCATCATCAAGTTCAATCTTACTAAAATCTTTAGCTGGGAGGTAGCCACCACGAGGTTGCCTTACCTCCCTAATGCGTTGTGTTACTGAAACCATAGCCTATCCCAGTTCTTTAATTAATTGCCAACCTTAGTATAAGAGTCATTTTCATAGACAGTATAATTAGAATAATTTGGCTTCTCATTCATTCCATACTGCCAAAGAATCGGATATAAAGTACGCCCATCGGGACTTAATTTATAACCAAAATCATATTTAACACCTACTCCACCTAGCTGAGCAGGTAGTACAGTCCCCGTATAATCAACAATTCGATAGGTCGTATCATCAACAGGAGCTACTGAATATACAGTTCCCGACATTTCAGAGCTACTACCGTCACCTCCTTTGATTTTTATACGTAAATCTCCATTACCATAAAAGGTAATAGTCGTTGCTGACCCTGACATGCTACCTTGCCAAGTTCCGACCATTTGGCTAGGGAAAACACCGTCATAAGAAGGACTATTGTCCTCTGTAGTAGTATCAGACTTAGAAGCTGTGTCTGTTTGATTACTAGCATCTTGACTCTGAATCAAGGAAGTAGAACTCGTTTGAAGCTGATTGGCTTGTTCCTTTTTGTTTTGATAAGAATTCCAGAGGAAAAAAGCAACAAAGGCCAAAATGATTAAAATCAAGCCAAGAAAAATATTATAAATGATTTGTCTGCGTCTCTCCTGACGTTCTAGCTCAGCCTTTTCTAGATAATAAGCATTTTGTTCTAAGATTGCTTCATCCAATAGATTCTTAACCCCTTGTCGCTGTTTAGAATCACTCGTCTGTGCTAAAGCCAACTCTAACCGGGAGATTTTCTCTCGCATTTCCCTCTCCTGCTGCTCATCTAAAATCTCCCGATGAAATCTTTCTTGGTCCCGCCGCATCTTTCCTAATTCCGAAGCTTGACGCGATTGCTCCCAAGTGTTACGGTCAATAGAATTTTTGATCTCCCAATCGTCCATACTATTCTCTCCCCCACTTAAACATAATGTTAATTTTCTAAAAATTATAGAACACCTTTAGTATAGCAAAGTCCAGCCTCTAAGACAATATTACCAAGAAATAAAACTTTACAAGCTAGGAAGATTTGTCCTAAATTTATTTGGAAATTTTTATACTTTTTTCAATTTCTACCCTTTTCTCAAACAGAAATTTTGCGAAAGAAAAAGACCAACCGAAAATTCGGACGGTCTGAAACAGGATCTTGAGAGTCATAAAATTAAGGCTAGACTCTTGGTTAACTAGATTTCTACTGCCTCAAGTGCAGCTTGTTGAAGCAGGAAGTCTTTGAAGTAGGGTAAACTAAAAGTCAATTGACCCCGCTCTGGACTTGTTAGGACCTGACTTTTCAGTAAACGATCACGATAGACATTAACATAGGCCTTAGTTTTACCAAGCTCTTCAACTAAGTAAGCAGATGGCACCTCCAGAACATCGTTCTGAGCCATGACCTTAAGAAAGAGTTTCTCCTGCCCAGTAAATTGCCGATACATGAGAGTGTAGACATTCTGGAAAAGATAGGCTTGATAAGTAGGCAGAACAGCTTCCAAATCCTTGTCAGTCACCCTCTTTTTATTTTCAGTTTGATTCCAGAGAAGATAGCCTAAAAGTTGAAAGGCATAGGCATAGCCCTTAACATAAGCAGCCATTTTTGTTAGAACTTCTGAACTAATTTGCCGTCCCCCCTTACCAAAGGTCTTGAGATAACTGTCCATTATTGAATAGTCACCTAAAGTAGGTAAAAGAATTTTATTGGCTCTTAACAAGAAAGTCAAAACATCATGTGTAATCAGTTGATTGATGTTCTCTGGAAGTCCTGCTAATAAAATAGCGATTTTAAATTTTTTTCGCACCAAAACTTGATAAAAGGAGGCAAATTCCCTGACTGCCTTTGTATTGGTTACCTCATCAATGGTCAAAAGAACGGAAATATTTTTCTCCGTCAATTGTTCAAGCAAGCTCTCAATCTTAATTTTGGTAGCCTCCCCTTCTTCCTTTCGTAAAAAAGATGCAGATAGGCCAAAAGCACTAAAGCCCAAACTTTGGATAGAAGCAGCTAATGCCTGATTTGTTTTACTTTCTTTTTCTAAATAATCGGCGAAATCTTCAATTAAGCCGTCTGAAATTGATAAATCAATGGTCAACCACTTGTCGTCCTTGGCCAACTTTTCCGAGACCTCAGTCATAAAACTAGTCTTACCTGACCCTCTCATACCATAGACTAGACTGGTCTGAAAGAGGCTGTTTTCATTTTTTAAAGCCTCAAGCGTGGTCTCAACCAACTCGCTCCGATCTAAGAAAATCTTGGGAACTTTCCCAAATCCCACATCAAAAGGATTCATAAATTTCTCCTTTATACTTTTTATATTCTTTTATACTGCTTTATACTTTTGTTTATATTTTATACTGCTTTATACTTTTTGGCAAGCTGAATTGAGTTTGGGAACGACCTTTGCTAAAAAAAACACCACCCTTTCGGATGGCGTTTGCATTAGTTTAACTTGTCTTGCAGGTATTGGCCGGTGAAGGATTGGGCATTTTGGGCCACTTCTTCTGGGGTGCCGGTGGCGATGACTTGGCCACCGCCAACACCACCTTCTGGTCCCAGGTCAATCAGGTGGTCAGCAGTCTTGATGACATCCAGATTGTGCTCGATAACTAGGACTGTATTGCCTTCATCGACGAAGCGTTCCAGGACCTTGAGCAGGCGAGCAATATCGTCGGTATGGAGGCCAGTGGTTGGTTCATCCAAGATATAAAAGGACTTACCGGTAGAGCGTTTATGGAGCTCAGAAGCTAGCTTCATCCGTTGGGCTTCCCCACCAGACAGGGTTGTAGCGGGTTGTCCCAGCGTGACATAACCCAAGCCAACATCCTTGATGGTTTGGAGTTTTCTGGCAATCTTTGGAATTGGTGCAAAGAAGTCAACTGCATCGTTGACGGTCATGTCAAGAACTTCAGCGATATTCTTCTCCTTATAGTGAACTTCCAGGGTTTCGCTATTGTAACGGGTACCATGACAAACTTCACAGGGAACATAAACATCGGGCAGAAAGTGCATTTCAATCTTGATGATCCCGTCACCCGAGCAGGCCTCACAGCGGCCACCCTTGACATTGAAGCTAAAGCGGCCCTTCTTGTAACCACGAATTTTGGCTTCGTTGGTCTTGGCAAAGAGGTCCCTAATATCATCGAAAACACCTGTATAGGTGGCTGGATTGGAACGAGGGGTCCGACCGATTGGGCTTTGGTCAATATCAATCAAGCGTTCAATATTGTCAATGCCTTCCACGCTCTTGTGCTTACCAGGCTTTTCCGAATTTCGATTGAGCTTCTGGGCAATGGCCTTCTTGAGAATGGAATTGACCAGGGTAGATTTTCCAGAGCCCGAAACTCCTGTGACGGCAATGAATTTGCCCAGAGGGAATTTCACGTTAATATTTTGCAAGTTATGCTCGGACGCTCCCCTGACCTCAATGAAACGACCATTACCCTTTCGTCTTTGGCTGGGAACAGGAATTTCCTTTTTACCAGACAGGTATTGACCGGTAATGGATTTCTTGACCCTGGCCACTTGTTTGGGAGTACCCGAGGCAACAATTTCCCCACCAAATTGGCCAGCACCGGGGCCGACATCAATCAGCCAGTCGGCCTGTCGCATGGTATCTTCATCGTGTTCGACCACGATTAGGGTATTGCCTAGGTCCCGCATCTTCTTGAGGCTGGCAATCAGACGGTCATTGTCTCTCTGGTGTAGACCAATTGAGGGTTCATCTAGGACGTAGAGAACACCACTCAGGTTAGAACCAATCTGGGTCGCCAGCCGAATCCGTTGGCTTTCCCCACCCGACAAGGTTCCTGCCATCCGAGATAGGGTCAAATAGTTGAGACCAACATTGTTGAGGAAGGTCAAGCGGTCCTTGATTTCCTTGAGAATGGGACCGGCAATGGTGGCTTGATTGTCTGACAGTTGCAAAGTTTCCAGATGAGCTAAATGATCTTGAATAGAGAGGTCGGAAATCTGACCGATATTGAGACCATCTTGACCACCAACCTTAACTGAGAGAGCGGCATCATTGAGGCGATAGCCGTGGCAGGTCGCACAGGTCAGCTCATTCATATAGCCCCGCATGACATTACGGGTGAAATCACTGTTGGTCTCGTGGTAGCGGCGATTGACATTATTGACAACCCCTTCAAAGGGAATATCAATATCCCGCACGCCACCAAAGTCATTAACATAGTGAAAATGGAATTCCTTGTCATCAGAACCATAGAGAACGAGATCCTGCTGGTCTTGGGGCAGATCCTCAAAAGGCGTATCCATATCAACACCAAAGGCTTCCATGGCCTGCTCCAACATGGCTGGATAATAATTGGAAGAAATGGGATTCCAGGGAGTAAGAGCCCCTTCTCTCAGGGTCTTGCTGGGATCAGGAATCAACAAATCCATATCAACGACCAACTTCATGCCTAGGCCATCACAGGTCGGACAAGAACCAAAGGGAGCATTGAAGGAAAAGAGGCGGGGCTCCAGCTCAGGCACGGTAAAACCACAGACAGGGCAGGAATAATGCTCAGAGAAGAGCAGGTCCTTGCCATCCATGGTATCGATAATGACGTAACCATCCGCAATCCTCAGGGCTGCCTCAACCGAATCAAAGAGACGGCTGCGAATGCCTTCCTTATTAACCAGGCGGTCAATGACCACTTCAATATTGTGCATCTTGGACTTGGACAGCTCAGGCACTTCGGCCACATCATAGACGTCACCATCAACCCGAACACGGACATAGCCCTCTTTTTGAACCTTGTCAAAGAGGGTCTTATGTTGCCCTTTTTTGCGACGGATAACGGGGGCTAGAATCTGCATCCTCGTGCGTTCGGGGAGCTCTAAAACCTTGTCGACAATTTGCTCGACCGAGCTGGCAGAAATTTCACCGTGCCCATTGGGACAGTAGGGAACCCCAACCCGAGCATAGAGCAGGCGGAGGTAGTCATTGATTTCGGTCGCTGTTCCCACGGTCGAGCGAGGATTCTTGCTGGTAGTCTTTTGGTCGATGGAAATGGCTGGGCTGAGACCATCAATACTGTCCACATCAGGCTTTTCCATATTGCCCAAAAACTGACGAGCATAGGCTGATAGACTCTCCACATAGCGACGCTGACCTTCGGCATAGATGGTGTCAAAGGCCAAACTGGACTTACCAGAACCTGACAGACCCGTCACCACGACCAACTTATCGCGGGGAATCTCCACATCAATATCCTTTAAATTGTGGGCCCTAGCCCCATGAATAATTAATTTATCTTGCATAATATATACGATACCAAGCCCGTCAAAGGCAAAGTCAAAATAGGAAAATTTTATACTCAAAGAAAATCAAAATAAGACGAGGCAATGAACCGCAGGCAGTACTAGAGTACGCCAAGGTGAGTTAACGAAGTATGATGTTGATTTTTAAAGAGTATATCCTTTTTGACACAGCCTTTAGGGCAAGTTCAAGTCCTTTCAATAAGTTAAAGTAAATGGGCCATTAAAATGGCTCCATTTACTACGACAGCCACTATGGTGGACTGCCTAAACTTCTTACTAAGCCAGATAAGCGAGCATTATCGGCTCCCCTATCTGGCTGTCGCTACAGTCATCGTAGAAGAAAGCTAAAAAATACTTGAGCTTCTTTGTAGTGATTATTATATCAAAAATCAGCGTTAGTAGCAGAGCTAACGCACGGAAATTTTATTTCGGAAAGGGTATTTCCTTACCAAAGCAAAAAGGCCAGCAAGTTGCCGGCCTTTCACCATTATCATTAACTGTTGGGATCATCCAAGCTACGACCATGTAGGCCTTTTTCTCGTTGGATTTGGCGAAGTTTTTCTGGTGTTACATCATTTCCCTCTTCGTCAACCACTTTGATACCTTCAATGTGATGACGCAGAGAACGGCGGTAACCCTTGATATATTCTTCTCGGAGTTTGGCCTGCTCAACCTTTTCATCCCCAGTCAAGCCGACCGTTTTTTTCTTTTTTGCAAGCTCGTTTATTCGAGCGATTTTTTTAGGATCCATAACTAAGATACCAAGCCGTTAAACAACTCAATGGATTAAAACTTTTTTAACCCGAGCCTGGAAATAAGAAAGCGAGGTAGACTGTGGCAAGTCTGGACCAATCTTTCTTTTTCCACAGAGTTGTAGGCGAGTTCATTTCCTTTCCTTAATTCTCATTTTATTTAGTGTTGAGCTTATTAAAGGCAGCGACTGTTCTGGCCTTTTTGGCCAATTCTGACAAGAGGGCCAGACGATTGTTCTTGAGGGTCTCATCATCGCTCATGACCATGGTGTTATCAAAGAAGGCATCAATGACTGGGCTGAGGGCAAAGAGTTGGTCCAGATTTTCCTTGATGTCATCACCTAGACTAAGGTTAGCTACTGCTTGGGCTAGGGCCTTTTCTTGGTCATTTTCAAAAAGGTCAGAATTGACAGTCATGTCAGCTTGGGCTTTTTCCGCTAGATTGAAGACCCGTGCCAGGCTCTCAACAGCTGGCTTGTAATTATCGGCTTGAGAAGCAGCTTGCAGGGCCTGTGCTGCGGCCAACATTTGCGGAACAACGAAGGTTGAACCAGCCAGAACTGCTTCGCGGATGTCCTTTGACACACCAGAGCCCATCATCTTGTCCACACGGGCAGCGATGAAGTCCATGACTTCTTGCTTGTGGGCGTAGGTCAGACTATCAAAGCTCAAATCGTAGAGGTTATCGACCAATTGATCCATTGGCACAGCCCAACCAAAGGAATCTAGGATACGAACAATCCCTTGGGTCGCCCGCCGGAGGGCATAAGGGTCATTGGAACCACTTGGAATCAGGCCAACCGAGAAGAAGGAAAGCAGAGTATCCAATTTATCAGCCAGAGCGAGAACGGCACCAACCTTGGTTTGAGGGAGGACACCATCTGCGGAATCTGGCAGGTAGTGTTCCCGAATAGCTGTCGCAACAGGAGCCTCTTCGCCAGCTAGGAGGGCATATTTTTCTCCCATAATTCCTTGCAGTTCATCAAATTCGCCAACCATACCGGTCAGAAGGTCAAACTTGTAGATGCTGGCCGCCCGTGCTAAGGCCTTACTTTCATCAGCGCTCAGGCCAACGGTTTTAGCCAGGTAGTCAGCAATGACACCAGCCCTAGCCATGTGCTCAGAAAGCGAACCAATTTTTTCATGGAAGGTAACATGGGATAACTTGGCCACCAAATCAGCGATTTTCAGCTTTTGGTCCTCGTGCCAGAAAAATTCTCCATCTTCCAGGCGGGCAACCAGAACCTTTTCATTTCCCTTGATGACATTTTCTAAATAATGCTCGTTACCATTGCGGACAGAAACAAAATTAGGGAGCAATTGACCTGACTGGTCCCGCACAACAAAGTAACGTTGGTGATTCTTCATAGAGGTTACCAGAACTTCTTCCGGCACTTCCAGATATTTCTCATCAAAATGCCCCATAAAGGCGGTTGGGTATTCGACCAGATTGAGCACTTCATTGAGGAGGTCTGGATCAATGTCAACCTTGACATTTTGGCTAGCTTCGATGGCCTTGATTTGCTCGACAATCATGTCTTGTCGTTCCTGGCTATTGCTAATGACAAATTCTTTTCGCAAATCTTCTTCATAAGAATCAGCAGAGCCAATCTGGGTCTCCTTGCCTAGGAAACGATGACCACGGCTGACCCGACCAGAATGAATATCCAAGAAATCCATGTCCAGGGCTTGGTCATCCAAAAGGACAGTCAAGGTGTGCACAGGGCGGATATATTCAAAGCTATTGCTGGCCCAGTGCATGCTGACAGGGAAAGTCAAGGAATTGAGAACCTCTGGGACACCAGCCAATACAGCCTCTGCAGGTTGACCAGCCTCTTGCTTGGTCACGTAAACGTACTCTTCACCCTTGACCTGACGGAATTCGATGTCATCGGTGGTCAAGCCCTTCCCACGAACGAAGCCTTGAGCTGCCTTGGTAAAATTACCATCAGCATCCAAAGCAATCTTCTTAGAAGGTCCCTTGAAGTCCTCCGACAAATCTTCCTGCTTGTCTGCCAGACCCATCACTCGGACTGCCAAGCGACGAGGGGTTGAGAAGGTCTTGATGCTATCAAAAGATAGACGATTGTCCTTAAGAAAGGCAGCCATTTTTTGGCCCAGTTGTTTTTCACTCGGGGTTACCACATAAGCTGGCAATTCTTCCAAGCCTAATTCTACTAGTAAATTCTTCGTCATCTTAGTCCTCCTCAGCCAAAAGTTTTTCACGGGTAGCCTGGTCCAAAAGTGGGTAGCCTAATTTCTTGCGTTCAGCTACAAAGGTCTTGGCAACGACCCGAGCTAGATTACGAATGCGAGCAATATAACCAGCCCGCTCGGTAACTGAAACTGCTCCACGGGCATCCAAAAGGTTGAAGGTATGGGAACATTTCAAAACATAGTCATAGGCAGGGTGAACCAGACCCAGCTCCAAAGCACGCCCGGCCTCCTTTTCAAACTTGTCAAAGTTTTCCAAGAGCATGTCTTGGTCAGACACTTCAAAGCTATATTTGGAATGCTCGTACTCCGGTTGCTTGAAGATTTCTCCATACTTAACCCCCGGTGCCCACTCAATGTCGTAAACCGAGTCGACTTCTTGAATGTAAGAAGCCAAACGTTCCAAACCATAGGTAACTTCCGAAGTCACAGGGCCAGTTGCCAATCCACCAACTTGTTGGAAATAAGTGAACTGAGTG
>ERZ773038.2090-NODE-2090-length-10434-cov-22.140861_pt1 | contig 10434 bp, 7 predicted proteins | sample MGYA00511665_ERZ773038 | MGnify/ENA primary metagenome ERZ773038 (study PRJEB29015, sample SAMEA2737966) | human oral metagenome | biome: human oral; feature: human-associated habitat; material: dental | place: China | collected 2028 ... | reverse complement strand
GCGGCAAGTCCGCCCAGTTCCCGCTCCAGGCGTGGCTGGGCGACGCCATGGCCGGGCCGACGCCGGTGTCGGCCCTCATCCACGCCGCCACCATGGTCACCGCCGGCGTCTACCTCATGGTGCGCTCCGGGGCGATCTTCGAGGGCGCCCCCGCCGCCCAGCTGGCCGTGGCGGTCGTGGGCGCCATCACCCTGGTGCTCGGGGCCGTCATCGGGTCCGCCAAGGACGATATGAAGAAGGTCCTGGCGGCCTCCACCATGAGCCAGATCGGCTACATGATGCTGGGGGCGGGCCTGGGGCCGGCCGGCTACGCCCTGGCGATCTTCCACCTGCTCACCCACGGCTTCTTCAAGGCCCAGCTCTTCCTGGGGGCCGGGTCCGTCATGCACGCCATGGGCGACCAGGTCGATATGCGCCGCTTCGGCGCCCTGGCCGGGGCCATGCGCATCACCTGGGCCACCATGGGCATCGGCTGGCTGGCGATCCTGGGCGTGCCGCCCTTCTCCGGGTTCTGGTCCAAGGACCGGATCATCGAGGCCGCCTTCACCGGAGAGGGGGTCCGGCCCTGGATCCTGGGCGGCGTCGCGCTGGTGGGGGCGGGCCTGACCGCCTTCTACATGTCCCGCCTGTTCTTCATGATCTTCCACGGCTCGCGGCGCTGGACCACCGAGGCCGACCCCCAGGGCCCGGTCCGCCCCCACGAGTCCGGGTGGCTCATGACCGCCCCCCTGGTCATCCTGTCGGTCTTCTCCCTCGGCCTGGGCGGGGCGCTGGCCCGCAACGACCTGTTCGTCACCTGGCTGGAGCCGGTGACCGGGCATGCCGGGCACGGCGAGCCGGTCCTGCCGGCCACCGCCATCATGGGGGCCACGCTCGGGCTCGTCGTCGTCGGGGCCGGTCTGGCCTGGTGGATGTACGCGCGCCGACAGGTCCCCGAGACGGCCCCGCCCGCGCCGGCCCTGGTCGAGGCGGCCCGCCGCGACATGTACCAGGACGCCGTCAACGAGGCCGTGGCCATGCGACCCGGCCAGGGGCTGGTCGCCGCCGCCACCGCCTCCGACCGCCACGTCGTCGACGGCGCCGTCAGGGGCCTGGCGCGGGGCACGGCCGGCCTGGGGTGGCTGACCTCTCTCACCGAGTCCGGCTACGTGCGCTCCTACGCGTCCTACATGCTCGTCGGCGTCGTACTCGCCCTCGTCGCCGTCCTGGCCACCAGGTTCTGAGAGGACCCGCCATATGCACACCGTCGCCGCATCCTTCCCCGTGCTCACCGTCATGGCGGTCCTGCCCCTCGCGGGGGCCCTCCTCCTGGTCCTCGTGCCGCCGCTGCGCCGCTGCGCCCGCGCCCTCGGCCTGCTGACCTGCCTGGCCGTGCTCGGCGCGGGGGTGTGGGCCGCCTGCCGCTTCGACCCGTCGGCCGGCTCCAGCCTCCAGCTGGCCGAGACCCGGCCCTGGATCCCGGCCCTGGGCGTGTCCTGGGCCCTGGGCGTCAACGGGCTGGGCCTGGCCATGCTCCTGCTGACCGCCTTCCTCACCCCCATTGTGCTGCTCGCCTCCTGGGGGGAGGTGCCGGCCGACCGCCAGGACCGGTTCACCGGGCTGGTCCTGGTCCTGGAGTCCTTCGTCGTCGTCGTCTTCGCCGCCCGCGACGTCTTCCTCTTCTACCTGTGCTTCGAGGCCATGCTCATCCCGGTGTACTTCCTCATCGGGTGCTTCGGCGGGCCCGGGCGCCGGCGCGCCGCCCTCAAGTTCCTGCTGTACTCGCTGGCCGGCGGACTGATCATGCTCATCGGCGTCGTCGCCCTGTTCGTCTACGGGCCGGGGGGTCAGGACGCCCTCCTCATCGAGCGCCTCGCGGGGAACCTGGAGGTCACGGCCGCGACGGGCCGGTGGATCTTCGCCACCTTCTTCATCGCCTTCGCCATCAAGGCCCCCATGGTCCCGCTGCACACCTGGCTGCCGGACACGGCCGAGCAGGCCACCCCGGGCACATCCGTGCTGCTCATCGGCGTCCTGGACAAGATCGGCACCTACGGCATGATCGCCCTGGTCCTGCCGCTGTTCCCCGAGGCCTCCCGCTGGGCCGCCCCGGCGATCGCGGTGGCGGCCGCGGTCGGCATCATCTACGGCGGCCTGGCCGCCATCGGCCAGGACGACCTCTACCGCCTCATCTCCTACACCTCCATCAGCCACTTCGGCTTCATGGTGCTGGGCATCTTCATCGGCAGCCGTCTGGCCGCGACCGGCGCCATGGTCTACATGGTGGCCCACGGCCTGTCCATCGCCGGCCTCTACCTCGTCACCGGCTTCATGGCCCGGCGCACCGGAACGGTTGCCATCAGCGAGCTCGGCGGCATCGCCCGGGTCATGCCGCTGGTGGCCGGCACCTTCCTCGTGTGCGGCCTGGCCTCCATCGCCCTGCCGGGCCTGAGCGGCTTCGTGCCCGAGTGGATGGTGCTCACCGGGACCTTCTCGGTGTCCGCGGCGCTGGGCGCGGTCGCCGTCGCGGGCGCGGTCATCGCCGCCGTCTACGTGCTCCTGCCCTACCAGCGGGTCTTCACCGGGGCGCCCGACGCCGAGCGCACGGGCGGCCAGGACCTGGACGGGCGCGAGCGGCTCGTCGTCGTGCCCGTCATCGCCGCCATGCTCGTCATCGGCCTCGCGCCGGCCCTCCTCGTGAACGCCCTCGACGGCGTCGCCGAGCAGGTCTCCACGACGGTGAGCGCCGATGGGAACGCCGCCGTCGGACTGCCCGCCCCCGCCTTCTCCGAAGGGAATGCCAAGTGAGCTTCACCGCCCCGACCATCCTGTGGGCCGGTCTCACCCCGGTCGCCGTCATCCTGGGCGCCGCCGTCCTGGGCGTCCTCCTGGAGGCCCTCGTGCCGCGCCGGGCGCGCCCAATCCTCCAGCCGGGCCTGGCCGTTCTGGCGATCCTGGGCGCCGGCGCGGGCGTGGTCGTGCGCTGGCGGGCCGTGGAGGCGGGCGTGGGCGCCTCGCTGACCGCCGGGTTCGACGAGGACCCCTTCGGCGTCGCCGCCCAGGGCGTCATGCTCGTCATCGGCCTGCTCGCCGTCCTGGTCATGGCCGATCGCACCACGGCCGACGACGGCGCCTTCGCCGCGCAGGCCGCCGACCGGCCCGGCAGCGCCGAGGAGGCCGAGTCCCTGCACGCCGGGTGGACGGGCACCGAGGTCTTCCCGCTGACGCTGTTCAGCCTGGGCGGCATGATGCTCTTCCCGCTGTCGAGCAACCTCATCGCCCTGTTCGTCATGCTCGAGCTCGTCTCGCTGCCGCTGTACATCATGGCCGCCATGGCGCGCCACCGCCGCCTGCTCAGCCAGGAGGCGGCCCTGAAGTACTTCGTGCTGGGCGCCTTCGCCTCCGCCTTCCTCCTCATGGGGGCGGCCCTGCTCTACGGCTTCTCCGGGTCGGTGTCCTACACCGATATCGCGGCGGCCATCCGCTACGGGGCCGTGCCCGGCATGGACCGGCTCATGCTGGCGGGCGCGGCCCTGGTCGTCGTCGGCCTGCTGTTCAAGATCGCCGCCGTGCCCTTCCACGCCTGGAGCCCCGACGTCTACCAGGGCGCCCCCACGCCGGTCACCGGGTTCATGGCGGCCGGCGTCAAGGCCACCGCCTTCCTGGCCCTGGTGCGCTTCGTCTACATCGCTGTGGCCGGCCTGAGCTGGGACCTGGCCCCCGTCCTGTGGGCCGTGTCGCTGGCCACCATGGCCGTGGGCACGGTGGTCGGCGTCGTCCAGAGGGACGTCAAGCGCATGCTCGCCTACTCCGCGATCGCCCACGCCGGCTACATGCTCATCGGCATCATCAGCCTCAACCAGCAGGGCGTCGCCGCCCTGCTCGTGTACTGCCTGGCGTACGGCGTGGCGACCGTGGGCGCCTTCGGCGTGGTCACGCTCGTGCGCACCGGCCACGACGGCGCCGCCGGCCCGGAGGCCACCGACCTGGACTCCTTCCGGGGGCTGGGCCGGCGCTCCCCCTGGCTGGCCGCCGCCATGACGGTCTTCCTGCTGTCCTTCGCGGGCGTCCCGCTGACCTTCGGGTTCATGGCCAAGTTCGAGCTGTTCGTCGCCGGCGTCGGGGGGAGCGCCTGGCTCGTCGTCGCCGCGGTCGTCTCCTCGGCGGCGACGGCCTTCTTCTACATGCGCCTGATCCTGCTCATGTTCTTCCACGAGCCGCGCGGGGAGACCGTCATCGTCGTCGGCTCCAGGGGGCCGACGGCGGCGGCGATCGGCACCGCCGCCTTCCTCACCGTGGCGCTGGGCGTGCTGCCGCAGGCGGTGCTGGTCGTGTTCGGCCGCGCGGCTATGCTCATGCCGTGATCGGATCGCTCCCACTGGACGCCCCGGAACTCGAGGGCGCTCTCTCCCCGGCCCTGGCCGCCATCGAGGCGCGGCTGCTGGAGGTCGTCAGCAACGCCGATGAGACGATCAACCCGCCCACCTCCCACCTGGCGGAGGCCGGGGGCAAGCGGCTGCGTCCGATCCTCACCCTCCTGACCGCCCAGCTGGGCGACCCGGCCCTGGCCGCCGGCGAGCAGGTGCGCGACGCCGGGGTCGCCGTCGAACTCACCCATATCGCCACGCTCTACCACGACGACGTCATGGACGACGCGCCGCTGCGCCGCGGCGCCCCCAGCGCCCAGACGGTGTGGGGCAACTCCGCCGCCATCCTCACCGGCGACGTGCTCGTGGCCCGCGCCTCCCAGCTGGTGGCGGCCCTGGGGCCGGAGGCGGTCCTGGCCCACGCCAAGACCTTCGAGCGCCTGTGCATGGGCCAGCTCCACGAGACGCTCCCGCGTCCGGCCGGCACCGACCCGGTGGCGCACTACATCCAGGTCCTGGCCGACAAGACGGGCTCGCTCATCGCCGTGTCCGCGCGCTACGGCGCCATGCTGACGGGGGCGGGCCGGGCCACGGAGCGGATCGTGGAGGCCTTCGGGGAGCGGATCGGCGTCGCCTTCCAACTCGCCGACGACTGCCTCGACCTGGTGGGGGACCCGGCCGCCCTGGGCAAGACCCCGGGCACGGACCTGCGCGAGGGCGTGGACACCATGCCGGTGCTGCTGCTGCGCCAGGCCCTGGCGGCCGGCGAGCTCGACGCCGCGGGCCAGGCGATCCTGTCGCGGCTGTCGACGGGGGACCTGGGCGACGACGAGGTCCTGGCCGACGTGGTCGACCGGCTCAGGAGCCACCCGGTGCTGGCCCGCACGCAGCAGATGGCGATGGACTGGGCCCGCGATGCCGTGGCCGTGCTGGACGGGCTGGAGGAGGCCGTCGTCGCCGGCGCCCGCGAGCGCCTGGAGGCCGGCTGTGCGGCGGCGGCCGGGGCTGGGAGCGGGAGCAGGGCCGGGAGTGAGACCGGTGTCGGGACCGGGACTGGAGCCGGTGTCGGGGCCGGGGCTGGGAGCGGGGCCGAGTACGAGGCGGCGCTGGCCGAGACCCGGAGGCGCGTGAGACTCGTGCGCGTCGGCATGGAGCAGTTCGCGCGCCTCCTCGTCGATCGCGCCGCCTGAGCCGGCTGAGCCGGTCGAGCCCGCGCTTGAGCGGGCCGCAATGTCCGCCCGAACCCGGCTTTCACCCGCGTCGCCCGAACCCGGTTCTGCGGGAGCGCCGCGCCCCTCCGCACGGCCCGGGACCGGTTGTGCCGCAGGAGCCAGCCGAGAGGCGTCATCGCCGTTCACGGTCGACGAGATCGCCGGGTAACCCGCGAGCACGTCACTTAACCCGTGAGATCGCCGGGTAACCCTCGAGCACGTACCTCTAGCAGACGTTCTCGAGGGTTACCCGACGATCTCGTCGTCTATGCGGCGATCTCGCGGACCGGGCGGCGTCCGCTACGCCTCTTTCCGTCTGCTGCGCCCCTTCGTCCTTCACTGCACGGGGAAAAGGGGCGTAGCGGAGGGGTAAGAGGCGCAGCGGATGAGCTGGGCGGCGCGGGTGCGGGAAATGGCGCTCTGGGAGGATCGTTCGGTCTCCGTCCTGGCGACGGATTTGCAAAAACCGCAGAATCACGCGGAAATCGTTGGGCACGACCGGCATGCCGAGCCGAACGATCCTCCCAGAGCGCCAAAACTGCGATCAGCGCGGATGCGGCGCCGCGCGCAGCGACGAGGAGGGAGGACGGCGGGTCGCCACGCGGTCGCCGGGACGAAGACGTTCCCGTCGGGACCGGCGCACTCCAGCCCCGGGCCTCCCGCGCCGTCGGGCGGCCTGTGTCCGACGCCATGAGAACGCGGCCCTCCCGCCTCCTAGACTGGGGCGCGCCGTCGCCGGCGCCGTCCGACCCCGGCCCGCCCCCTCATCCCGCCGCTTACAGAAACGAAAGAGCAGTGAACGCACGTCCTCTCAGCGTCGCCGTCATCGGTGCCGGTCCCGCCGGCATCTACGCCTCCGACATCCTGTCCAAATCCGGGCTGGACGTGAGCATCGACCTGTTCGAGCGGCTCCCCGCCCCCTACGGCCTGGTGCGCTACGGGGTGGCCCCCGACCACCCGCGCATCAAGCAGATCATCGTGGCCCTGTACAAGATCCTCCAGCGCGGCGACATCCGGCTCATCGGCAATGTGGAGGTGGGCCGGGACGTCTCCGTGGCCGAGCTCCACGAGCACTACGACGCCCTGGTCTTCTCCACCGGCGCCGACACCGACGCCCCCCTGGACATCCCCGGCGCCGACGCCCCCGAGTGCTACGGCGGCGCCGACTTCGTCTCCTGGTACGACGGCCACCCCGACCACCCGCGCACCTGGGACCTGAGCGCCAAGGAGGTCGCCGTCATCGGCGTGGGCAATGTGGCCCTGGACATCTCGCGCATCCTGGCCAAGCACGCCGCCGACCTCATGGTCACCGAGATCCCCGCCAACGTCGCCGAGGTCCTGGCCGCCTCCCCGGTCACCGACGTGCACGTCTTCGGGCGCCGCGGCCCCGCCCAGGTCAAGTTCACCCCCCTGGAGCTGCGCGAGCTGGGCAAGCAGCCCGACGTCGACGTCACCGTCGACGAGGAGGACTTCGAGTACGACGCCGGTTCGCAGGCGGCACTGGCGGCCTCCAACCAGCAGCGCCAGGTCGTCAAGACCCTGGAGGGCTACGCCATGCAGGAGCCCGAGGACCTCACCGCCTCCCGCACCATCCACATCCACCTCTTCCAGGCCCCCGCGGCCGTCCTCACCGACGAGGCCGGGCACGTGCGGGCCCTGCGCACCGAGCGCACCCGCCTGACCGGCGACGGCACCGTCACCGGCACCGGCGTCTTCACCGACTGGCCGGTCCAGGCGGTCTACCGCGCCATCGGCTACGCCGGCAGCCCCATCGAGGGACTGCCCTTCGACCCCGAGCGCCACGTGGTGCCCAACGCGGGCGGGCGCGTGCTGGGGGAGGACGGCGAGCCGATCACCGGCATCTACGCCACCGGCTGGATCCGCCGCGGCCCCGTGGGCCTGATCGGCTCCACCAAGTCCGACGCCCAGGAGACCATCTCCAACCTCGTGGCCGACGCCGGGGCCGGGCTCCTGCGCGCCACCGCCGACGACGAGGCGCAGGTCGGCCACGACGCCCTCATCGCCCTGCTGGAGTCCCGCGGCATCCCCTTCACCACCTGGGAGGGCTGGGAGCTGCTCGACGCCTACGAGCGCGAACTCGGCGAGCGTTTCGGCGAGGTCGAGGTCACCGGCGGGGCGTCCAAGTCGCGCGAGCGCGTCAAGGTCGTCTCCCGCGGGGCCATGACCGCCATCTCCCGCTCCACCGAGGTGCCCGCCGATCTCATCGGTCAGCCCGAGGCCGACCGCGTGCCCGAGCGCGTCGCCGATCGCCTGGAGACCCCGGAGGACGCCGGCCGTTCGGAGGGTTGAGCGTCCCGGCGGCGGGTTGTCCGAATCTGTTGCAAAGGCCCGGATTCCGCCGGGATGCGCGAAGAGGGTCGTTGATATTCCGCGCTTTCCTCCGCCGTCGATCCCGCCGCGGAGCGCCTTTGCAACAGATTCGGACACGCCCCCGCCCAGGCGAGTCCCAGGAGCCCCATTCGTCCCACCGCACCCGTCTCCGGATCAGCGAACCCGAATAATAGGCGGCGACAGTCCACTAGGGTATGCACGGGCGCCCGTTCGGCCGGCGCCCGATCCCGTACGAAGGAAGAACTATGCGAATCGGCGTTCCCACAGAGATCAAGAACAACGAGTTCCGCGTCGCCATCACCCCCTCCGGCGTCCACGCGCTCACCCGCCGCGGGCACGAGGTCACCGTGCAGGCGGGGGCCGGGGCGGGCTCGGGGATCGACGACGGGGAGTACGCCGCCGCCGGGGCCGCCATCGGCGAGGACGTCGAGGCCCTGTGGGCCGACTCCGAGATGATCCTCAAGGTCAAGGAGCCCGTCGAGAGCGAGTACCGCTTCCTGCGCCCCGGCCTGGTCCTGTTCACCTACCTGCACCTGGCGGCCGACCGGCCCCTGACCGAGGAGCTGCTCGCCCGCCGGGTCACCTCCATCGCCTACGAGACCGTCGCCACCGACGCCGGCGCCCTGCCCCTGCTGGCGCCCATGTCCGAGATCGCCGGGCGCCTGGCCGCCCAGGTCGGCGCCGACTGCCTGCTGCGCCCCCATGGCGGGTCCGGCGTGCTGCTGGGCGGGGCCGCCGGCGTGCGGCGCGGCGACGTCGTCGTCCTCGGGGGCGGCACCGCCGGCCTGGCCGCGGCGCGGGTGAGCGCGGGCATGGGGGCCGACGTCACCGTGTTCGACGTCGACCCCGCGCGCATGCGCCACATCGAGGAGGTCACGGGCGGGGCGATCCGCACCCGCCTGTCCACCGAGCTCGACGTCGCCCGCGCCTGCGCCGGGGCCGACCTGGTCATCGGCGCGGTCCTCGTGCCCGGGGCCCGCACCCCGCGCCTGGTCACCCGCGAGATGGTCAGGGCCATGCGGCCGGGCAGCGTGCTGGTCGACATCGCCATCGACCAGGGCGGCTGCTTCGAGGACTCCCGCCCCACCACCCACTCCGAGCCGACCTTCGAGGTCGAGGGCTCCATCTTCTACTGCGTGGCCAATATGCCCGGCGCCGTGCCCCACACCTCCACCTACGCCCTGACCAACGCCACCCTGACCTACGCCCTGGCCCTGGCCGACGACGGCTGGCGCGGGGCCTGCCGGGCGCGCGCCGAGCTGGGCCGGGGCCTGAGCACCCACGACGGGGTCCTCTACACCGAGGGCGTCGGCCGGGCGCTGGGCCTGGAGACGGCCGACGCCGCCGCCCTGCTGGCCTGAGGACCGCGCTCCGGATAGGCGCTCCAGGCCCCGCCTTCTCATGTCAGCCAGTCGAATCGGCCGTCTTCACCGCGTCGGGTGGGGAACGACCACCTGAATCGACGTGCGTCGATCAGCGGGTCCGCGGTCCCCGTCGCGCTGCGCCCGGTCACCAGATCGATGCGGATCTCCTCCCAGCAGATCTGGCCCGTGCTCGCCACTTCTCCGGACGCATCCACCAGTGCGAGGCCGCGCGAGCAGTTCAGAAGCGCGAGGCGCCGGGCGGGGACGGGCCCGACCCCGACGATCGGCGATTCGGTGGCCACCCGGACGAAGGAGGAGCGGTCGTGAACGTCGCCGACCACCGCGCACCCGCGGCCCACGGCGCACACGCCACCGCCGTCGCCCAGTCCGATCAGCCCCGACGCCCCCTCCCAGTGGTCGGGCCCGGGCCGGATCGCCAGCGTGAAGGAGTCCTGCGCGGTGTAGACGTGCAGAAGCGCGAAGACCGGGCCCGAGTCCGGGCACGGGTCGACGTCGATATGCCCGGATCCTCCCCATGCGACGTCGTACTCCTCCCGCTCGATGGCGAAGTCGACGCCGATCAGGCCGTCGTCAAGTCTTGCGAAGAACGGTTCGTCAATCATTGCAATTCGACCGCGCTGAGAAATGCTTCGGCATGAAGGTGCGCCTCAGTCCGTCCCGGTCCACGTGATCTCCGGCAGAGTCATCTTTCACGAGTCGTTCCACGAGCTGTAATCGTTGACGGCCGCCACCACGCGGATCCAGCCGTTCGTGAAGTCGAGGTGCAGCCAGCCGGGGCCGGATTCCACCGCGAGCAGGTCCTGCCCCTCGAACCTCTTCAGGTGCGAGGCGAGCACGCTCGGCTCGACCTCCTCCCACAGGGAATGGACCCCCTGGCATCCCACGAAGGGCCCCGTGATCTCAAGGGTGATGACATCGGTGCGCATGATCGGGTGGTGGTTGTCAACCAATTCGAAGCGCGTCACCCTCGTCGGCAGGAGCACGTCGATCCGTTCGCGAATAGTGGCCTTCATGCTGAAAACTCCTTCTCTATGACAATCGCCCGGGAACCGCCCGGACTCTGAACATTCCCCGGGCCGGGTGATTCACTCGTCCAGTTTCATTTCGGTTCGCGCCTGGGCGAGGGTGCGCTGGAATCGG
>ERZ773038.2088-NODE-2088-length-10437-cov-8.332306_pt1 | contig 10437 bp, 10 predicted proteins | sample MGYA00511665_ERZ773038 | MGnify/ENA primary metagenome ERZ773038 (study PRJEB29015, sample SAMEA2737966) | human oral metagenome | biome: human oral; feature: human-associated habitat; material: dental | place: China | collected 2028 ... | reverse complement strand
ACGCCGCCGAGATAACCGGTATTCCGCTGGTGTGGGGGTCGGTGCTGCGGTATCAGGGCAGCGTGAGCGTCTTCCGCACGGGGTCGGCACATCTGCGCGATCTGTTCCCTACAACTCCGGAAACGCTGGAATCCTGCGCCGAGGCGGGGGTGCTGGGCGCTACCACGGCGGTGATTGGTTCGCTCATGGCGACGGAAACACTCAAGTTCCTGGCGGGGCTACCCACGCTTGAGGGGCGGCTGCTCACCTACGAGGCGCTGAGCGGCACCTTCCAGAATTTTGCGCTCTCCCCAGACCCGGAACGTGCGCCCGTAACGGATTTAAGCGCCTACGAACTGCCGAAAATTCTGCTGGATGTACGCGAGCAGAACGAACGCGAAACCCAGGTGAAGTACCCGGATTCCCTGCACCTTCCGCTCTCCGCAGCTACCGAGGATGCAGTGCGCGCCATGTTGAAACCGCTCGCCGGGGAATGCGTGGGCGTGTTTTGTAAGTCCGGGGCACGCGCAGCGAAGTTTATGAAGGATTGGGGTGCAGTTGCAGCAGATTATGGGGTGAGGCTCACTGGGGTGTAGCCCACCATCGTGCGGCTTCTTCACGCCGTGAAGGGGCGCACTACAGGCGTTATAAACCTGAAAACAGGAAAATAACGTTTACATTAAACTTTAAGGTTTGCTGAGTAAATGCTTGAGATTTATAGCACGGGTCTTCTAGGGTAGATGGGGAGACATCCCCTACCGAAAGGGCCTACCATGACCACCGATAATAAAGGCCTCTCCCGCCGCAAACTCCTCAAGGCAGGCGCTATAGGCGTTCCCGCCGCAGGCGTACTCGCCTTCGGCTCGACCTTGGTCACCGCAACCTCCGCAAACGCTATCTCCACCGACGGCTGGTGGGGCTCCGAAACCTCGGCAGGGCTGCAGCGGTTCATGAACGCCATCATGACTGCAACCTGGTCTGACGAAGATGGAGAAGTAACTGCAATCCCCGCAGTTGTTGACGGAGTCATCAGCTCCCAACCTTCGAGTATGGCGCCTGCTTGCCCCGGAATCGTCGGCGGCTGGGAATGGGTAGAATCCAATCAAGCAACAGGCTCCCCCACCATCCACGTTATGAACGCCTGGCTGGATGGCGTGACTCCTAAACAATATGCGGGATTTGAGGCCGGTCATACCTGGAAGGGTTCTTCCAAGATCGGCTACGGTATCATCAAGCGCCTACAAGGACACTACGGTGTCTCTCAGGACGGCCGTCTCGACGCCCCCTCCCGGACTATCCAGGCTCTGCAAAACGAAATCAACCAGTACGTCTAAAGTTCTTACGAATTTTAGTGTTCGCATGATGTAGTTGTAAGGAGTTTTCGTTATGACGAATGAACACACCGGATTTTCCCGCCGCAAGCTCCTCAAAGCAGGCGCCGTGGGTGTTCCCACCGCCGGTTTGCTTGCTTTTGGTTCCACTCTTGTGACCGCAGCACCCGCAAACGCTATCTCCACCGACGGCTGGTGGGGATCCGAAACCTCAGCCGGGTTCCAGCGCTTCATGAACGCAGTTATGGGTGCAAACCTCGTTGTCGATGGGGTTATCAGTAGTCAGGATGCAGCTATGCAGACCTGGTGCCCTGGAATCGTCGGCGGTTGGGAATGGGTTCCCTACTACCAGGCCACGGGTTCACCCACTATAACCTACATGCATAAATGGCTGGGCAACAAGGCTACAGACGGCAAGTTTTCTCCGACTGACATTGCTGCACTTCAGAAGCACTACGGTGTCTCCGTAGATGGCTCGCTTGACGGTCCATCCCAGACCATCAAGGCTTTGCAGAACGAAATCAACCAGTGGGTTTAGAGGTTTCTTCTTCATACCTTCCACCCATACCCTGCCTAGCTGGGGCGCGTTTTTTCTCCTTATGGGATGCGCCCCAGTTTAGGTGTCATTATCCGCTTTACAGGCCTCAACATATGTAAAGGAAGAAATTATGACTCTTGAGAACACCAGGCTTTCCCGTCGCAAGCTTCTCAAGGCAGGTGCCATAGGTGTCCCCGCCGCGGGTGTACTCGCCTTCGGCTCCACCCTGGTCACCGCAACCTCCGCAAACGCTATCTCCGCCGACGGCTGGTGGGGATCTGAGACCAGCGCAGGTCTGCAGCGGTTCTTAAATGCGGTGGTCACAAATACAGGCTGGCTAACGGAGGCTGACTTCAACGCCGGTCTTATTGTTGATGGAGTCATCAGTTCCCAGAGTTCCATAGTAGCGCCCAGCTGCCCCGGAATCGTTGGCGGCTGGGAATGGGTTCCTTCGGCACAGGCAACGGGGTCTCCAACTATTAAATGGATGAACATCTGGCTAGGTATCAATCCCCAACCAACTTCACTCGATTCAAATACTATCAGGGTTCTGCAAAGCCACTATGGCATCTCTCAGGATGGCCGTCTCGATGCTCCCTCCCGGACTATTCAGGCTTTGCAGAACGAAATCAACCAGTACGTCTAAAATTCTTGTGAATCTTAGCATTCGCATTGCATAAGACAGCACGCTATGTGTAAGGACTTATCATCATGACCACCGATAATAAAGGCCTCTCCCGCCGCAAGCTCCTCAAGGCAGGTGCCATAGGTGTCCCCGCCGCAGGTGTACTCGCCTTCGGCTCGACCCTCGTCACCGCAACCTCCGCCAACGCTATCTCCGCCGACGGCTGGTGGGGATCTGAAACTAGCGCGGGACTGCAGCGGTTCATGAACACTGTCATGAACGCTGGCCTTGTCGTTGACGGGGTCATTAGTTCACAGCCTTCGGGTATGGCTTCTGCCTGTCCCGGAATTGTCGGTGGATGGGAATGGGATGGCTCGTACGAGCCTGCCGGTTCACCTACAATCGCTTGGATGAACAAATGGCTAGGTGTAAAAATTGAGAAAAATGATTACGTGAGCAATGCATATATTAGTGAGGGAAGTATTAAGGCGCTTCAAAGCCACTATGGGATTTCCCCAGACGGCCGCCTTGATGCGCCTTCCCAAACCATCAAGGCTTTGCAGAACGAAATCAACCAGTGGGTTGGGTAAATTAACTAGTCCCAAGCCGCGCCAGGTATCGGCTGTTAGGTTCGGTACCCAAAAAGGCTCTTTATTTCAATAAAGCGGGTTTTCTAATGCTTTATTGAAATAAAGAGCCTTTTTCTGGCGAAAAATTAGGGGACTATTTATCGATACTCAGCATCACCTTGGGGCGTTCCCGCTCCCCCGCTTCCAGGCGCTCGAAGGCGGCCTGCGCATCGTCGAGGCTGTAGCTGCTGTCGATGAGCGCGCCCAGCTTGCCCCGGTGCTCCCGCACGAACTGCGCGGCAGCCGCATAGTGGTCGATGCCGTGGCGCACACCCACCAGGTGCTGCCCCCGCAGGGCAAGCTCCGAGGCGTCAAGGCTGGTCTGTGCTGGCGGGAAGCCGATCAGCACCGCCGCGCCCCCGTTCCTCAGCAGGGACGGCGTAGCCTGTAGCGCCACTGCGGAGCCGGAGCACTCCCATACGGCATCCCAATCTCCGGCGGGGAGCGCATCTGCACTCTTGTAGGTCGTCATTCCAAGCTCGGCAAGGTGCACGGGCTGTGAGGGGTCAACCACCGCCACCTCAACGGGGTACTGCTTCAGCACCAGCGCCGCGAGGGTGCCGATCGTGCCGCCGCCCAGCACCAGTACCCTGTCACCGGGTTCCGGGGTGGCTTTCGCCAGGCCCTCCAGAACCGTCACAAGGGGTTCGATCAGAATATATTCAGGATGCGGCTCTGCACCCGGGCCGTCGTCAATAACGGTCAGCGCGTGCGCTGGCATTACAAGCTTTTGCGCCGCCGCCCCACCGTGCTTATAGAGGCCAACTTCGCGCAGGTTTGTGCAGAGGTTCCGCCGCCCGCGCTGACAGAAATCACATATCAAGCAGGGAATCATGGTGCTTCCGGTGACCACCGCACCGGGTTTCAGCTGAGTGCCGTGGGCGGCCTGCGGCGGGGTTTCGATCACACCCACCCATTCATGCCCGTAATGGTGCGGGTACTGGGTCAGGCCGCGCCGCAGGTAGTTTGAGGTACCGTCGTACAGTTCAAGGTCGGTCCCGCAGATGCCCGCATAGGCAACCCGGATGAGAGCCTCATCAGGCTGTTGGGGGTGTGCATCTTCAATCTCACGCGCTTCAGCGCTTCGGATTCCGGTGATAAAACTGGCTTTCATCGTTTTTCCTCCCCTTCTTATAAGCCCGGTTGTTGACGCTGCACCTATTCGACTTCCACATGCCCGCCGGAGCAGGTGATGTACACGCTCGGCTGGTTCTCGGCATCGTACGAGTCGCCGGTGCGGCACTGTTTTCCGAATATTTCCACGCTGCCGGTTGCCTCCCGCACCCGGTAGCCGGGCATCTCATCAAACGTGCCCACCGTGAGCACCGCCCCGCCAGCCACTTTAAGGCTTGCGTCCTCATCAACAGTGCAGTTCGCCAGCAGGACCGACGCCGATGACGCCCGCGCCTGAACGTGTGAAAAGTCAGAGTTCCTGCACCGGATGGTGCCTTCGGTGGCGGCCAGGTCGGCGTAGCTGGCGCGCATCCCGCCGATAGTGCAGTACGAGCTGGTGCGCACCCGTAACGCGTCAAGGAACGTCCCGGTGGGGACGGTGATTTTTACCCTGGGGCGTGTCAGAAAGTGCAGCAGTGACGGGCGGGTTGCGAAGGGCGACTGCCAGTAGTGTTCTGTCTGGGTGAGCTGTATGGCGCCTTCGTCGGTGCGCACGGTGAAAAGCTCTGCATGGGGCACCTCAATAGTTGCGTTTTTGTCGGTTGTTGCGAATATGTCGGTCTCAAGATCAAGTATTTCAAGGGCCAGGGATTTAGGTTCAGTGACGACTATGGACATGGGAAACCTCCACTGCAACGGTAGCGACGGGCGCTGATGCGCCTCACCGCAGGGTTCAGGCAGTACGCACGAACCTGTACAGATGTACGTTGGGTGGTGCCGCATCCGGCGCCCCGTTTACCCGTATTTTACCCCTGTCACTTGAAACTTTTCTAAAGCGCTAGTGTAACGGTGTGTGTGACAGATCTCCCTATTTATATGCATGGTGGGGCCTAACATATCCGCCCGGGGGCTTAAAAATATTCGTCTTTACACACTTGAAATTCATTCGCTCACACGTTTTTTCGCACCTCGGGACGCTATTTTTTAAAAATGATGTGCACAGCCTTGCAATTAAAGCGCATCTTTATACGTAACGAGAGTAGTATGGGAAGGACAACAATTTTCTGGCCCCAATTTTTCAAGGACTCATGACTCCCCTTCTGCTTTGCACTTCTATCCTTGTTGTTACTCTCACGGCCAGCGGTATCGCTAAGGCTAAAGACCCTTCTAGCACCGTTGAAGGTATTCTGAACTTAGGTTTAGACTCGGTTGCGCCGCTGAAGCTCACCCCTGCTGTACTGCCGTGGGCTGAGCTTCTGCTCGCCGCCGGGCTTCTGTTCGCCCCCGGCCCGCTGTTCCCGGTGTTCGCCATAGCCTCGTGTGCGCTTATGGTGTTCTACCTGGTGGTGATTGCTCGGGCGTTGGCTACCGGCCGCACCGAAGGCTGTAACTGTTTCGGGAAGAAATCAGCGGCGCCGGTGAGCCGTTACACGCTGATCCGTAATATTGCGCTGACCATTGCGGGTATTCTCACTGTGGTGGCTTCGTTTGTTGGCGGGAAGGCAGTGGTGTATGAGCTGGTGGGCCTTAACGGTTCCGGGTGGCTGTGGGCTGTTGGCGCGGGCCTGATCGCGCTGACCCTGTGGGCTATTCAGCGGGGCGAGTCCCTGGCCGAGCCCGCCCCGGATATTCCCGAGGTGGTGCTGCCCTCCGCAGCTGATGAGTCTGAGGATTATGTGCGGGTGCCCATCCCTTACGCCTCTATTTACACGACCGATGGGCGTGTGACCACCCTGCGCGATATGTCCCGAGTGCAGGCGCGTGTACTGTTTTTTGCGTCTCCCACATGCGGTTCTTGCACCCCTATTTTGAAGACTATTCCCCGGTGGCAGAAGCTGCTGCCGCAGCTGGGTTTGCACCCCGTGTTCAGCAGTGAAGAGAAGATTCGTCAGGCCCATAAGCTGGAGAAACTGGATGAGGGCGTTGAGGCGCTGGTGGATCCCAAGCATGCGGCAATGCACAACTTTGGCCGCGGCACCCCAATGGCCGTGATCCTGGGTTCCGACGGGATGCTGGCGGGCGGCCCCGTAGCGGGAACGAGCGACGTGAAGCAGCTTATGGATGATCTGCTGGTTGAGTTCGGCGCCATTAAAGACCCGAACGCCCCCAAGGAGGCGCAGCCCGCTCAGGCCGCCGCTTCGGCGTCGGCAGCAGGAGCCTCAGAGCAGCGCGCACCAGTGCAGGGCGGCTCGGCGACTCAGGCCCCGGCCCGACCCGCCGCTGTGGACAATGTCTCGCACGGTCAGGTGGGCCGCACCGCACCGGCGCAGCAGAATGTTCCTGCCTCCGAGCAGCCGACCCAGCCTCAGGCTGCCGTATCGAAATCCCAGAATGCACAGCAGCCCACACCCGTGAAACGGGATACGCAGCCCGCGCAGGGCCGGGGTGCTTCCACGCAGCAAAACGTCGCAGCTCAGCAACAGGCCACAGCTCAGCAACAGGCCACAGCGCAACAGCATAATGCAGCCCAGCGGCAGAGTACATCCCAGCAGCAGCCCGCAGCGCCCCAACAGGGTACGGCAGCTGGGGTTGCGCCCGCGCAGAGTTCGACGCAGCCCCAAAAAACCGCGAAGAATACGGCAGCACAGCAGCCTGCCGCAGCTTCTTCACCGGCATCGAAAGAGGCCGCTGCACAGCAGTCAAAGCAGCAGAAGGCTCAGGACGCCTCCTCCCCCGCTCAGAAAGCTCAAACGTCAGCCCCGGCAGCTTCTGCCGCTCAGGTGTCTGGGGACTTGGCGCAGGCCACTGCTCCGGTGCCGACGCAGAAGCCCAACGATGCCACCGAGCCCCTGACTCAGGTGGGGCAGCAGAAAGCCTTCCGGTCGCAGCAGGGCGGCACCGGCTCGGGCCAAACCGCACAGCAGACCCAGCCTGCACGTGTACAGCCCGCGCAACCCGCGAATAAGCCGCAGCCTGCAGGCGGCGGTGCGGAGGCGACCAAGACCACCAGCGCCGCGAAAGCGTACCGGCTGGGGATGCGGCAGCAGGCGGTGCGCGCTAAATCGGCAGGTGCTCAGTCAGCACCGGCTGGCTCTTCCACCGGCGTGGTGACTTCTCCTTCTGCTAGTTTCAACGGGCCGCGTAAGCGGTACACGCCGGGGGCCAGCATGCTCAAGTCGCGGCGTTCCCCCGCTGAGCTGTCGGTGCCTCAGGCTGCTACGCGCCCGCCTCTGAAGCCCAGCTCACGTGCCGCTTCTGCCTCTATGGTGAAGCTGCGCAGCCAGCAGATTATTCAGAAGGCGGCGGCAAAGAAGTAGACTGTTAGAGGGCGCCCGCACAGCAGATACACCGGGTCGCATAAAGAGCGCAGTGATGCTCTTTATGCGACCCGTGTTCTGCTCCCACGCGGCCCCGCCCGCAACGAAGACGTGCACACACTTCCACCCTATAGAAAGGCAACTGATGGCTGAGATACAGTTCAATGCCCCCGGCGAGCGCGAAAAGTCGCTGTGGCTCATTAAGAAGGAAAACGACCCGGGCCACTCGCAGTGGTATATTGAGCGTTTTAAGCAGATGGAGGCTGAGGGTAACGACCTGGGCGGTGAGTCACGTGTTCTGGATGCGATGGCTTCCCGAGGGGCAAAAATCCTGGATGCCGGGTGCGGCCCGGGCCGGGTGGGTAAGCAGCTGCACGCGCTGGGGCACCGCGTCACCGGTGTGGATATTGACCCTGAGCTGATTGATGAGGCGACCCGTGTGTGCCCCGAGGCTTCCTGGGTCACCGCTGATTTGGCGGATTTGCCGCAGGCTCTTGGGTTCAATGGTGAAGCCGACCAGGACGGTTTTGAGCTGCTGGTGTGTTCGGGGAATGTGATGGGCTTTTTGGCGCGTTCTACCCGGTACCCTGTGGTTGAGAATTTTTATCGGGTGCTGGCCCCGGGCGGCCGGGCCGTGGTGGGGTATGGTTCCGGCCCTGGGCGAGATTATTCGTTTGAGCAGTTCCTTGCGGATGCGCGTCAGGCTGGTTTTAATGTGGATGCCACCTACAGCACCTGGGATTTGCGTCCTTTCACCGAGGATTCGGAGTATTTGGTGGCGGTTCTTTCGCGGGCTAAGTAGGGTGCGTCTAGGCTTCGGGGGCGGTATGTTGTCGAACGTACCGCCCCCGTTGTGTTGTGCAGGTGGCTTCTATGAGGAAATCAGGTGGATGGCGCGTGCTGTTTCTTCGGGCAGTAGCGCCCCGGCTCCCAGCAGCAGGATGACGAGCGCGGCGACCACGGCAATGGTGGCTGAGCGCCAGCCGGGGTGCAGCTCGTTAAAGGTGATCAGGTGCGGGTGCAGTTTATCAATATCGAGTACGTTCGCTTTCTGGTAGACGGTGGTCTGTTCCGAGAGTTTTGAGGAGACGGTGCGCATCGTTTTTGCATCCCAGACGCGCCCGTCCAGGCGCATAAGCGGTTTCTTGTTTTTACTGATGGCCCACATGGCGGGGACGGGGCGGTACCGCAGCCGCCCCATGCCGGTGGTTTTTTTGCCGTGCGCCTGCTTGGGGTAGAGCTTTTCAACAAGGATGGTGTGGTCTATGTTTTTGAGCGGCACGGCTTTCCAGCCGATGAGGCGGGCACGCAGCACGTGGGTGTCGGTCAGGGCCACAATGGTGGGTTTGAGCACCGAGTAGAGGCTGATACCGGCGCAGAACGCGATGAGCAGCGTCACTATGGTGTAGGGCAGGGCGGGCCGTTTGTAGCCGAGGAAGGCGAGCGCGGCGACGAGTGTGAGGGTGCCCGGTAGTGCCGCTTCGACGCGCCTGCCGTAGGAGCGGATGCGCGGGTGGTAGATGTGTTCGGCGGTGCCGTGTTTGCTGCTGATTTCGTGTGCGCGTTCTGCCATACTCTCCACTTTAGTGGTATGAGCGCTCATAGCCTAGTGGGGCGCGCGGTTTCTGCCGCCCTATTCCTGCCGTTCGGGCGCATGGTTTTCTTGGGTGTAGCCGGTCTTAGCGTGGGCGCTGCGGATACGGGGCGTTTACCTGCCGTTACGGGAGCTGGGGATAATACCGGCGGTGTTTCAGAAGGAGACGCGCACGGATTTCGCGTCTACCTCGGCCATGCCTTTGAGCGTGAACGGGATTTCTTTTGTTATTTCTTTATGGGTTCCCGTGTATAAATCCAGCTGCTCGAACGAGATTTTTACTTTGCCTTCTGCGGGTGAGAGTTTCCACATTTTGTCTGATTCTGCGGTTACTTTCGGCTGCGGGTATTCAATAACTGACCATTTCACTGCCCCGTCCACTCGCCCACCGAAGGAGTACTCAAATGGGCATCCGGACGGGTATAGGGTATTTTGGGCCGCGCATTTATCAACGTAGGAACGCACCTGGGTTTGTACGGATTCCAGCGCCTTTTCGCTTGGTTCCAGGGCTATATCGGCCTGTGAGGATGCATCTGCTGTGAGCACCTGCTGCACGCTTTTTGAGGTGGTGTACACTGCGGAGTCGTAGGCGACCGTGTACACCCCGGGGTAGAATACCGGGAACGATGCCTCGCCCTGATCGACGGCGACTTTACGGTTATTCACGGTGGCTGCCTCAACCCCCGCGATTTTCACTTTGAGGGTGGGCAGCTGCCCCGACTCAATATCCCAACGGTCGAAGACCCCCCAGTGGGTGCCCGCCTGGTGGAGCCGGAAATCGGTGTGTTCGCTTCTACCGTCAATGGTGTAGGAGGCGCGCACTGTTGCTTTATTGCCGTTGGGGTCTTTTTCTATGACGTCAATCTGCACATCTTTGAGGGTTGAGGCTGCACGCCGCAGCGTGTCACCGTCGAGCATAGCGGGGTCTCCGTCGGGGATTCTGGCCCCGAGCAGCCCCAGCGCGTATGATCCGTTACCCGTTTGGAGTGCGTGGAAATATTCGCGTACTTTCCCCTCCGGTCCGTACACCAGTTTATTGGTGGCGAAAAGCGCGCCAGCGGCCGCCACGAGGGACACGATAACGCCAATAACCCAGGCAGTCAGGAGCTTCTCGACGGGAGAGTGAATACGCATAGATAAAGAATAGCTCACAGTGAGTACACTATTAGTACGTATGTAATTCCCGTCATACCGTTATTGTTTTATGTATGCACCCCGGTGGCTTTTTGACTAAAAGTTATTTTCTGCATGCAATATCGCAGACGTTTATAGCCTCACAGGGCGGGCTCTAGTTAATCCCCCGCAAATCCAGCACGAGTTCGCTCTCATCCGCGGCATCACCGGTGACGATGACCGGAATACCCCAATCCT
>ERZ773038.2086-NODE-2086-length-10457-cov-9.737262_pt1 | contig 10457 bp, 9 predicted proteins | sample MGYA00511665_ERZ773038 | MGnify/ENA primary metagenome ERZ773038 (study PRJEB29015, sample SAMEA2737966) | human oral metagenome | biome: human oral; feature: human-associated habitat; material: dental | place: China | collected 2028 ... | reverse complement strand
CCGGGCACCTGACGCGCCCCACCTGGGACTCCGACTCCGTGCGCTCGACCACCGATGCCACCATGCGCTCCAAGTACGACCGCGAGCGCGAGACCGACATGCCCATTATCGAGCGCGTCGCCGAGCTCGCCGGGCGTTACGGGGTGGCCATGGCCGACGTCGCCCTGGCCTGGCACTGGGCCAGGGGCGTGGCCGCCCCCATCGTGGGCTGCTCGCGGCCCAGTCGCGTCGACGACGCCGTGCGCGCCCTGGACCTGACGCTCACCGAGGAGGACGTCGCCTTCCTGGAGGAGCCCTACGTCCCCCACGAGCTCGTGGGCCCGTTGGCCCGCCCCGGGGACGCCCCGCTGGCCGGCTCGACGACCGAGCGGCGCTGAGCCCCTGCGGCGCGGGCCGCCGCCTCACAGCGACGACCGCGCCCGGGTGCGGCCCACCGCCATGCCCGCGCAGGCGATGGCGAGCGCGAACAGGGCGCACACGCCGCAGTCGGCCAGCAGGGGGCCGATGGCGTCGGCGGACATCGAGGCGGCGGTGTGCGCCCCGGAGATCGCCCGGACCGCCCAGTAGCCGGGCGTGAAGCGGGAGACGGCGACGACGGCGTCGGGCAGCCAGCCGCTGGGGACCCACGCCCCGGCGATGAAGGACAGCGCCATGCCGCCGATATTGGCCACCGCGTTCGCCGCACTGCGCCCCAGGCCGATCTGTCCGATGAGGAAGCCCACGGCCACCGCCACGAGCGCGTAGGCGCCCAGGGCCGCCCCGACGACCCCCAGCAGGGGCGCCGAGGCCGTCACGGAGCCGGCGCCGAAGACCGCGATCCCGAGCCCGAAGATCCACAGCCATCCGACCGCGCCGATGACCAGGCAGGCGCCCAGCAGCCCGAGGCTGCGCGAGCAGCCGCTCACCGGGGCGGCGGCCAGGCGGGAGCGGACCGCCCGGCGCCCCAGCGCCGTCATGAGCGCCGAGATGGCCACGACGGCGAAGGCCACCAGCGGGTAGAGGGAGAACTGGGCGTAGACGGCGAGGCTGTGGGGCAGGGGCGCGGCGTCCCGGGCGATCCGCTGCGCCGGGACGGAGCGGGCCGTCGTGTCATCGGCCAGGGCGACGGCCCGGGCCGGGTCCTCGGTGACGGCGGACAGGTAGTCGACGACCTGGCCCGCATAGGAGTCGATGCGCACGTTCATGAGCGCGCCCGAGGCCGACTCGTATCCGATGACGCTGTCCATCCGCGGCGGCTCGCCTCCTGCGCGCGCGGCCCGCCGGACCTCCTCCCCGTAGCCGGCGGGGATGATGAGGATGTAGTCGATGCGGTTCTGCGCGGTGGCGTCCTGCATGGCCCGCTCGGAGTCCTCCAGGTCCCGCGCCTCGCCCACGGACTCGACGTAGCGCTTGATCCCCTGCGAGATCGTCGACCCGTCGCGGTCGATGACGGCCACGCTCACCGTCGTCTCCTCGACCCGGTCGGACGCGTCCCCGCTCTGGGCGACGCCGGTGAGCAGGCCGAGCATGGAGAGCCAGACCAGGTAGACCAGGACGTACATCCAGTGGGCCGCCACGATCCTCAGCGACGTCTTAAAGGTGCTCATGGCTCATCCTCCTGGCGCGGATCAGGGCGATGGCGAGGAACAGGCCCGCCATGCCCGTCAGGACGGCGCAGCTGCGGGCGAAGGGGACGAGGGAGTCGTAGTAGAGCAGCCCGTAGAAGCAGTGCGCGCACTGCCACAGGGGGTTGGCCCGGGTCAGGAGGGGCGCACTGCGCTCGACGGCGTCGGCCAGCGACTGGGCGCCGGGCCCGTAGAGCCCGGTGAACAGCGACAGCAGGACGGTGATCGCGATGACCATGTCGATCCTCATTCTTCGGATCGTCCCCAGGGCGGCGCCCGCCGCGCTCGACATGAGGCCGGTCAGGCCGATCGCCACCAGGCACAGGGGCGCGTGCGGGCCGAAGTCCACTCCGACGACCAGGGCGATGAAGGCGAAGGCGATGAGCAGGCAGCCCAGGACGCACACCCACGAGGCCGCGAGCGCGGCCGTGAGGACCTTCCAGCGGGGCAGGCCCGCCATGGTGCGCCGCGCGCCCAGGGGCGAGGCGGCCATGATGCCCTGCACGGCGAGCACGGCGACGGTCGCCCCCATGCCGCCGGCGAAGGCGAGCAGCGCGAAGTAGTAGCGGGTCGCGGGCTTGACCGGGGTGCGCGTCACCGGGACCGAGTGGGTGAAGCCGTGCGCCGTCCCGAGCCCGGCGACCTGCTCGGGCGCCGCCCCGGCGGCGATGGCCGCCTCCCGCTGGGCCCGGGTCTGGGCGTAGGAGTCCATGACCACCCGCAGGACCCTCAGCGAGGGCTCGTCGTCGCCCTCCTGCGTCACGTGCAGCACGGGGCCGCCGTTCTCGACGGCGAGGTAGCCCGCGGTGTCGCCCCGCTTCGCGGCGGCCTCGGCCTCGGACGCGGTGGAGTGGGCGACCTCGGCGATGAGGCGGGGGTCGGCGTCGGCGGCGGAGACGCGCTCGACGAGGGCGTCCAGGCCGGGGGCCGAGCGGTAGGCCTCGTCCCGGACGACGCCGAAGCTCATGGGGGTGGTCTCGTAGGCCCTCTCCAGGCCCGAGAACATCGCCATGAACATGAGCGACAGGACGATCGGCAGGCCCAGCGTCCACACCAGGAGGACCTTGTCGCGCAGGAGCCGGAGCACCTGGTAGGCGAAGACGGCTCTCATGTCAGGCCGCCTCGTCCCGCAGGGCGCGCCCGGTGATCTCCAGGAAGACGTCGTTGAGCGTCGGGGGCTCGGAGGTCACCCGGCCGCAGGTCGCGCCCGCCCCGGCCAGCGCCCCCATGACGTCGGAGAGGTTGTGCGCCCCGGGCGCGCACTCGACGACGAGCCCCGGGGCCTGCCAGGAGGCGGTGCGCACGTGCTTCAGGCGGCGCAGGGACTCCAGGGTCCCCTCGCCCAGCGGGACGGGGTCGACGACCTCGATGCGGATGCGCTCGCCGGTGCCGATCATGGCCTTGAGCTCGTCGGCGGTGCCGGCGGCGACCTGCCTGCCGCAGTCCATGATGACGATCCTGCGGCACAGCTCCTCGACCTCCTCCATGTAGTGGCTCGTGTAGATGATGGTGGCGCCGCGCTCGTTGAGGCGCCTGATGCCCTGAAGGATGGCGCTGCGGGACTGGGGGTCGACGGCGACGGTGGGCTCGTCGAAGATGATGAGCTCGGGGGCGTGGGCGATGCCGCAGGCGATATTGAGCCGGCGCAGCAGGCCGCCGGAGAGCCTCTTGGGCCTGAAGTTCGCGAACTTCTCCAGGTCGACGAAGGCGATCGCCGCCTCGACCAGGCGGCGGCGCCGGGCGCGGTCGCCCACGTACAGGGCGCAGAAGGCGTCGATGTTCTCCGCCACGGTGAGCTCGTCGAAGACGGCCACCTCCTGGGGCACCACGCCGATGCGGCGCTTGAGGTCGTAGGCGGTGGCGCTCATGGGCCTGCCGAACACCCGGATCTCGCCCTTGTCGTAGGTGAGCAGCTGGAGGAGGCAGTTGATCGTCGTGGTCTTGCCCGAGCCGTTGGGGCCGAGCAGGCCGACGACCTCGCCCCGCCCGATCCTCAGGGACAGCCCGTCCACGGCGATCAGCTCCCCGTAGCGCTTCACCAGGGACTCGATCTCGACGGCGGTGCTGGTCCGACTGTCGCTCTCACGGGGGGCGCTCGCCCGGCCGTCGGTCCTGTGCGTGGTGTCCGCCGTGTTGTCGTTCCCGTGGGCGGTGCCCGCTGCTCCGGCTCTGCGCTGCCGGTCCGTACTCGTCCCCGCTCTGCGCGCCGGTTCCGCGTCCCCGCCCGCCTCGTTCCGCTGCGCGCCCTTGGCGCCGTTCTCGGAGTCCATTCCTCCCCGCCTTCCTCATGTCGGTGCGTTGGCCCCGTTCCCCCAATCATCCCGACGAGGCGGGGGCCGCGGAAGTGCGGGAAGTCATGAGTGCGGAGGGAGGGCATGACTTCTGTCATGACTTCGACGGGGTTCTGCGGACGCGGGGCGCGCCCGGCCCTTGATCGCCGATAATCGGGGCATGAGGGTCTTGGCGGACAAAGGCGCGCTCCTGTGCGGATGCCTCCTGATGTGGAGGGCGGGCACCGCCACCGTGGTCTGGCTGCTGCTCGCCGTGACGGTCAGCGGACTGGCAGTGGTGGCGGAGCACTGGCCCTGGTTCGCCGCCGTCCCGGCCGCCTACCTGCTGGCCGCGGCGCTCGCGGCGGCCCCGGCAGTGGGCGCGCCGCTGGCCGTCTACGACCTCGCCCGGGCCAGTGCTGGTCGTCCGCCGTGGCAGCGCTCGGCAGCCGCCGCCGTGTGCGCCCCGATCGTGGTCGCGGCGGTGGGCAGGGGCGAGCCAACCGCGGTCTACACGGCGGCCCTGGGGGCGGTCGCCGCGCTGCTGGCGCTGCGCACCCGCCAGGGGGAGGCCACCCGCCAGAACCTGAACGCCGCCCGCGACGACCTGCGCGAAAGGGTCCTGGCCCTGCAGGACGCGAACGCCCGGATGCTCCAGATGCAGGACGACGAGCTGCGCGCCGCCGCCCTGTCCGAGCGCACGCGCATCGCCCGCGAGATCCACGACGGGGTCGGGCACCTGCTCACCCGCCTCCTGCTGCGGGTCAAGGCCCTTCAGATCACCCACCGCGAGCATCCCGGCGTCGTCGCCGACCTGGCCGCGCTGGACGACGGGCTCGACGAGGCGCTGGACTCCATGCGCCGCTCCGTCCACGCCCTGTCGGACCAGGGGGAGGACCTGGCGGTCTCCCTCAACCTGCTGGGCTCGCGGAGCGCCATCGCAACAGTGGACGTGGACTGCTCGCTGGACGCGGAACCGCCGCGCACGGTTTCACGCTGCATCACGGCCGTCGTGCGCGAAGCCCTCACCAACGCTGCGCGCCACGGCGGCGCGGCCTCGGCGCGGGTCACCGTCATCGACTACCCCGCCTTCTGGCAGGTCACGGTCGACAACGACGGCGCAGTTCCCGCCGGGGACGCGGAGCCGGACGGCGGCTCGCTCGGCTCCGGGGCCTCCCCCGGCAGCGCGCCATCAGACCGCGGGTCCGGGCTTGGGGCACCAGGCGACGGCGCGATCCGCCCCGGCCTCGGACTGCGCGCGATGACGGACCGGGTCGAGGCTCTGGGCGGGACCGTGCGGATCACTCCCCGCCCCCGTTTCACAGTGTTCGCGACGATCCCGAAAGACAAGGACGGTGCGGTATGAGGGTTCTCATCGTCGATGACGACGCCATCGTCGTCCAATCGCTGGCGACCATCTTGTCAGCCGAGGACGGCATCGACGTGGTCGGCACGTGCCTGTCCGGCGCGGAGGCGGTCCAGGAGTTCCGGCGGCTGCACCCCGACGTGCTCCTCATGGACATCCGCATGCCCGGCGCCGATGGGCTCAGTGCGGCGGAGGAGATCCTGGAGGGGGACCCGCAGGCGCGCATCGTGTTCCTCACGACCTTCTCGGACGACGAGTACATCGTGCGGGCCCTGAGAATGGGGGCGCGCGGCTACCTCATCAAACAGGACGTCGCCCAGATCGCCCCGGCGCTGCGCTCCGTCATGGTCGGCGTGTGCGTCCTGGAGGGCGACGTGCTCGAGCGCGGGGCCGCCATGGGCATGCGCGCACGGCCCGCCCCCGCCTCCGGCAGTGGGGCGGGGACGTCCGGCAGTGCGGTGGGGGAACCTGGCGGCCGGATGGGGATGGCCGTCGGGCGGACGGGGGAGACTGGCGTCCGGCCCGGGGCGCCCGGAGATTCGGGCGAGCCCGCGGGCGTGGTGGGGGCCCCGGACCCGCGGAGCACGGTCTTCGCCTCGTTGACCGACCGCGAGTACGAGGTCGTCGAGGCAGTGGCGGCCGGCCTGGACAACGCCGAGACGGCGGAGAGGCTCTTCATGAGCGAGGGCACGGTGCGCAACCACATCAGTTCCATCCTGGCCAAGACGGGGCTGCGCAACCGCACGCAGGTGGCGGTCCGGTACTACCGCGCCGGAAGGTGAGGAATCCCGGTCGGCGGTCGCAACGGCGAGTCGGAGCAGGCACTACCGCAGGCGGGCGCGACTGCCGATGGGCGGGGGCTGTCCGTCTGCGGGGTCCAGCCGCACTGCCCGTTGCGCCTACTGGTCCAAAATGCGTCTGGGTTTCGCTGCATTCGGACGGCTTAGCCGCGGGTTGGTCCAAAATGCGTCTGAGTTCAGCGGTTTCGGCCCGATCTGGGCGGATTCGGGCAGACTCAGACGCATTTTGGAACACGTGCCCGCCGTGCCTCCGTTCCCACCCGAGACTCAGACGCATTTTGGAACACCAGACGACCCGCCGAGCACTACGCCACCATGTGGGGATCCACTGCCACGCCGCGGACAGCGCGCACCGATGGACCAGCAGAAGACGCGCATCGCACGGCGTCCCCGAACCTATGGATGCGAAGAGCTCCACACACGCTGTCGGACCTTGGTGCTTACCCGCTACCTCAGGCAGGCTGACTCTGCTATCGTTCCGATCATGGACACCAATGACGGATCGGCCCCACTCCCGTGCGACTCCGAGGGAGAAGCGGCGCGGGAACCGGGCGAACGGGTTGCGCGCGGATCTGATGGAGAAGCGGATCGCGAGCCTGACCGAGCGACGGCACAGGGGCAGGGCGAACTGGTCGCGCAGGCGCCGGGCGCCACTCTCATTGAGGTTTTCCCGGAGATCGCGCTCATAGTCGGCGAGTCGCTCAGCGCGCTGCCCGACGAAGTCACAAGCGATCTGGTCGAACTGCCTTTCGGCGTTGACCATGTCGAACTGGACAAGGTGCTCGGAACAGCGGGCGTTCTCGCACAAACGGCTTCCGCCGCACTAGCGGTCGGGAACCTGCAGGGGCTCGTGCGCCTCACCCCGGACACCGTGGCAGCGATGAACGGGGGGCTGAAACCCCTCGTGAGCGGCGGCGACAACCTCGGCGTCCTGACGGACGCGGGCGGGCGGTTCGCCAGGCAGGTCCGTTGGAAGCCAGTCGGCCCGCAGGCCGCTGGGGGCACTGTTCTGGCGTCCCTGGGCCCTGCCTTCATGATGGTCGCGCTGCAGCTGCAACTGGGCAGGTTGGAGAAGACGGCGAAGAAGAGCTACGAGATCTCGCACGAGATCCTCGGCGAGCTTCGCAAAAGCCAGCAAGACGAGCTCGCGGGTCTCGCGGCGGCAGTCGGGAAGGCGCTCAAAACTGCTATGAGGAGCGGTCATGTCACTGACACGATGTGGTCGCGCGTTGGTAGCTACAGCAATAAGATCGAGGAACATAGAAACCGGTACGGGGACAAGGTAGAAGCCCATTCGAAGAAGATACGAGAGTTGAGGGGGGGCGTCGGCCAGCGAATTGCATTCGTATATTAAGGAGAACGGAGGGCGGGTACTCGGCGATTTGAAGTGCTGCATGGTGGTGGAGCGCGTTAATCGCGACTACCAGATTCTGCTCGCTGCGCATGTCTGTGAAAAGGCGCGGACGGATCCCGGCGAGCGCGAGAACCTAAAGACGATCATCGAAGATGTCCAGGGCGACTACGAAGCCGCAGTCGTGCGGATGACCGGCCTTGTGGACTCGCTCAGTCGTTCCCTCCACCTGGCCAGGGCGGTCACTGTGGCCCAATCGGCGAGCATCTTCGATAACGCCGTCAGTGGTTTAAATGCGGTGAAAGGGTGGCTTCCGGGCGACTGGCAGAAAAGCCCAGTGCCCCGCGACCAGGTGTTGGAGGCCGTGGAGGAACTGGTGAACGGGGTGGAGGAATTCGCCAGTGCTATCGCCCTGGCGTCCCCGCGGCGGCCCGAGCCACGGGCCCGCGTCATGGGGGAGCACCCCGATAAGGAGGCCGAAGCGCTCCTGGAGGTTCTGCGCTGGACGCTGCGCGGGGATGAGGAACTCGTCGGCTTCGCCCACGCGACGGACGCCCGGCAGCAGACGGTGATCGCAATCACCGATCAGCGGGTCGTCGAGGCGAAGCTCGCGGATCTGCGCAGCCGGGGCGAGCTGTGGCGGGAGGGCCCCAACGACCGGATCCGCTACGTCAGGCGCCGGGGCGGCAACGAGGGCCGCGCGGAACTCGACGTCATCACCAAAGAGGAGAACCTCACCTGGAGCTTCGGCCCCGCCGACGAGTCCGATCAGGCGGGCCTGGACGCGATCACCGGGATGCTCGCCGAGCGGATGCGGCTCCCGGAGGAGGAGATGCGGGAACTGACCGGTTCCCGCAGTGACGGCGCGCCGCGCATCGGGGCCCAGGTCCGTCCCCCGGCAGGTGCTCACTCCGGCCAGTCGGACTCCAAGTAGGCGCCCACCGCCCTGTTGCGGAACGTGTAGTGGGGGCGGCCCCTGTGGATGGGGGCGCCGGGAAGCGGCGAGCGTCGCCCTCGGCCCGCCCAGCGCGCAACCGCGGCTACCACACGTAGTCCGGCATCGCGCGCATCACGAGGGCGCTTTCCACGCTTCCATAGCCCGGTGGGGCGTGCGGGGACGGCAGTACCCCGAAGAACGCGGCGGCCGCCTCATCCGTGAGGCCCGAGGTGGTCGCGGAGGCCTCCGCCCAGTCCACGGGCGCGCGGCGCTCCCCCTGGATCCGGCGCGGCCCAGTCAGCGCGCAATAGCACTGGAGCCATTCGCCCCACCCGTCGGTGTTCTTCGGCCCGCTCTGGGCGGCGAGGCTGAGGGCCGAGGCCTGGGCGCCACCGATCGTGTGCGCAGCGATAGAGCCCACTGAGTCGCCGCGGCGCCATACGAGGCGCTGGTCGGAGTCGATGAGGACAAGCTCAGCGTACCCGGCGCTGCTCCCACGGACCCACAAGCATGCGAAAGGCCCATAGGCGTTCATGCGCTGCCGTTTCGAGCGCGGACAACGGCGCGCGACGGACAGGCCGATGCCCGCGAGCAGACCCGATGCCCACACCACAGCGAGCGGATTGGCCCAGCCCGGCCAGAGGGAGCGGACGACGAGTGACGCCCCGAACGACAGTGGGAAGAAGAGGGCTATGAGTGCGATGAGCCACGTGCCCAGGCGGTCCAGCACGGTGATCACGGACAGCGCGAGGAAGAACAACCCCATTCCGACCAGGGTGAGGAAATATGAGGGAAGGCCGAACCCCGCGCCGAGCAGTCCCACGCAGCTGAAGGCGCCCGCAGCCAGCAGGGCGGGGAGGCGGAAACTCCGCTCGTCGTAGAACGGCCTGGGGGTGGCGTCCGGGTCCGGGAGCCACCAGTGGGCGAGGTCGAACCACCTGCGGCGCAGGGCGGCTTCCCGGGCGCCGGCCTCGTCGATCCTGACAGCGCTGGCGAGTGCCGAGCAGTCGGCGGCCAGGGACCCGTGCGCGCCCTCCTGCGAGTCCGGGGCGCTGGGGGCCGTGCTCTCCCGTGCGACTTCCTCCGCCGCGTTCGCCGCCTCGTCCAGCTTCCGCGACGCGAGCGCCCAGTCCCCTTCGGACAGCAGGCGCTCCGCCTCGTCGAGGAGCGGGCGCACCTCAGTGGCCCGCGACCGGGCGCACGCGGCTCCGAGGAGTTCCACGCAGACGAGCGCCGTCCGGGTCGCCGACCCCGGAGGGCGGAGCGGTCCCCGGGGCGAAGCGGGGGGTCTGCCGGGCCTCATGGGGCGTCATCCCCCTCCGGGCGCGGCCCGTCGGCTCCGGGGTCCGTTCCCGGCGCGCCGGGGGCGGCCGTGGCCGTCGATGCCGGGCCGAACGAGGGGCCCCGGCCGCTCAGCACCTGGTCGCGGTACGCGATGAAGCGCTCCATCCCGTCGGCCATGGCGGCGAGCAGTTGAGCGCCGTTGTCGACGAACGCGATCTCGCGGCCCCCATTGCTCTCGGCCTCGGCCAGTACGTCGGTGGGGAGCTGTGCGAGGGCGTGGTTGCCCGCGGGGATGATGAACGTCGGGTTCCCCTGGTGGTTGAGGACCAGCAGGCCGGTGGATGCGCACAGATCGAAAACGAGGTCGCACTCGTCGGGGGTGAGGTGGGAGTGCCCCACGTATCCGCCGAACGTCCTCCCGCTGGATTCGTCGACCCCGTGCAGGACGAGGTCGCGGGGGACCCCGTCCTCGTAGATCAACAGTTCGCCCGCCTCGTCGGTCAGGAGGCAGTCGTCATTCCCCTTGAAGAAGGAGCCCAGTCGCAAGCGCCGACGGCGTAGGAACAGTTCCAGGCCGGAGCGGTCACCGGAAACGACGCGTCCGTCCTCGAAGCGGTCAAGGGAGTAGGAGAATCCCATGGGGGTCCTTCCGCGAAGGTTTAGGCGGGCGCGCACCGCTGGCCGGGCGCGGGCGGGCAGTGCGGCTCGCGCTCCGGGCACGGACAAGGGGCCCGGAGCACGGACAGGGAGCCCCGCGCGCGGACAGGGAACCCCGCGCGCCGGCCCGGGCCCGAACGTGTTCGCGGGGGAGGGGTCGTGGCTGCGGGGAGCCCCGCGCGGGCGGG
>ERZ773038.2085-NODE-2085-length-10458-cov-6.782947_pt1 | contig 10458 bp, 7 predicted proteins | sample MGYA00511665_ERZ773038 | MGnify/ENA primary metagenome ERZ773038 (study PRJEB29015, sample SAMEA2737966) | human oral metagenome | biome: human oral; feature: human-associated habitat; material: dental | place: China | collected 2028 ... | reverse complement strand
CATGCACCAGGCCCTCCTGCCGGACATGACCCGCGTTCTCGGCCCCGACCACCCCGACACACTCGCTGCGCGAGGCGACCTCGCCCGCGCACACCATGAGGCGGGGCACCTCTCCACGGCCATCGACATGCACCAGGCCGTCCTGCCGGACATGACCCGAGTCCTCGGCCCCGACCACCCCGACACACTCGCTGCGCGCATCAACCTCGCTGTCGCCTACCAGGGTGCGGGGCACGTCTCCACGGCCATCGACATGCACCAGGCCCTCCTGCCGGACATGACCCGCGTTCTCGGCCCCGACCACCCCAACACACTCGCTGCGCGCATCAACCTCGCCGACGCACACCAGCAGGCGGGGCACCTCTCCACGGCCATCGACATGTACGAGACACTTCTGGCCGACTGCACCCGCATTCTCGGCCCCGACCACCCCCACACACTCACCACACGCATCAACCTCGCCTTCGCACACCGGAAGGCGGGGCACCTCTCCACGGCCATCGACATGCACCAGGCCCTCCTGCCGGACATGACCCGCGTCCTCGGCCCCGACCACCCCAACACACTCGCTGCGCGCATCAACCTCGCCCGCGCACACCAGCAGGCGGGGCACCTCCCTAAAGCCATCGACATGTACGAGACACTTCTGGCCGACTGCACCCGCGTCCTCGGCCCCAAACACCCCCACACACTCACGACACGCAACAACCTCGCCCTCGCATACCGAGACAGGGGGAACGTACCTAAAGCCATCGCTCTGCGCCACCAGGCCGCCCTGGCCAACAAAGCTCGCATTCCCGGACCCGACCATCCTAAAGAGGGCACTGTCTCCTCGGTACTCCCCAACCCGCAAAACGATAAATGGAAACGAAGAAACCGCAAGTCGCGTTGATCCAGACCGCCGATCGGCTGTTTGGAGCAAGTGATCAGCGGGGCCTTCCATGCGACATCTACTTCGATCTCACGCCTGCGGCTTTGCGCATGGCCTTGCAGGCCGACACTAGGCGCACCTGCCAAGGAACGACGAGCTCGCCCCGACCAGACACGCTCACCCTGACCAAAAGAAAACCCAACATGAACGGCGTTGAAAAATACGAGGCCCTTCTAACCGAGCAGACCAAGAATCTTAGCCCGGACCACCCCTACACCCTCGCCACACGCAACAACCTTGCTGCCGCGCGAAAGAAAGCACAGTAAGCACCGTCGCCTCAGTCAGACGGGCCAAGATCAATCTTGAGTTTTGCGGGCGGAACTGGGGCGAGAAATTCAGATCGATGTCGTGCGAAACTCAGAATCAACAGGAGGCGGGCCTGGCATCTACTTCGAGCAGCTCTTCAGAACCTGCTGCGCCTGCCACCAATGCAGGGCGATCCCAGATTTTGATTGACGCTTGGGCGGCAAACGGAGTTCGTGCGGGTGGGTGTCGCTGTGATTCGGACGTGGCATCGGGCCGAGTTCGGTGGACGCTTACCACACACCTCTTGCTTGTCTGGTTCTATTTAGGGACAATAGAGGCCACTAAACGGATGTGCTCCGTGTAGCCACCTGTGAGTCGTCACTTAAGCAGTGCTAGGGCGACGATGGCAAGGGCAAAAGCCTGGAGCTGCGCTAGCTTAACCAGTCCGCGCAGTATCCGGGCTTTTTCCTTGCCCGACGAGGATGTCTTCCTCATCGTCCTCACCTCGTTCCTGGACTCGAAACCTTGGCATTCCGGGAAACGTGAAAGGTTCGAGCTCGAAGGAGCCGTTGTCGATTCTACCCGCAATCAAAAATCCGTGGACGCGAATGAAAGATAGGCTTGCAGATGCCTTCCTTGGCTTTTTACATAGCTTCGCGGCGATCTTGCCTGTACATGCACCATCTTGGGAGATTATCGGAAGGCCATCGACATGCACCAGACGCTGCTGTCTGATCTGGCCCGCGTCCTCGGCCCCGACCACCCCCACACACTCGCCATTTCTCAATTTCTTTCCGTTTTACGGGATCAAGGCGGCGGGGCAGAGAAGAACCAGCAGTAACGCTGGCTAGAACAACTGGTTGACCGGGGCACCGCGGAGGGACGCCGTCAAAGACGAAACGGCGTTTCAATGGGATAGTTTTCCGCTTTGCCGAACGAGGGCGGCAATCGGGCGCCGCGCTCTAAGACAGAGGGGTCAGCCTCGACAAGATGTGGAAATTTCCTTGCGGGTGCCGACGAGGGCCGAAGCGGAGCAAACCGGAGGGTAGGAGGCCGAAGCTTCTTTGCAGGCGTCGGCCGAGGGAAGCCTGAAGCAAGTGCAGGTTTCAGCAAATTCGCCGTGGACAGTCCCTGCGACTGGGGCTAGGATCGGTTTATGGATCCGGGTGTTCTTGTATACGCATTTTCTTTACTTTTCGATAAGTCCGCAACAGTCGGCATAACGCCGCCGTCGGCTGACAATCCATCGACAGCCTTCCACGCGACATCTGCTTCGATCTCACGCCTGCGGATTTGCGCATGGCCTTGCAGGCCGACACTAGGCGCACTTGCCAAGGAACGACGAGCTCGCCCAACCAGACGCGCTCACCCTGACGAACAGAAAACCCAACTCACGGAAAGACAGGAGAATTCATGAACGGCGTTGAAAAATACGAGGCCCTTCTAACCGAGCAGACCAAGAATCTCGGCCCCGACCACCCCGACACACTCACGACGAAAAGCAACCTCGCCGACGAATACAGAGACGCAGGCAACCTAGAGAAAGCCTTGGAGGCGTACGAGGCCGTCCTAACCGACCGGGCCCGCGTCCTCGGCCCCGACCACCCCGACACGCTCACCACGCGCAACAAAATTGCCTACACATACAGCATTGGCGGAAACCCCCTGAAAGCTATAGACATGTACGAGGCCGTCCTGACCGACAGGATACGCGTCCTCGGCCCCGACCACCCCGACACGCTTTCCTCGCGAAGCAACCTCGCGGAAGCATACTCGGATGCGGGAAAGTTCCAGGAATCCATCGACATGTACGAGACCGTGCTCCCCGATCTCACACGAGTCCTCGGCCCTGACCACCCCCGCACACTGGCTGCACGCGGCAATCTTGCCTACGCCTACAACACCTGGGGAAGCCCCCAGGAAGCCATCGGCATGTTTGAGACTCTCCTCGCGGACACAGTCCGCTCCCTCGGCCCCGACCATCGCCATACACTCGCCACGCGCGGCAATCTCGCCACCGCATACATGGACGCGGGAAAGCTCGAGGAAGCCATCGACACGCTCGAAACCCTACTTTCGGACATGGCTCGGACTTGCGGCCCTGACCACCCCAATACCTTCGCCACGCGAAGCAATCTCGCCACCGCATACGATCAAGCGGAGAAGCTCGAGGAAGCCATTGGCATATACGAAGCGCTTTTAGCCGACCAAAACCGCGTTCTCGGCCCCAAACATCCCGACACATTCACCACACGAGGAAAACTTGCCAACGCGTATGCAGAGGCAGAAGACCCCCAGAAAGCCATTGAAATCAACGAGTCGCTCCTGAACGACGAAATGAGCATCCTCGGCACCGACCACCCCGACACACTCGCCACACGAAGCAACCTCGCCATCGCCCACTACATTGCCGAAGATCTCCCGGAAGCCATTGAAATGAGCGAGGCTCTATTAACCGACCAAACTCGGGTGCTCGGCACCGACCATCCCGACACACTCGCCACACGAGGCAACCTCGCCGCCGCGTACGCAAAAGCTGGAAATCTCCACAAGGCCATCGTAATGAATGAGGCCCTGTTAGCCGACCAAACTCGGATTCTTGGCCCCGACCATGGCTACACACTGTCCACGCGCAACAACCTCGCTTACTCGTACATGGAGGCGGGCGACTCCCGAAAGGCCGTCAAAATGTACACGGACCTGTTAGCCGACCACACCCGCATCCTCGGCCTCGACCACCCTAAAACACGCGCCATTTCCGCTGAACTGACCTATTTAAAGAACGAGAAATGGAGACGAGAAAACCGCAAGTGACCTCGATCAAAGCCTCCGATTGGCTGGACCTCGGTGGACTGATGGATTTTCCCGTCGGTCAGCGGAAGCGCCGAAGCCAAGAGCGGGATGTCCGCCAGGAACTCGCTGGGAAAGTCCGGTCGATTGGCAGTCGGACGCGGCAGACCAGCGCCAAGGAGTCGGGGCGACGGCGCGAGGCCTGTATGACGAGCTCCTGCGCGTCGCCGCCGAGGAACTCGCCAAAGCCAATGCCGGCGGCGACGGGAAGCCTGGCGCAAACGGCGGCGACAAAAGTACCAGCGCAAGCGGCAACGGGTGCGCCGACACGGGCGATGACAAGCGCTTCAATGCAAACGGTGAGGGAGGCTTAGGTGCAGACAGCGACGGGAGTTTCAACATGAGCAGCGAAAGAAGCTTTGACGCGAACCACGGCAAAGAGAACACCGGCGCGAGCCGTCAAAACGGTCCCGACACCACGGGGAGGTTTATGCGGCCCCAGTCGGTCGCTTTCCTGATTGAGCACACCGGCGTGAACGACCCCGACGGCGCGGCCCGCGTGGCCGAAGCGCTCGGGGACCTGCCCGTCGCCTTGGAGCAGGCTGCAACCACGATCAGGCTGGTCGGGTACCCGAGGTTGGACGACTACCTCGCGAACCTGCGGGAGTTCGGGCTTGACGAGTCCGCCGACGGCCCATCTAAAGGCGACTGCGGCGCTCAGCTTGGCGACGAGTACGAAGCCACGTCCGGCAACCGTCGGACGAACGGCGCTCAGCCCGCCCTTGCACCTACGGCCCTGCTCATGGCCCGCCAAGCCGTGCAGGATCATCTGGCTGAGAAGGACATCGCCAGCGGCGACGAGACGGCAGCCCACGCCAGCGCGGCATTCTTGCAGCTGGCGGCTCTGGCCCTGCTGGCGCCGTCGGGCGTGCCCCGGCACTGGCTGTATCAGACAGGCGCGAGCGAACAGATTGCGCGCGAAACGCTCGAGGAGCTCGTCTCCCTCTCGGCCTGCACGCCCTCCGCCGACGGCCGCTACATCAGCATCCATGAGCTTCAAGGGCGCGCCTTTCGGGAAGACCTTGCGACAGATCCGTCGTTGTTCGACGCCGTCAAGCGCGCCGTCGTCAGGATGCTGGAGATCACCGACATGAAGGAGGCGGCCGCCGACGAAGCCCAGCGTGCCAACGTTCTCGACATGGTCATCCAGCTCAACGCCGTCGTCGAACGAGACGAGGGAGGCGCGCTCCACTTTCCCCGCGAATCCTGCATCGATCTGCCAAGCGTTTTCGGACTCGTGAACAACACGATATATTGCCTCAACATGATCGGCAGCCCGCAAATCGCGATCACTTTTGAAGACACTGTCAGAAAACTCGTCAGCTCGTATGGAGCCGACCATCCGGACACGTTCGCCATACGCACCAACCTCGCCTTGGCCCACAGAGAAACAGGAGAAACCATGAAAGCCATCGACGCCTACGAAGCCCTTTTTGCCGAGCGGCTCAGGGCTCTCGGCCCCGACCACCCCGACACCCTCGACACGCTGGCCAATCTCGCCGAAGCGCACATGGAGACGGGAGACTTCGAGGGCGCCGTCGGCATCCTCGAAGCCCTTGCGGCCGACCAAACTCGAGTCCTCGGCCCCGACGACGCCGGCACGCTCGGCACACGCGGCAACCTTGCCGAATCCTACCTTCAGACGGGACGCACTCAGCAAGCGATCGACCTGCTCAAGGGCTTCGTCCGCGACGTCGACCGCGCCCTCGGCCCCGACCATCCTTACACTCTCACGACGCGCAACAGGCTCGCCAGAGCATACATGGACGCGGGCAAGTTCAAGAAGGCCCGCAAAGAGCTCAACGCCCTGCTTCCCGACAGAATACGGGTCCTCGGCCCAGACCACCCCGACACGCTGGCCGTCCGCAGCAATCTGGCCTACATCTGCAACGCCGTCGGAGACTACGGGCAGGCTATCGAGATTCTCGGGGAGCTGATCGCCGACGAAGCCCGGGTCCTCGGCCCAGACCATTACTTGACGCTGACCGCGCGCAGCAATCTTGCGCGCGCCCACACCGTCTCGGGAAATCCCCAGAAAGCCATTGAGATACTCGAGGCCGTCTTGGACAGCCAGTTCCGTTCCTTGGGCGTTGATCACCCTGACGCTCTGGACACGCGCGGCGATCTTGCCTGCGCCTACAGCGTTTTGGGGGATTATCAGAAAGCCATCGCCATGTTTCAGTCTCTTCTGGACGACCAGACCAGGATCCTCGGGCCCGACCATCCTGACACCCTTCTCACGCGGGAGAGCCTCGCCGAAGCCCTCTCAGAGGCGCAAGAGTAACGGCCGCTTTCAGGAAAGCCGGATGACGGCAACAGCCGTTTCGAAGGGTTTGGCCTCCGTTCGCAATAAAGGCGGCAGAAGCCAGCTCAGTGCATTCCCTCGATAACCCCGTCGACCACGTCGATGTCGCAGGCCGAGGGGCGCTTGGGCAGGCCCGGCATCGTCATGATCGAGCCTGAGATGAGCACGACGAAGCCCGCCCCTGCCGAGAGGCGCACTTCGCGGATCGGCACGGTGAAGCCCTCGGGGGCGCCAAGCGCTTTCGGGTCGGTCGAAAACGAGTATTGGGTTTTGGCCATGCACACGGGCAGCTCGCCCCAGCCGGACTCCTCGAGCCGCCGGAGCTCGCGCGCCGCGGCGGGTTCGAAGACCACGTCGGCCCCGCGGTAGACCCTGGTGACGATAGCCCGCGCCTTGTCTTCCAGGGAATCCGCCAAACTGTATGCGCTCTTGGCGATGCTCGGCTTGGCCAGCGACTTCACGACGGCGTCGGCGAAATCGAGCGCCCCCTCTCCCCCGCGGCCGAAGTGGTCGGTGAGGACGACGTCGATGCCGAGGTCGGCCACGGACTCGCGGACGGCTGCGATCTCGGCCTCCGTATCCGCGGCAAACCGATTGACCGCCACGAGCACGCGCTGGGCGAAGACCTTCGTGAGATTTTCGCAGTGCCGGCGCAGGTTGACCGCGCCCGCGCGGACAGCGGCGACGTTCTCCTCCTCCAGGTCCGCGAGCGCCACGCCCCCGTGATACTTGAGCGCGCGCACGGTTGCGACGACCACGGTGAGGTCGGGGGCGATCCCGGCGGTCTGCCCGATGATGTCGAAGAATTTCTCCGCGCCCAGGTCGGCGCCGAACCCGGCCTCGGTCACGGCGACGTCGCCCAGCTTGAGCGCGGCCTTGGTGGCGATCACCGAGTTCGTGCCGTGGGCGATGTTGGCGAAGGGGCCGCCGTGGACCAGGGCGGGGTTGCCTTCGAGGGTCTGGACGAGGTTGGGAGCGAGCGCGTCCTTGAGGATCGCCGTCATTGCGCCGACGGCGCCGAGGTCCGCCGCGGTGACGGAATCGCCGGCCGAGGACCTGCCGACGACGATGCGGCCGAGCCTTTCGCGCAGGTCGTCGAGGGAGTCGGCCATGCAGAAGGTCGCCATGACCTGGCTGGCCGCGGTGATGTCGAAGCCCGACTCGCGCGTGACCCCGCCGAGCCGCCCGCCGAGGCCGATGACGACGTCGCGCAGGGAGCGATCGTTCATGTCGATCGAGCGGCGGATGGCGACGGTGCGCGGGTCGATGTCATGAGTGCCGAAATGCAGCGCGTTGTCCGCCATCGCGGCGAGCAGATTGTTGGCCTCGGCGATGGCCGCAAAATCGCCGGTGAAGTGGAGGTTGATCTCGTCGCCGGGCGTGACCTGGGCCTTCCCCCCGCCGACGGCGCCGCCCTTGATGCCGAAAACCGGCCCCATCGAGGGCTCGCGAAGGGCGAGCACCGGGCGCTTGCCTAGCCGCGCCAATCCGTCGGCCAAGCCGATCGACGTCGTCGTCTTCCCCTCGCCGGCCGGCGTCGGGGAAATTGCGGTGACGAGGACGAGCTTTGAATCCCGCTCGGGCAGCGAGCGCAGGTAATCGAGGTCAATTTTGGCCTTGCCGTGGCCGTAGACGAGAACGTGCTCGTCGGGGACCCCGAGGTCAGCGGCCACGCGCCGTATGGGTCTGGGCTCGCCGGGCCGAGCTCCCTCGGCTTTGGCCTCGCCTTGAACCACGCCCGCTTCGGCGGAGGAGGGCGAAGCGGCTTCGGCCGTCTTGGCGCCATTCGCACCCCGGTTGGTCAGATCGTTGCCCACATCAACTCCTTGCTCGCGGAACTTTGCTCGCGGAGCCACCGACCTTTCCCGCCGACGGCAAGAACTAATATACCACACACAACACGCAAGCGAAAATGGCGTCCGCACGGAGGTTTTTCAAAGTCCGGCGTTCGGAGTCGCCCTTCACCTCGCCCGCTTGCATGCACAAGTTAGAACGCATTGCCGCACGCTTTAAAGTAGGCCGGACAGGCGCATTCTAAAGACAGATTTCACATTATGAAACCTCTAGATTTCGTCCCGAAATGCGTGTAGGTTCATCTCATACGTCGTTCACGCCGGTTTGCCGACGGGCAATCCGATTCATGCGAATGGGAGAAAAATGAGCAAGTTCGCCATCGACGAAGACGAAATGGACGACCTCGGAAAGGGCCTCGACTCTCTGTCCGAGGTCTACGACGACGTCGAAACGCCGTGCCCGGTCCCGGCCTTCGGCCATCCATCCCTCGACGAAGCCTACAGAGAATTCGCCGACTGCATACCGGAGTTTCCGAGGCGCTCGGCCGGCGTATTCACTCTGCATGACAAGCTCTTTTCGTCATGGAAGAGATCAGAGAGCGCGCATCGCCGAATTGTCCGAATCCTCGGTTTTTCGCCCCGGGATTGGGAATCAACCGTCCTACACCGTCTCGAATATTCGCTATTCCGACGGAAGAATGACGGCGACTCTGCAGGGCGGATACCCCGCCGATAGCGTTGAGATGCCCCGCAATGTTCGGGCAACGTCAATGTCTCGCGACTTGGAAGCGGGCGAATGCATCGACCATCCGGGGGTCGGGGCCTTCACTCTCATGTACGTCAATCCAATCGTCATTCCCTTTGCCGTAGGCGGCGGTCCTACGGCGACCTTCCAATTTGTTCCTGCGCCCGGCTTCATCGCCTACTGGGATAAAGAAAGCGAGATGAACCGATGAAGAAACGCCGGAAAGTCCTCGCCGCCCTGATCAGCCTCCTGGCTCTGGCGGCAAGCATGCGGATCGTCTACGTCTCCGGATTCCTAACGCACAAACACCCAGTCCGAAACACCCACGTTTTCACAAAGAAAAGCACCCCTTTCAGCTGCTCCGGCATCAAAATTCATGCAGAAAGCGGACATTACGGACAATTTTATGTCGATTCCCGCCGCAAAGTCGCAGTATCCGTGGGTGAACTCCGAATAGAACGATGGCACAAACGAGCACGAATCGTAGGGTCGATCATCGATCGCGGCCCAGATGATAAAAGTGCCTTCGCGGGTGCCGATCTTGCCCTGGGAGAGTCCTTTACGTTCGAAGGAGTCGGCACCATCACTTTGCTCGACGTCGGGATCTACTGGCTTGAATTCATACTCGGCAGAGACAAAGCAGGAGACACCGCGACCTACTGCTTCGAACCCGCCCCCGGATTCAACGTCGGCGACGACTACAAAAGCCACTACCAAAAACAACATCCGGACACACCCACACCCTGGCCTACGACCCCTGCCAAACAAACAGAAACAACGCCCCTCCCGACCGACTGATAAAACCAACCGGCCAACTCCTCGGTTGCTCCCGCGAATGCTCGGGTTTCCAATATTTCCGTTGTTCAGGTTTGGACTGACCCACCGCTATGAAGGCCGGGGGTCGTCGCGAAGACACAAGGCGGCCTCCGAGCCACAAGGACTCCGGCGAGAAGTCCAGGCAGACGGCGTGGGCGGGTGCGATTTCGCACCCGCCCACGGTTTGTAACAGCCAGCTGCTTGGAGGGACCCAGTTCAGCAGCCTTCGTCGCCTAGCCTAGGCAACAGACGCTACCCCGGCGGCGGCTACAGTTTGGAAGCCCGCTGCAGTCAAGGCCTCACAGTCAAGTCCCACAGCCAGGGCTTACAGCTTGGCCTGCCGCAACTCGGGTCTCGCAGCTCAGGCGTCAACAGCCAGAGCCAAGGGCTCCAGGCGCTCACGGCTTGGGCGGCAGGACCGCACGGGCGAGCACCGCGGCGTAGTCCGGGACGTCCTCCTCCACAATCTGCCGCGCCGCATAAAGCAACGGCAGGCGATCCTTGATCTGCGGGGCGGACTGCTCCACGAGGGAGATCGCCAGCGGCAAGGCCGGCACGCCCTCGACGGTCTGCTCCAGCTCCGTCATCGCCTGAAGCGCGCCCTTGGCACCCTCGCCGCGGCCGATGCGCACGCCGTAGACCTTGTTGCGCCCGGACAGCCCGGTCACCTCCAGATCGCCGACGCCCGGCAGGCCGTAGGCCGTGGCGGGGTCGGCCCCCAGCGCCGTCGAAAGGATCGACATCTCGCGCACCGCCTCGTTGAACGTCGCGG
>ERZ773038.2081-NODE-2081-length-10475-cov-6.414299_pt1 | contig 10475 bp, 7 predicted proteins | sample MGYA00511665_ERZ773038 | MGnify/ENA primary metagenome ERZ773038 (study PRJEB29015, sample SAMEA2737966) | human oral metagenome | biome: human oral; feature: human-associated habitat; material: dental | place: China | collected 2028 ... | reverse complement strand
GGGGCGCGCCTTGGGGCATTGCTCGTGTGACTATAAGTTCCATATGGAACTTATAGAAATGAATGATGAAGTGGCTCGTGAGATTCCGAAGGTTGTAGATGCCGGTGTTTCATCCTTTAAGGTCTACTTGGCCTACGGATTCCGCTTAACGGACCGCGAAATCTATGATGCCATCGAAGCGATTAAACCCACAGGCGTACTCGTTGCGGCTCATTGTGAAAATGGTGATCTTATCGATGCTCTTGTAGCGGATAAGCGCAAACGTGGTGAATTAGACGTCAGCAATCATCCACTTACGAGACCTGCCATGATTGAAGCGGAGGCGATAAAGCGTTTCAGCACTATTGGTGCAGCACTTGATTATCCCGTGCATATTGTTCATGTCAGTTCGGAAGAAGGTCTTTACCAAGTCCTCGATGAACGCGATCTGGGGCATGCGATAACATGTGAAACCTGTCCTCAATACCTGGTGCTTGATCAGTCTTTATATAATTTACCCGATTTTGAAGGTGGTAAATATGTGATGAGTCCGCCTCTTAGAACTGAAAGGGATCAATTGGTATTAAAACAGGCACTATTAGAGGGCGTGTTCCAAACGATCGGTTCTGATCACTGCAGTTTTAACTTTGAAGGTCAAAAGTCTCAAGGACGTAATGATTTTACCCGAATTCCCGGAGGTATTCCCGGGGCAGAAGAACGGGGCATCGTCGCTTATGATGTATTGGTCAATCAATGCAATATGAACGTCGTAGAATTTATGAAATTAGTTAGTGAAAACCCGGCTAGATTATACGGTATGTATCCTAAGAAGGGGACATTATCCGTTGGTAGCGATGGGGATATTACAATTGTCGATAAGAATGTGAAACACATTCTTTCAAAAAAGTCAGCCCATACAAAGGCAGACTATATACCGTATGAGGGTTTAACCGTAACCGGTAAGGTACGGGATGTAATCCTCAGAGGTCACCATGTGGTACAAGATGGATCCTTACGAGAATCATATCTTGGTGAATGTATTCCTTAGTGAAAGGAGGGCTATATATGTACCGCTTTCAAGTGAATGGCACCTATCATGAGGTTCAGGAAGATCAGCGCTTAATTGATTTCTTGCGAGCTGATTTGAAATTGACGGGCACTAAAGAAGGTTGTAGTGCTGGTGCTTGTGGTACGTGTACAGTAATTATAGACGGGAAAAAGGCAAAAGCTTGTGTAACTAAATTATCTCAATTGGATGGTAAATCGGTTGTAACTATCGAAGGTCTATCTGAGCGAGAGAAGGCGGTATACACATATGCTTTCGGTGAATGCGGAGCGGTGCAATGTGGTTTCTGTATACCAGGTATGATTATTAGTGCAAAGGTATTGATTGATGAAAATAATGACCCTACGTCAGACGATATAAAAAAGGCGATTATGGGGAATATCTGTCGCTGTACGGGCTATGTCAAGATTGAAGAGGGTATACGCTTAGCAGCTAAGATGTTCCGTGAAAACCTGCCTGTTCCTGAAAAAGATAATAATGCGGCTATCGGCGCTCGCCTACACCGTGTTGATGCAGAGGAAAAGGCGCTCGGTACCGGTCAATATAGCGATGATGTTTTTATAGACGGTATGATTTATGCTAAGGCGGTTAGAACAAAATATCCGCGAGCTAAGGTGGATCGTATTGATATCTCTAAAGCTCTAGAGCATCCTGCGTGTGTAACGGTATTAACAGGGGCGGATGTACCGTTCAATAAGACAGGTCATTTGATTCCGGACTGGGATGTACTTATTAAAGAGGGGGATATTACCCGTTATATTGGCGATTCGGTTGCATTAGTAGCGACGACAGAGAAGAAATACCTGGATGAAGTATGTAATCTCGTTGAGGTTGAGTATACGGAATTAGAACCTATTCTCGACCCGATGGATGCATTAAAACCTGATGCGCCAAAACTACATCCGGATGGAAATATATTATCTCATCAAACCTTATCTAGAGGTGATGTGGATAAGGCTATCGCAGAGGCTGCATTCGTAGTGACAAATCATTATTCTACGCCTCAAACGGATCATGCGTTTATGGAGCCTGAATGTGCTGTTGCATATCGTGAAGGTGATGAAATTCATCTTTATTCAGGCAGTCAGAACGTTTTTGATGATCGTCGTGAAGTCGCTCGCATGTTGGGAATCCCGAATGAATCCGTCAAGGTTCACGGCATGCTCGTAGGTGGCGGCTTTGGCGGTAAAGAAGATATGTCTGTACAACATCATGCATCGCTTATGGCATGGATTACGGGCAAACCGACAAAGGTCTTGTTCTCTCGCCAGGAAAGCATCAATATTCATACAAAACGTCATGCTATGGAAATGGATATTACCACTGCATGTGATGCGGAAGGTAATTTAGTTGCCAGCAAGGTGAATATCGTATCGAACTGCGGTGCATATGCATCATTAGGCGGACCGGTACTTCAACGGGCCGGTACTCACTCCAGCGGTCCTTATCACTTTGATAATTTCTCTTTTGATGGTATTTGCGTATATACAAATACGGTTCCCGGAGGGGCTTACCGTGGATTTGGTGTAACGCAATCCGTTTTTGGTCAAGAACAGAATATCGATGAATTGGCCGCTCTTGTGGGGATGGATCCTTGGGAGTTCCGCTATAAAAATGTAGTACGGCCTGGTGATTCATTGCCGAATGGACAAATTTGTTCAGAAGAGACCGCTCTTGCAGAATGTTTGGAAGCCGTAAAGGATGCATATTATGCATCTGATCGCACCGGACTTGCAGTGTGTATGAAAAATAGCGGTATCGGTGTAGGCTTACCTGATACGGGGCGCGTTATTCTAGAGGTTCGCAATGGTCAGGTTCGCATCCGCACGGGTGCTGCTTGTATCGGTCAGGGTATGGCTACCATGGCGACACAGGTGCTCAGTGAAACAACGGGTTTAAGTAGTGATAAAATCGTTGCGGAACATCCTGATACTGTACGCACACCGGATTCCGGTACAACTACCGCATCTCGTCAGACCCTCTTTACCGGTGAGGCTACGCGTAAAGCGAGTCTTCGCTTGAAGAAAATGTTGGAAACGAAAACATTAGAAGAGTTGGATGGCGTGGAAATTTACGAAGAGTTCCTTGGTGAAACGGATCCGTTCAACTCGGATAAACCTCATCCAAAGAGTCACGTTGCCTATAGTTTCGGGGCTTGTGTAGCAACAATTGGTGAAGATAATAAAATTTCCGACTTGCATGTAGCTTATGATGTGGGTCGTGTTATCAATCCGCAATCCTGTTCCGGACAAGCTGAAGGCGGCGCTATCATGGGGATGGGTTTTGCTGTAACAGAGGATTTTGTTTACAATGAAGGCTTTGTAACATCTAAATATGGTACTCTTGGTCTCCTCAGATCCACTCAATGTCCTCCTATTCATGTAGATTTAATTGAAAAAGGTAGACCAGATCAATATGCATATGGTGCTAAGGGGATTGGTGAAATTTCAAGCATTCCGATTGCACCGGCTATTGCAAATGCGTATCGTCGCATCGACGGAGAACCGCGTAGGTCCTTGCCGATTAAACATACGGGTTATAGAAAATAAATTTTTACCTAACGGGGCGGGGTTCGTATAATCCCGACCCATTAGGTTCCTATGTGAAGTCGATGAGAGTTCTAATCTCTATCATGTACGAGAAAGTATGACTATATTAAGTAACTAAAACGTAAGATATGAGGTGTTTATTATGCTTAAAGGCAATTCCGGTGTCAATCATGTAGATGGTATGGTACCGTTCACACAATTATTTGCATATGGTTTGCAGCACGTGTTGGCGATGTACGCCGGTGCTGTGGCAGTACCGATTATTATTGCTCAAGCCATGCATTTACCGATTGAAGATTTGATTCGCTTGATTACGGCCGATTTGTTTACCTGTGGTATCGCCACATTGATTCAGACATTAGGCTTCGGTCCGGTCGGGGGACGTATTCCTCTAATTCAGGGGGTAACATTTGCCTCTGTAGGACCTATGATTATGATCGGTCAGCAACATGATATTACCACCATTTATGGCGCGATTATCGTAGCAGGCCTGTTTACCTTCCTTGTAGCACCGTTTTTCAGCCGTTTGATTCGTCTGTTCCCGCCGGTTGTAACGGGGACAATTATTACAATCATCGGTATCAACCTGATGCCTGTTGCCGTCAACTGGATGGGCGGTGGCGTAGGCAATCCGAACTTTGGTGATCCGCTCTACATCGCACTCGGGGTGGCGACATTTATTATCGTCGTATTAACCTATCGTTTTGGTAAAGGATTCCTCGGAAATCTGGCCATCTTGGTAGGGCTTATTCTCGGTACTGCCTTGGCTATGATTGCGGGTATCACTGATTTCTCCGAAGTAGGTCGTTCGCAATGGGTTTCCGTTGTTCAGCCATTCTATTTCGGTTTACCGACCTTTGATGTGGCTTCAATTTTGTCTATGATCGTCGTAATGCTTGTAGTTATGGTGGAAACGACAGGTGATAGTATCGCTGTTGGTGAAATCGTAAACAAACATATCGGTCAGAAAGAATTGGCAGCTGTTCTTCGTGCTGACGGTTTATCCACCGTTATCGGTGGGGTTCTTAACAGTTTCCCTTATACGGCGTTCGCTCAAAACGTAGGTCTTATTGCCGTAACACGTGTAAAAAGTCGTTTCGTTGTTGCCGCTTCCGGCGTTATTCTAATTTTATTAGGTCTTTTCCCTAAGTTGGCAGCTATCGTCGCTTGTATTCCGAATGCCGTATTAGGCGGAGCGGGGATTGCCATGTTCGGTATGATTATTGCCAGCGGTATTCGCTCTCTTGGTAAAGTTAGCTTTGATAATAACTATAACTTGATGCTTGTTGCTATCAGTATCGGCGTATCCATGATTCCGCTTGCAGCATCTCAATTCTATGTACACTTCCCGGCGTGGGCTCAAATTCTATTGAAGTCCGGGATTACAGCAGGTAGTATCGTTGCTGTTATCTTAAATGTTTTATTCAACGGATTTGGTTATAAAACTGTGAATCAGCCGAATCGTGCGGCTAAAAAATATGGTCACTTTACACGGTTTAAAGGCTTCCCTAAACATTTCTATCAATAATTCATATATCATTATAATAATTTGAAAGATTTGTTTATGAATTAGATAGAACCTCTGAGTTTCAAGGCTCGGGTTTCTATATAGCACGTGTTTTATCCTGCACAAGGAAAACGCCTCTCTCTAATATAATTTAGAGGGAGGCGTTTTCATGTCTATATATGGTATAGTCCGGAGGTTTGGTATATAATTAAATAATATTGTGATAAGGAGATGCATTATGAAGAGCGAGCGATTTATAGTCACGTATCGAATAGCAGCAAACAGTTACGATGATGCAAGAGCTATTGCCAGGGCCGTGCAAGTGGAGCAAACTATCGAGTTTCCCTATGAATTTGTAACGGATGAATATATTAAAGAGCACATAACGGGACAGTTGGTGGCATTAGAACCGATGAAAGGTGATTCGCCCTATGCAACGGTGGGAATGATGCCGGGACAAACCATGTTGGCAGATTCTTACTATGTGGCACGTATATCCTACGCGGTAGAAACGACCGCAATGGAGGCGACCCAATTTCTGAATGTCATCTTCGGCAATTCATCTTTACAACCTCATATCTGGGTGGTTGATGTAGAGCTATGTCCATCTTTATATGAGTTATTTAAGGGACCACGCTTCGGATTGGCAGGAATTCGAAAGCTTGTGGGGACTCCCAAACGACCTATGATTCAAGCTGTTATCAAGCCTATGGGGACATCTAGTGCAGAGCTGGCACGTATGTGCGGTGCGTATACACGTGGCGGTGCGGATGTGATTAAAGATGATCACGGTATTTCCAATCAGTCCTTTTCTGAATTTCGTGATCGCATTTCCCGCTGTGCCTATACGGTGCAGGAGATGAATGCCGCTCATGGTACAAAGACCTTGTATGCGGCCAATATATCAGGTGATGGCCCTGAGGTTATGGAACGGGCACAGTTTGCAAAGGAAGCAGGTGCGACAGCCCTCATGGTGGCTTCGGGTTTAATCGGCTTTGGATGGTTACATGTGTTGGCCACGGATGAAACACTAGGCTTGCCGATTATCAATCACCCTGCGTTCTCAGGATGTTGTGTGAGCCCGGGAATATCCGGTGTGGCTGATTATTTACAGTTGGGCTTGTTTCCTCGATTGTTCGGTGCCGATATGCCGATTTTCGTGTCTTACGGCGGACGTTTTACTTTCACACAGGATCAATGTCAACGGATCAGCAGATATATAAAAAATCCTACGGGGCCTTTGAAAGCTGCATGTCCGGCGCCGGGAGGGGGCATTACCGATACGAGATTAGCTGAATTGGTCGGCTTATACGGGAATGATACGATGTTCCTCGTCGGCGGCGACATGTTCCGCCGAGGCCCCGATATTGAATCGAATATGGCGTATTTTGTGAATCGTTTAGATGAACTATCCGATTTATAAAATAATGGTAATATATTTTTTTATATGATACGAATGGTGAAAGCGTAGTTTTTTCATATTTATTTATAGTGAAAATAATTTAAAGTTGCTTTCATAATTTATAGTATGATGATTAATTACAATGAAACTAAATTATAGTGGATATAATGGAGCAGTTTGATGGGTGAGTCCTCACAGTTGGAGGTGCACGTTATTGCCAGCGGTAGCAAGGGAAATTGTACGGTTGTCAAGAAGGGCGCTTCGGTCATATTGCACGATGCGGGTATCAGCTGTCGCCGCATTGTGAACGGTTTGAAAGAATTACATATTGATATGGCTCAGGTTGAGGGGATATTTGTCAGTCATGAACATAGTGATCATATTGCTGGTTTACAGCAGTTATTAAAACGTTTTGATATTCCCGTATATACGAAGATGGGAACGTGGCGTGAAATACAAGGTAAGCTGGATGTGCCGAAGCATCAGTTGATACCGATAACAAAGGGAAGTATCACATTGGGGAATTTGACGGTGGAGCCTTTTGCAGTCAGTCATGATGCGGCGGATCCTATCGGCATTAACGTGTTTTCCGGAACGGATAAGGCTACGGTAGTTACCGATACGGGAATTATTACGGATGATATATTACATCGTCTCGACGATACGACGTTGCTTGTACTGGAGGCGAATTACGATCCTCATATGTTGCAGTTCGGTCCCTATCAACCGTTTTTAAAGCAGCGCGTGTCCGGAAATTTCGGCCATTTGAGTAATGAAATGGCGGCACAGGCCTTGCTTATGATGAAACGACCTGATTTTATGCAGGTTATTCTGGCACATCGTTCGGAAAACAATAATAATCCTGTTCTGGTAACGCAGACCATCGGACGGATGCTCGTTGACGGAGGGGTCAAAATCGGGCCGGAGATGAAGTTGCAGCATGGTCAACCTAATGAAATCGTATCGATGAGGGCCGTGATGAAGGTCGAACAGAAATAATGGGGAGTCAGTATGAGATTTTATGTGGTATGCATCGGAAAATTAAAAGAATCTTATTTGCGTGACGGCGTGGCCGAATTTGTAAAGCGCATGCGTCCGTATGGCGGCATTACGATTACCGAACTCGGTGAAAGCAAAATCGGAGATCGAGCCGGTGATGCGGAGCGTAAGCAGGTGGTCGATGATGAAGGGGAACGCTTGCTGAAATCGGTACCTAAGAATTCCTATACGGTGCTTCTCGATGTGTATGGACGTACCATGTCGTCTGAGGATTTAGCGAAGACAATTGCTAAATTGGAAGTAGACGGTGTCAGTGATATGACTTTCATCATAGGTGGTGCCTTTGGCGTCAGTGATGCATTACGTGGTGCGGTCAATTGTAAATTGTCTTTCAGCCCGATGACCTTCACTCATCAAATGGTACGATTACTCCTGGTGGAACAAATTTACAGAGCCTCTAAAATCAATCGGAATGAACCGTATCATTGGTAGTGTTTTGCTCTGCGTGAAGGTACTGTTTTGAGATAAGAGAAATCTCATAAATTTCTGAGATAATACTTTTATAAAAAAGGAGTTTCATTATTTCATAGCGAATAGTATAATTAAGCAAGATATATTTTAAGGAGGAATTCACTATGAAAATCCAAGAGGTAATGAATAAATATCCTGTTACTATTGGCAAAGAGGCGCCAATCTCTGATGTGGCTGATTTATTGGTTAAATATAATTTAACGGCTGTATCCGTAGTGGATGACAACAATAAATTACTGGGCATCATATCCGAAGGGGATTTACTGTATAAAAAGGTGCGTCCTCATGTGCCTCATTATGTAAATGTATTGGGTGCCAGCATCTACTATAATGGTATTGGTGAATATAATTCCCAGTTTAAAAAATTACTTGCATCTCATGTTCATGAATTGATGACTGATGAAGTGATTACTACTACGCCGGAGAAAGATGTGGAGGAAGTCGTTTCCGTCATGTTGGATCAACATTTGAAGAATGTTCCGGTGGTGGATAAGGATTACCATTTAATCGGTATCCTGTCTCGTCGTGACATCATCAAATTGATTGCAAAAGATAATTAATAGGAATAATTTTAAAAATTTTACAAAGACCATCCGAAGGGGTGGTCTTTTAGTGTATATAGAGATGAATTGCATTGACTTTGCATTTATGTTATTATTAGGAGTGCATAATATACTACAGAAATTTGGGCGTTTCGCCCTTCAAGGAGGACATATTTTAAATGAAAGCAACTGTAAATCCTGTTGATCAACACGTAGTAACGTTAACTATTGAAGTACCTGCAGCAGAAGTAGATAAAGGCATTAAACAAGCTGTAAAACGCATTGCAGGTCAAGTAAATATCCCAGGTTTCCGTAAGGGTCATGCACCACGTCGCATCTTGGAAATGAATTTCGGGAAAGACGCTATCTTAGAAGAAGCATTCGAAGTATTGGCTAATCAAAATTATAGTGCAGCACTTCGTGAAAATGATATTATCCCTGTATCCGAACCTGAAATCGAACGTGAACAGTTCGAAGAAGGTAAAGATTTGATTTTTAAGGCGACTGTAACAAAACGCCCTGAGGTTAAACTTGGCGACTATAAAGGCTTGGAAGCTGAAAAACAGGATGCTACAGTAACTGACGAACAAATTGAAGAACAATTGAACAATATCCGTGAACAACAGGCGACTATGGTCGTTGCTGAAAAAGGCGCAAAAATTCAGAAGGACGACTTTGCAGTGATCGACTTCGCAGGTACCGTTGACGGTAAACCGTTTGACGGCGGAGAAGGTAAATCCTATCCGTTACAAATCGGTTCCGGCAGCTTCATTCCTGGCTTTGAAGATCAATTGATCGGTGCAAAAGCCGGTGATGATGTAACCGTAAAAGTAACATTCCCTGAAGACTACTTCGTGGCAGAACTTGCCGGTAAAGAAGCGGAATTCAAAACTCATATTCATGACATCAAACGTAAGGAGTTGCCTGAATTAAACGATGAATTCGCTAAAGGGGCAAGCTCTTACGAAACGTTGGATGAATTGAAAAAAGATCTTCGCACGAAAATGGAAGAAGAAGCATCCCGTCGTGCAATCGATACTTATAATGCTGATTTGATTCAAACAGCTGTAAAAAATGCGACTGTAGACATTCCGGAAGTAATGATTACTGATCGCGTGGAACAAATGATTCAAGAATTGGCTATGAACATGGAAGGTCGTGGCTTGAAACTTGATGATTATTTAAAATTCTCTAATAAAACCATTGAAGATTTACGCGCCGAATACAAAGATTCCGCAGCTGAAAACGTACGTGCCGATCTGGTATTGGACGCAATCGCTACTGCGGAAAATATGGAAGTAACTCCAGATGATATGAATCGTGAAATCTTCGTTATGGCCCAAAACTTCGGGGCAGACCCTAAAGAAGTTTGGGATATTATTGCAAAAGAAGGCCGTGTAGCTATGTTGGCAGGCTCCGTAGCACGTAAAAAAGCAGCTCGATTCATTATTGATAATGCAAAGGGTGCTGAAGCAGCTAAATAACAGCCTGATCAACTGGATATACGAATAGGTGAATATATGTATGTACCAATCGTAGTTGAACAAGGAGAACGCGGAGAGCGCTCCTATGATATTTATTCTCGCTTGTTGAAAGACCGTATTATTTTTCTCGGTGGCCCTATCGATGATAATGTAGCAAATGCGGTTATTGCACAAATGCTCTTTCTTGAAGCGGAAGATCCAGACAAGGATATTCATTTGTATATCAATAGCCCTGGCGGTGTTGTAACCGCTGGTATGGCTATTTATGATACGATGCAATACATCAAACCGGATGTATCTACTATTTGTGTAGGCTCTGCCGCCAGTATGGGTGCCGTTTTATTGACGGCCGGTACAAAGGGTAAACGGTATGCACTACCTCATGCACGCGTTATGATTCACCAACCGTTAGGTGG
>ERZ773038.2072-NODE-2072-length-10503-cov-18.162328_pt1 | contig 10503 bp, 10 predicted proteins | sample MGYA00511665_ERZ773038 | MGnify/ENA primary metagenome ERZ773038 (study PRJEB29015, sample SAMEA2737966) | human oral metagenome | biome: human oral; feature: human-associated habitat; material: dental | place: China | collected 2028 ... | reverse complement strand
CCCGCCGCGGCACCGCCGCCCAAGAGGCCCCTGCGCGTCGTGCCCCGCCTCGACGTGTGGGTCGTGTGCCCCAGGTGCGCGGGCCCGGCGCACGTGGTGAGCCGCGGCGTCTTCTGCACCGCCTGCACCTGGAACGCCGAGGGCGGCCGGTCGGGCCACTGGTGCCTGTGCTGCTGGGCCTGGGAGGGAGACCGGCCCAGCCCCGTCGGCCCGGTGGACACCCGCCTGGACTGGCGCTGCCCCTCGTGCGGGCGCCGTGAGACGACGCGGGCCCCGCTGACGGCGCGCTCGCGGCCCGCCCGGACCTGCGCGTGCGGGGCGGAGCAGAGGCTGATCGGGCGGTGGAGCTCGGCGCGGGTGGCCGATGGGACCGACGCCCTGTACGGTCTGCCCTTCTACCTCAGCGCCCCGTGCGCGGGGCGCACGCTGTGGGTGGCCAACCGCGAGCACGCCGAGTACCTGCTGGGCTACATCGGGGCGGGTCTGCGCCCCCCGGGGCCCCCGGCCTTCCGCGAACTCGGTCACTTCCTGCCCGCCTGGATGGTCACCCGCAAGCACCGCGACGAGGTGGTCCGCGGGCTGCGCCGCCTGCTGCGGCGGGCCGAGGCCCTGCCGGCCGACTGATCGGCCGGACCCGGGTCCGCCGCGGCTCCGGGTCCGGCTCCCGGCTGACTCCCAGCGAGCGGTCCTACTTTCACGGTCCGTGATATCCCATGTGAGCGTCGTGTCCCACCGCTTCCTCCTCGGGTGCGCCGCCGTGACGGCATGCGCGATCGTCCTCACCGTGCTGCTCATCGTCCGACTGGCGCTTCGCCGGCGGGAGCCGCGCGCCGGGGACCGGTGCGCGGACGACCTGGGGGACTCCCGGCGCCCGGCGGCCCGAGGCCGTCGGATCGTCCTCGCCGCCCTGCCGGCCGTGCTCGTCTGCGAGGTCCTCGTCACCGGGCTCGTTGCGACGCGGATCAATATGACGCTGCAGCTGGCGGAGACGATCGGGCAGATCAGCGGGATAATCGATCCGCAGCCCGTGGCCTCCTCCGTTCTGGGGCCACTGTCCACCGGGGGCCCGGCCGGGCCGAGCACGACGGCCTCGCCCGTCCCGGCCGAGCAGTACCGCGCCGACCTGGAGGACGAGGGCAGCGGCCTGCACCGGACCGTCTTCCACGGCCCCGCGAGCGGCGTGACCGATGAGGTGCGGATCTGGACCCCACGGGACTACCGCCCCGACGACGGCGTGGCCTACAACGTCCTGGTCCTGCTCCACGGCCTACCGGGAACCAGCGAGAGCGTGCTCTCCGCGCTCGACATCGGCCCCCAGGTCCAGGACGCCATCGACAAGGGGGGCATCCCTCCGACGATCGTCGTCGCCCCGTCCCTCAACGTCGACGAGCACCAGAGCGCGGCCCCCGACTGCGCCGACATCGTGGGACGGGCGAAGGTCGGCACGTGGGTGCAGGAGGACGTGCCGAGGATGGTGCACACGCTCTTCCCCGGCACCCGGACGGACAGGGGCGGCTGGGCGCTGGCGGGCGTCTCGTCGGGCGGGTACTGCGCCGCCTGGACCACGATCATGCGTTCGGACGTCTTCGGCAACGCCGGTGACATGTCCGGCTACAACGTCCCGATCATCGGCGGGCTGTCGGATCCCGCGCTCTCCGCGGACAACACCCTCACGACGCTCCTGACGCGCCGCGCCCACTCCCCGATCGGCTTGTGGGTGATGAGCGCGGCCGACGACTCGACCGTGACGGACGCGACGCGCGAATTGATCGGCGCCGGAGGGCCGGGCGACCGGGTGGATGTCACCCTCGCCCCCGAGGGCGGGCACTCCGGGACCCTGTGGAAGGAGCAGATCCCCGCCTTCCTCGCGTGGTGGGGCCGGCGCCCCGGGGTCGTCCCCGGCACCGACGCACCGGAGACCGCCCCGCCCGCGCCGACGGCGGCCGCCGCGCAACCGGCGGAGAGCCGCCCGCCCCTCCCGACCAGGCTCGCAGCCAGCTTCACCGGCATCCGGGGCAAGGGTGTCATGACGCTCATGGGCCTCGCCTCGATCCTGCTCACCATCGCCTGCCCGATCGTGCCGTGCCGGCTGCGCGGTGTCCTCGCGGGCGCCGGCGTGACGGGCAGGCGACGCGCGCTGGTGCTCGCCGCGGCGGGCGCGGTCCTCCTCCTGGCCGCCTGCGCGTTGACGACCCTGACGATCGGACTGGTCGTCAACCGGATCGGCGGCTTCTACCCCACCTGGTCCGTCGCCTGGGAGAACATCGGCCCGGCGCTGTGATGAGAGACCGCCGGCCCCGGGCCGGGCGTCACAGGATGCCGGGGCCCTCCACGACCCGCTTGCCGAAGGGGAAGCAGGTCACCGGGATCATCTTGATATTGGCGATCGCCAGGGGGATGCCGACGATGGTGATGGCCTGGGTCGCGGCGGTGGCGATGTGCCCGAGGGCGAGCCACAGCCCGGCCACCACGAACCACACGACATTGGACAGGCAGCTCATGGCGCCGGCGCCCGGCGTCTCGACGACGGTGCGCCCGAAGGGCCACAGGGCGTAGCCGGCGATGCGGAAGCAGGCGACCCCGGCCGGGATGGTGATGATGAAGATGCAGGCGATCAGCCCGAAGATCAGGTAGCCGAGGAAGAGCCAGAATCCGCCGAAGACCACCCAGATGATGTTGAGCAGCGTGCGCATGAGCCGGCTCCCGTCGTCGTTGCCGGCCGCCGGGGCGGCGACCTGCCAGGAGGATACCCGGCCCGGGCGCCCGGGCGTCAGCCCCGGGGCACCACCGGGACCAGGTCGGTCCCGATCAGGGCCTCGAAGGCGGGGAGGTCGGCCCGGCGCAGTGCGATGAGGGCGAAGTCCTGCCCGCCCTCGAGGACGTAGGCGGCCCGGTCGCACCGCGCCTCAATGCGGCCGACGACGTCGACGAGGACGTCCCCGTCCAGCCAGTCGCCCTCGACGACGGGGGTCAGGTCCACGTCTGTGCCGTCGATCCGGTAGTGCAGGCGGGCGGTGCGGGTGCGGGTGTCCACGTGGTCGGTCACGTCCGTGATCGTCACGCACCCCTCGAAGGCGCGCGCCAGGGCCCGGACCAGGGCGCAGTAGGAGCCGGGGCCCTCGACGCACTCGGTGTCCCAGTGCAGCAGCCGCTTCGAGAAGGACACCTCGTCGTCGACGTCCTCCCGGGGGCCGGCCAGGATCCACAGGAGCTCGGTCCATGGACTCTCCCGCCACCGGGGATGGCTCGCGCACCCCGCCACCGCCTCGACGATGACGGGCAGGTCCTCGGCCCGGTCCAGGCCGACGCCGAAGGGCTCCAGCCGGGCGAGCATGGCGCCGATCTCGTCGGCGCCGGGCGGCACCGGCTCCGGGGCGCGCCCGCGGGTGAACGGCCACATGGCGGTCCTCCTCATCGAAACGGAGACCGAGGGTCGAGGGTCACGGTCCGAACCATATGAATCGTTCCAGCGCATATCTGCCCAGAAGCCCGCAGGTACCAGCCCAAGTGAGTGAGGCCAGTGTACCAATGATGAACCGCTCGTTGAAACCTGGGTTATCGCGCAACTCCGACCAGCGCCCCAGCCCCTTGACGGCGACGACGATGCCCACCAATATCGTCTGCCCGAACAGGAGAGAACCGGTCGTGGCTATACGTTCAAGGACTCCGATCCAGGTACCGCCCCTCATCAGCGCGGGCGAGGAGGACGCGGCGGATCTTAGAATCGCAGCGGGACGACCGTCAGGAGAGGAGGAGCGGTCCTCGGGCAGAGCCGGAACACGGGCCCAGGATAGAATAAGGACGACTACGCCCCACCCTCCCAGAGACGAGACGAGCAGTGCGCCCAGGATCACACCGAGTGAGAAGAACAGGCTCATGACGCCGCTCCCGTCGGCACGGGGTCGAGGGCCTCGATGAGGGCGATGGCGAGGGGAAGGGCCTCGGCCTCCTCCTCGAAGAAACTTGCCAGGCGGCGTTTGGAGATCGCCTGCTCGCTCACTCCCAGTTCCGCCGCGATCTGCCTGCCGGTCATCCCCCGGGCGGCGAGTGCGGCCACTTCATGCTGCCCGGCCGATCGCTTCAAGACGAGGGCCCCGATGAGTCGCAGGAGCGCTTGGAGCTGGGCGGCCTTCTCGGGCGCGTGCTCCGCGCGCACGGCCAGTGAGGTATGCGCGCGCTTGGCCGCCTCGACGGCCTCACGGGCGGACAGGAACGCCGGTCCCGACCCGCTGCGGGCGGTGCCGTCCCGCCCGAGGGCGCCCGCGCCCACCCCCAGGCCGATGTGCCATTCGCCCTCGGCCAGTGCGATGCGAATGGCGGCCAGCACCGCCGTCGCCTCAGCGGGCACGCCCTGCACCTCATCGCCCACGGTGCGCTCAAAAGGCGCCAGGGTGTCGACATCGGCGAGCGCGGCGAGCAGCTCGGGCACGCGGTCCGGACGACGGCGACTGCGCGCCTGATCAATGGTGAGCACGTACATGGCACGAGGATGACGCAGCCGAGCGCACAATTCAACCTTCCAAGGTTGATCCACCGATATCAATCCCACAAGGTTGAACGCGCCGGAGGTCCCGTTCGCCCCGGGCGGCTCACCCCCGCTCCGCTCAGCGCGGCGGCACACAGCACGTTCGACCTCCGGGCGGCTCACCACAGGACGCGCTGGGCGATGGCGTCGGCGAAGTTGCCCAGGGCCTCGGGCGCGGAGCTCAGGTACAGCCCGGCGTCGATGAGGGAGACCTCCATGAGGTAGAAGCCGCCCCGCCCGTCGGCGACGACGTCGACGCGGTTGAACAGCAGCTGGATGTCGCGCCCGGAGCGCTCCTTGATCAGGCCGTGGATGGCCTTGCGGACCTTCTCGCCCCACAGCCACTCCCGCTCGTCGGGCTCGCGGGCGGTGACGATCTCCTCGTGCACCTCGTCGGTGGAGCGGAAGGACGGGTGGAGCATGGGCGCCTTCTCCACGGCGTGGGACAGGACGCCGTTGAAGTAGACCAGGGAGAACTCCCCCTTGCGGTCGACCTCCTCCAGGTAGCGCTGGACCATGACGGTGCGCCCGCGCCCGAGGTGGTGCATGGCGTCGTTGATGGCGTCGGCGCGCGAGCGGGCGTCGGTGGCGGTGTAGCGGCCGGTGCCGCGCCCGCCGGAGGAGATGGCGGGCTTGACCACGAAGTCGCCGAGGGCGGGGAAGCGGGAGTGGACCTGGTGCTTGGAGTAGCCGGCGTCCGGCTCGAGCCAGGTGGTCGGGATCATGGGCGCCCCCAGCTCCGCCAGCCGCTTGAGGTAGTGCTTGTCCGAATTCCACTCCACGACGTCGGGGTGGTTGGCCAGGCGCGGGACGGAGCGGGCCCAGGCGAGGAACTTGTCGTGATTCCCCCTTTTCGCGTAGTCGCGCACCGAGCGCAGGACGACGACGCCGGCGTCGTCCCAGTCGACGGCGGGATCGTCCCACACGGCCACGCGGGGCTCGATGCCGCGCTCGCGCAGGGCGTCGGGCAGGCCGCGGTCGTCGTCGTCGAGGTCTGAGTAGTCGGAGCAGGTAGCGAGCGTCACAATGGGCCGAGTCACGCGCCCACGGTACCGCGCGGGCAGTGCCACAATGCGGTCATGGAGGAGACACCGACCGGCGCCACCGCCCCGCCCCGACCGCTGCGCGGCTTCCACCCGCCCATCGAGCCCTACGAGACGGGCCTGCTCGACGTCGGGGACGGCCAGCGGATCTACTGGGAGTGCTGCGGCAACCCGCGGGGCGTGCCCGCCGTCTTCGTCCACGGCGGCCCCGGCGGCGGCTGCGCCCCCGACCACCGGCGGCTCTTCGACCCCGAGCGCTACCGCATCATCCTGTTCGACCAGCGCGGCTGCGGCCGCTCCCTGCCCCGCGCCCGGGAGTCCGGGACGGACCTGTCGACCAATACGACGTGGGCGCTCGTGGCCGACATGGAGCGCCTGCGCGAGCACCTGGGCGTGAGGGCCTGGCTCGTCTTCGGCGGCTCCTGGGGATCGACCCTCTCCCTGGCCTACGCCCAGACCCACCCCGAGCGGGTCCTCGCCCTGGTCCTGCGGGGCGTGTTCACCCTGAGCAGGCGCGAGCTCGAGTGGTTCTACGAGGGCGCCGGGGCGGACATGATCCACCCCGACGAGTGGGAGGCCTTCGTGGCCGCCGCGGGCGAGGGCGTCGGCCCGGGCGGCTTCATCGAGCGCTACCACGAGCTGCTCACCAGCCCCGACCCGGCCGTCCACGGCCCCGCGGCGATCGCCTGGACCACGTGGGAGGCCGCCACCTCCACGCTCCTGCGCGACCAGCCCCACGTCGACGAGGCCCGGGACCTCTCCTGGGCCCTGGACTTCGCCCGCATCGAGAACCACTTCTTCCGCCACGCCGGGTGGATGGAGGACGGGGCGCTCATCCGGGGCGCCCGCATCCTGGCCGAGCACGGCATCGCGGGCGTGATCGTCCAGGGCCGCTACGACGTCGTCTGCCCCATGGGCACCGCCTGGGCGCTGCACCGGGCCTGGCCGCAGGCCGAGCTGCACATCACCCCCGCCTCCGGGCACGCCTACGACGAGCCCGAGACCCTGGACCGCCTCATCGGGGCCACCGACCGCCTGGCCCTCGACCTGATCCGCGGCGGCGCCTCATGGTGAGCCTCAACCCGAGCCGGCGGTACTGGCTGTCCATGGCGGGGATCGTCCTGGGCACGCTCCTGGTGGCCGGCCTCGTGGGCGGGGCCGTGGCCGTCCGCCTGGGTCCGGGCTCACTGGTCTCCGGCACGGTCGTCGTGGGGATCCTCCTGGGGGGCTGGGTGCTCGGCTCCCGCGTGACCGAGCGCAAGAAGCTCGACCTGCCCCTGTGGCGCGCCCTCACCGCGGCCCAGGCCCGCGAGCTCGCCAGGTTCCGGGAGTTCAAGCGCACCGGGCGCGTCCTCGAGCCGGAGGACGGGCCGGAGGACGGCCCCCGCGCCGCGGACCGGTCCTCGCTCTCCCGCAAGGACCGGGCGCGGATGGCCGACGTCGAGCGCCGTCGCGCCGCCCGGCGCCGTCGCTCCCCGGAGGGTTCGGGGGGCTCCGCCGCCTCGAAGGACACCGGAGCCCCGGACGGCCCGACGGACCCGGGCCGGGGGCGGAAACGGCGTCGAGGTCGGGGGCGTCGCTGAGAACGGCGGGAGCGGCCCGGCCCCGGTGCGCACCCCGGCACCCTCCAGCGCATCCCAGCACCCCTGAGACTTCCCGCACATCGGGGCGTTTTGTGACCCCGTCGATTGGACGTCCCGGCGTCCAGCCCGTAAAGTCTTCCACCGTCGCCGGGCGTGAGAGCGCTCGATGGCACGCCTCCTTAGCTCAGTTGGTCAGAGCACCTGACTCTTAATCAGGGTGTCCAAGGTTCGAATCCTTGAGGGGGTACCACGGACGGGGATCCCCCGCGGAGAGCCGCCCGCACAACCGATGCCTCCTTAGCTCAGTTGGTCAGAGCACCTGACTCTTAATCAGGGTGTCCAGGGTTCGAGTCCCTGAGGGGGTACCACGCAGGGAGGGCCGCACCGGACCCGGAGCGCCCCCGCGAGCACCGCGCCACCGCCAACCGGCTGTCAACTGGTCGGATTCAACGGACCCCGTCCGTCGTCGGCCCCGGACACGATCCGGGCGGACGTCGATGCGGCGTCCATCGGGAATGTTTCAGGCGCTCCCGGGGTTCTCCTTGCGTCGGCCGACGGCGAGAGCACGGCAGCACCGGTGCCCGCCCGCCGGTGACGGGTCGCATCCGGGCGTCGTCCGCACCCGGATGCCGCGACCCGAAGACCACCGCATGCCGGGCCGCAGGAACCACCTGCACTCCGCCCGGCGCAGAAGAGGGGCCCGCCCACGGGCCGTGATGTAAGGAGAAGAACGATGACGCACATGACGAACACGATCGCCCGGCAGCGCGAAGACGCCGAGCGCGAGCTGAGCGCCGCCCGCGCCGAGCTCGCCTCGCTGGGCTCGTCCGCCTCCCCCTCCCGCCTCGAGCGCGCGCTGGAGCGCCTCCAGGCCGCGCAGGAGGCGCTCGCCCTGGCGGCCTGAGCCGCCCGGCACCCCCGGGGCCGGGCCGGCGGCGGTGCCGGACGCGCCCGAGGGCGGACGATGACGCGGCGACCCCGGGTCCGGCGACGGCAGACCCCGGACCGGCGAACCGGCTACTCCCCCGGGTAGACCACGCCCAGGCGGGAGCGCACCCAATCCATCATCTCCATCACCTCGATGGTGGCGGACCAGGGCATGACCGACGACTGCGCGCGCCCCTCGGCCACGCAGCGCGCGACCTCCGCGGCCTCGTACTGGAAGTGCCCGGGCACGCGCGCGTCCCACACGACCGGGCCGCGCCCGGCGCCGTCGTACAGATCCACGCTCACCGGGCTGATGCCGTAGAACCAGGTGTCGACGGCCAGGCGCCCCCGGGTGCCGATGACCTGGGCGGGATTCGGCCCGGCGCAGTCCATGCCGGAGCAGGCCACCGCCGTCGCCTGCGCGTAGTGCATCGCCACGACCTCGTGGAGGTCGACGCCCTGCGGCGCCAGGCGGCCCACGACCTCCATGGCGTCGGGCGCCCCCAGGAGGGAGTGGATGAAGTTGAGCGGGTAGACGCCCAGGTCCAGCAGGGCGCCGCCGGCCAGCTCGGGGCGCACCAGGCGCTCGACGTGCAGCAGGGACTGGAAGTGCTCGGCCCGCACGTGCCGCAGCTCGCCCAGCGCCCCGGAGGAGATCAGCGTCCGGGCGAGAACCTGTCCGGGCAGGAAGCGCGTCCACATCGCCTCCATGGCGAACAGCCCCAGTGCCCGCGCCCGCTCCAGGACCCGGCGGGCCTGGGCGGCATTGAGGGCGAAGGACTTCTCCACGAGGACGGGTTTGCCCGCCTCGAGGGCGAGCACCGCCTGCTCGGCGTGGAAGGAGTGCGGGGTCGCGATGTAGACGGCCTCGACGGCCTCATCGGCGACCAGATCCTCGTAGGCGCCGTGGGCGCGGACGGGATCGCCCTTGCCCATACCGGGACGGGCGTCGATGAAGGCCCGCGCCCTGGAGGCGTCACGGCTGCCGACGGCCACGACCGAGCCGGAGGAGAAGGCGGGCACGTCGGTGGCGAACCTGCCGGCGATGTGCCCGGCGCCGAGGATCCCCCAGCGCAGCGGCGGGGCGTCCTGGGGCTCGGGGACGACGTCGGCGGGGTTGCAGGCGACGCCGGAGGCGGCCAGGGCCTCGACGAGCCCGGCGGGGAACGGGGGCAGGAGTTCGGTGGTGCGGGTGCCGGGTGGTGCGTCGTTGCGTGCCATGAGCCCAAGGGTATGCGGGCGGCCGGTAGGCTGGGACGGCAAGCGCGAGTGGCGGAAATGGTAGACGCCCCAGATTTAGGTTCTGGTGCCTTCGGGTGTGAGGGTTCGAGTCCCTTCTCGCGCACCAACCGCGGTCATACGAGCACTCGTTGAGCGCCCAGGGGGCGATGAGGCCGGCCGGGGGTGCGCGGGTCGGCCGGTGGCCGCATCGGATCCCGGTTGTGGCGCTCCGGGAGGATCGTTCGGATCGGCACCTCGGACGCGTTCGGCGGTTTCCGCATAATTCCGCGGTTGTGACGGCGGCACGGTCGGGTGCGGGGCGGAACGATCCTCCCAGGACGCCATTTCCCGCCCCGGACGGGCCCGCATCCCCGCCTGCGGACCGGTGGCGGACGGTCCGGCGAGGCAAAAAGGTGGCTGGCGCATATCTTTCGACCCCGGCTCCGCGCCCCTCCCGCCCCGAAGTGGCGCAATGACGCCATTCCTCATGAGCGCAGCGCCGCCGGCGCACCCGAAAGTTACGCGCCGGCCACCTTTTCCACGTCGCCGATGCGCTCCCGGACGGCAGCGGGAGCCGCCGGGGGCCTTGACCGGCCCCGGGCGGCCCCGCGCTCAGGCGGATCAGGCCCGGAAGTGGTCCCAGCCCCTCGCACCGCTCCACGGGCGCGTTCCGACGAGCACGCCCGGGCCCTCCCCATCGGCCCGCCGGACCCGGCCGATGACACGCGCGCCCTCCGGCAGGGACCGGACGGCGTCGGCTGGAACGGTCGCGAGCACGCCGTGGTCCTCTCCCCCGGTGAGCACCCAGTTGCGCGCCGTCCCGCGCGGATCGGGCCGGGCGTTGTCCTCGCCCCCGCGGGCGGCGCTCCGCGCCCCCGACACGAGGGCGGCGACGCCCTCCAGCTGCGCGCGGTCGGCGGCCAGGGCGGCGGAGTCGTCGTCGGGGTCGTCGATGTCGATGACGACTCCGGAGGCGAGCGCGATGCGGCCGCAGTCGCGCACGAGGGAGTCCGACACGTCCATCATGGCGCTCGCGCCGATCTCCGCCAGGGCCGGACCCGCCTCCAGCGGCGGGCGCGGGGCGCGGAAGGCGGCCGCGCAGGCCTCGGCCAGGGCGAGGACGGCATCGGTCTCAGCGACCGCTCCAGTTCCGGCGGACGCGGCCGGGTCGGCTCCGAACGCTCCGGTCTCAGCGGATGCGGCC
>ERZ773038.2071-NODE-2071-length-10506-cov-6.170223_pt1 | contig 10506 bp, 9 predicted proteins | sample MGYA00511665_ERZ773038 | MGnify/ENA primary metagenome ERZ773038 (study PRJEB29015, sample SAMEA2737966) | human oral metagenome | biome: human oral; feature: human-associated habitat; material: dental | place: China | collected 2028 ... | reverse complement strand
GTAGAGTACGTCACTAGGAAATGACATTTCAGGGAATATTTTTGACATTTGGGGGTTGGGGGAACAACCTTTTTGCTAATCATTTACGATTTAATACTCTAAATTTAGAACTCAACTTGAATAGTTTACACTAAACTAAACAAAAATTATAAAGGGTTCTACATTAAAGGAATAAGAAAATTTTATGTTTAGAAAACCACGTCGCATTTTTGCAGATGACTTCAAACAATAGATCATTTCCCTTTATACTACTGGGAAAAAGGATAGTAACGTTATTATGGAATAAGATCTTACCCCTTTAACTTTCTATAATTGAGTTAAACAAGCCAGAACTACTAATTCATTTAAAACTATTAATAATTTTACGGATGAACAGTGAGAATTCATTACTCATAGAAAGGGTAATAAAGAACTTAAAATGCAGATTGATATCCTAAAAACAAGCGACAGTGATGTTGGCAAAAAGGAGAAGAATAACTGCTAACAAGGATGATACAGCATTTCTACCATGTGTAGATTCCTAAAAAACAAGAAATTTAGCTTTCACGACGTCTAATCCATCGAATCATGAAGAGATTAAACTTGATCTAAGCATATCAGAAAGCAAGTTTCAACATCCATTAAAAAAGAAAAAAATGAAACTCCAGTTCCAATCATGTAGACAGAGAATTCGACAACTACAAGTCCTTAGAAGTGTTGGTAACTGATTTGACTTATGTCCGAGTTGGGATACGTTGAATCTATGTCTATTTTATCATCTATCTCTATAACCTAGAAATCATAGAGTTATCCGTTGGCTAGCCCAAGACAAATGACTTAATCAAAGAAGCTTTACAGAGCATTCCTTATGCTTTAACTGAGGTCTATCTCTTTAATTCTGGTAGGGCAAAAGAGTTTGATAATGCTTCATTGATGAAATACTTCAATCTTTCAATATTGCTCATTCACTGAACCAATCTGGTTGTCCCTACGACAATGCTTTAGCTGCAAGTACTTAACATGCTTTCAAGCTTGAATTACTCAATCAAGAGAGTATTCAAGCTTTAAAATAATTAACTATTAATTAAGACAAAAAATTATGTCCACTAGTGAAATATTCACCGGTTTCATGACAGTCTTAATTATCAAACACCCATGACAATGAGGTTAATGAGTTAAATCAATACACTTTATAAATTTTGTACAGCAAACTGTTGCCTTTTCAACAACATCTCAGCCGTGCTATGAGCCGTGTTCGTGTTCAAATCATGAATCAATTGAATCGAAAATCGCACGAATATAAGGCACTGAAACGCTACTGGAAACTCATTCAACAGGATAGTCGGAAACTAAGTCACAAACGATTTTATCGTCCAACTTTTCGGTTGCACTTGACCAATAGAGAGATTCTAGAGAAGCTACTTTCTTACTCTCCAGAACTCCGAGAACACTATGAACTCTACCAACTCTTGCTTTTTCATTTTCAAGAGAAACAGGCTGATCATTTCTTTGATCTCATTGAAGATATCATTTCTTGTGTAAATCCCATCTTTCTAACTGTTTTTAAGACCTTTTTGAAAGATAAGGACAAAATCTTGAACGCACTGGAACTTCCCTACTCAAATGTAAAACTAGAAGCTACGAATAACCTCATCAAAATCATCAAGCGCAATGCTTTGGCTTTCGGAACTTTGACAATTTTAAAACTAGAATTCTCATCGCTTTGAACATCAAAAAGGAGAGAACCAATTTGGTCCTCTCTAGGTTGTAACTTTTCAACAACCCACTACAGTTGACAAAGAGCCAAAATAATCACTGTTAATAATATTCTTCAGTTAAAGACATATAGAACATTATCACTGTGCACTATTTCATGATTTTACCACTATTCAAGCCTTTCATAAAGACCAATTCAACTAATGTAATTTTATAAAATAGAACGATTAGTTTTTATACTTTGCTTTTGTCAACCAAAAAGTAATTAGAATAGAAAATACACTTGATCCAATAATAGCAAGAATAATCCAAAACTGATTATTTTCTGGTGAGATGGCAATCGTCTTAGATTCCTTTTTAACTTCAATTGGTTGAGACAAGAAATTCATAACATTTTGATTCGTTATACCGCCATTTCGAGCATTCTTCATCAATTCTTTAAAGTTATTTGAATAAAGCCGATTCTCTTGAATAACTGTTGCTTCATTTACAATTAATTCATTTGTTGTAGATGCTGTTTTATCAATATTCTCTTTTACAGCCTGAACTTGACTTAAAAGATGTTCAAATTGTGGTTTAATTGTTCCAAGCGCTTCATGATTTTTAGAAGTCTCTTTAGCGCTATTTTGAGTAGTAGTCACTAGAGCCTCAATTGAAGTATAAATTTGATTTGAAGCTTTCTCACTATTTTCCAAAGCTACTCCATTAGCAGTCTCCTTATTAACTATGTTTGTGGATTGTTTCGTCTGAAGATCTTTCCAGCTTTGATATTCAGATTCGAGGGAGCCTTTAGCGTTAGTATACCAATCTGACAAAGCAGTTAATCTATCTTTAAAATAGTTATTGGGAAGGTATAAGTTTTCATCTTTATCTTCAGTTGCCCCTAGCTTAGGCATGTCTGTCAAACTTTTTTCTTGTTTAGAAATGGTTAAATCAATCTCTTCTAATAATTTCTTACCAGATTCTTTGAAACTCTCAACTTGCGTATCAAGTAATTGACTGGCAATATCGTTGCGACTAATATTCCCATACATTGAGTAAACTGAGGTTGAATCAGGAGAAGCGATATTGACTGTCATATTTCCTAAATTACTAGGTGCTCCATAGATTGCCTGCACCATAGAAGAAGCTCGTTCAATTCTCCCTAAATACTGTAAAATCGTCTTCAAATCTTTTTTGACAAGCTCATATTCTTCCTCCTTGTTACTTACATATATAGTTTTAGTAATCGGAATTTTAGTATCACCAATGTGTAAAGTAAAGGAGATGGTATTCTCACCATATTTAGGCGTAAAACTATAAGATATCCTTAACTGATGAGGAGCTGCATCACTAATTTCTTGTGCTCCCCCATCTAAAGTCAGAGATAAGTCAGAAGTATTAGTAGCAATATCTGTAATAAAGACTTGTGCCTTTGGAGTTTCATACTGTACTGTGCCACTTGTTGAAGAAGCTACGGTTTGTCCACTAACAGAGTTTGTTGTAACTGCAGTGCCACTGCTTGCCCCTGAAGCTGTCTGAGATGAGCCGCTAGGAGCTACAGAGGAACTACTTCCAGGTGTTACTGCGGGAGAAGAGGTTTTAATTGTTGGTTGAGGAAGTTGCACCGTGATTGGAATATCACCATTTTTTTGTATCAACTGATCATTTGTTACCTTTACAAATTCGAATGCAGGTGCTTGATTTGTTGTTGCACCATTAATTCGAGCATAATCTGCTAGTAGGCTCATCTGAGCTTTATATGTATTTATTTCGGCATCTGATAATGCATTTATAGTCTTAAGCTTATCAAATAAAGGTTCGTAGCTAGCAGGATCAATATTCGTTCCAGCTAACTCATTATTAATCATATTGGTAAACTCTTTTGGTAAATTATTCTTTCTCAAACTATTATCAATCTGATTAGCTAAGACTTTTTTAGCCTGTGCTATTAAAAATTTATCATCATTCAGTTTATCCTTAGGAAGTTCCTGACCAAAATAGTTATTAGATATGGTTTTCCGCTCTTCTTTAAGCTCTGTGACTCTCTCTTCTAATTCTTTTTTTCTAGCTTCAATATTATTTTTGTAATCACCCACTGTACGATTGTAGTCTTTTACAAGATTAGCAAGCTTATCAAGTTCTGATTCCGATTTCGATTCTTCATTCAATTTCAAGTCCGTTGAATTGTCAAGTGACACAGATAGAGGGCCTAGTTTATTCAGATCTTCTAAAATTTTCTGATTAAATATACTAGCTTGTATATCATTTTCCTTCTGTTGTGCCTTTAATATTTCAAGTATTTCCGAAATGTTCTTTGCATCTACCTCCTTTTTGGCATCAAAGTGACTTTTCACTTCTGTCACTTGCTTATTTAAGTCTGTTCCAGTGGTATCTAGCAGCGATACAACCGAATCAGAAAACTGCTTTTGGGCTTCTTCAAATGAATTATTGTTCTTTTGCAAAGATGTAGTAAAATCTGCAACTCCTACAATAGATTGCATAGCATCGCTTGAATAAGGATAAATAGTCTGAGAAATTTTTGTATATGCACCTGATTGCTCGTTAACAACGTTCTCAACATTTCTTTTGGCATCATCTAGATTATTGATAACGCTAGAGAAATACATTTTAATGACATTCTGATTAATCAGATTGAGATATTCTCCAACTTTAAGCTCAACATTTTTTGCCTTGGCTGAATCTAAATTAGATTTTGTTTTGTACATAATCTTAGCTTTGCTTGGGTTAAAACTTTCTAATTGAACAATTTTTTCAGAAAACTGCTGCTCAATATAAACAATAACATCTATCGACCCATCTTCAAATCGATTTTCAGCAATATTTCTTGACATAACAGTCCATTGATTAGTTGAATCTTTAGACAAGAGGGTCGTAAAATCGCTTCCGAAGTTATAGCTCTCTCCTTGTAGCTTTCCTCCCATATCTTCGTTAACCAAAGCAATGTTTAGTTTGCGATCATTCACTTTATTAGTTACTGAAACTTCTTGATTTTTAAAATGAATAAAGGTGATTGATGAAACTGTCAACAAGCTAATAAATAAGCTGACAGCAATTATGACTTTTTTCATATTATTCTCCTTTAAATTGTACCCTTCTAGTATAGCAATATTAGCATGTTTTTTCAAATACTTATTATCAATTACTTACAAATAATTAACGATCTAAGCGCATTTTATCAGTCTATAAAAAATCCCAAGAGAAAACTCTCGGGATTCCTACTCTATTTTTTAAACTCTTCTACTGTAAATCTGTCATAATAAATCTTACCAACTTCTTCGTCATAGCGAGACAGAAACTCTTGAAACCGACGGTCAATATAGCCAATAAACAGCACTTCATCTATATCTTCTTTATTGAAAAAGATAATATTTTGATTCACTAAGCCAAGTGGCAGAGTGACAGCTCCAAAGTCAAAATAACCTTGCGTCCCATTTTTTTCTGTAACTGGGCACTGATTGACAATCATAAACGGCTCTGCGCCTTCCTTTACTCGGACAACACTCCCAATCGGTAAAGCAGTACGTTTTGACATTAGTCTACTCCTTCTAAATACTTCTTCGCTTCCTGAACATAGAAGAGCTCAGGATTTTCATTTGTAATACTCTCAAATAAGGCGCGTGTACGTTCCTTATCACCTTTCAACTGAGCGTTAAGCGCACCGTAATAAGAAAACATAATTCTAGACAGTTTGTTCTGAGGTTCTGTTTCATCAAAATAGTCATTCGTTCTTTTATCACAAATAATATCAAAGGTTCCTTGTAAAAATGAAATATCTTTTATCTTTTGCTTCATTTGAGATTTATATGAACCTGATAATCTGTTCATTTCTTTTAACAATTCTTGTGCCTCAGACAATCTTTTAGAATGCACTAAATTCAATATTTTATAATAATAGCCGTTAAATATGTAATTAAAACTATTTCTTTTTTTCAAATTACTATTCTTTATTTCATCCAAATAAAGCAGGCTTTCTTGAAAATTTCCTTTATAAAAAGAAACCGTCGCACTCGCCAATAACTTAGATAAGAATTGTGTTTTCTTATTGTAAGAACTTAAATGAGCTTTGTTAATTATATCTAAATATTTATCTAACTCAATATTGTTATTTAATAGCTCAAACAAACTAAGATCTAACAAAATTTTTGAGAATAGAATAACAAACAAAATGATGATAAGTAAAAACGTTATTCCCTTTGTGAACAGTGTAGATGGATGATTAAAAAGATAAATATAGAAAATTATTGTTGAAAATATTAGTATAAAAAAACAATATTTCCAAATAACTTTTAAAAAAATGAATTCTATTTTTTCAACTGGCCAACTCAAAATGCTAGCAATGATTTTTTTCATAAAACACCCCTTATTTATGAAACAACCTTTTCTAAAGTCTATATAAAATACAGATATAGATTCTTCCAGCTTCGTATATAATAAGTCTTACCTTATTATATATGAGGTCCTTATCTCGCAACTTCTAAATACTTCTTCGCTTCCTGAACATAGAAAAGTTCTGGATTTTCATTTGTAATACTCTCAAATAAGGCGCGTGTGCGTTCCTTATCACCTTTTACTTGCGCATTAAGCGCACCGTAATAAGAAAACATTATTCGAGACAGTTTGTTCTGAGGTTCTGTTGCATCAAAATAATCATTCACTTCCTGATTGAACACAATATCCTTGATTGCCTCTGCTTGAGAAACCAAGGCTCCCTTAGTATTTTTCCAATCAGATGCTTTGGATAATTGTTCCTCGAATAGAGGGATATTTTTCTCATCTTGCAGATGAATTGAAACCAGCAGTTGATAGAAAGTTGATTCTAAGAATAGATATGTTCTAAATCTTTTCCAAATCTTTTTAAAATTAATCTTTGACAAATTTTCCTTCGCAGACTGAAAATCTCCCTTTAAGTAGTATAGTTGTCCTTTAATAAAATGGAAATTTTCTTGATAGGTTGCTCTATAGAGCTTAATCGATTTCTCAGATTCGACCTTGAACATCGCTTCATACAATTCTAGATTCATAGCATCATGTAACATTAAATAGATAACTTTATTGGAGACAAATCGTAAATATAAAATCAAAATGATTCCAAGCCACATCAATGATATAAATAATATCTGCCATATTTTTGTATCACTTTTAGATTCTAGAAATGCTGCTAACGCGCCCAAAACTATTGCTAATATTGAACTAATTTGACTGATTGTCTCTATTTGAAGTAAGATGTTCTCAGTCGCTGAATTAACTATTTTCTTTACAAATTTCATATATTACTTCCCTTTATCATTAAAAATAGATACTCCGATAAAGATACTGACTACCGCACCTATAGCTTTAACGACTCCCAAAGTACCGAGCGCAGCACCTACAGCAGGAGCAGCAACTATTCCAACAACGACAGCACCTACAGCAAACGCAGTCTTGATTGGATTCTCTGCCACCCACTCAAGCGCATTTCCCATATGATCCACATTCCTCTGTCCAATTTCATCAGTGGCTGTCAATGTTGCGAAGTCCTGCTTCACTGTGGCTGTCTCCTTTACATAAGAAACTCGATAGCCATCTTCAGCCTTGTTCCCAACCTCAAAAGAGTGGTTCTTATAACCAAAAGTCATTGATAAACTAGGGTTAAGGTCATTAAAGTCTGAGTCTAACTTGCCTGAGGTATTAAAGCCACTGCTTAAATAAAAATCTCCAAATGCGACTTTGTTACTGTACTCATAATCATACTTGCCTTGAAAAATATCAGTCGTCAAGCCGCCAAAAGCCATATCACCAGTAACACTAGTCTTCCCATTCTTGTATTTTCCTTTAAAAGTGATAACAGAATCCTTCTTAGTTTGCGCCGTAAAACTAATTTTACTCTTAAAATATTGAACCCCAGTGTCATAAACAGTAATTTCTTTCTCAAAAGCAACCTGATGACCTTCAAGAAAGCGAATCAACTCTTTCGGCTTCTTACCGCCATTAGAATATGAAACCAAAGAGATTGAACGGCCAAGTGTGTACCTCTAGTAATCACTTGATCCATCTTTCATCATTATAGCCGAAAAGAAGCATTTTTTCTAGCTTTCTTTTGTGTCAACCAAAAAATCCTGAGAGGAGTCTCAGGATTTTTCATCAGCTAGCTCGAACACCTACTAGTATATCAGTATACAAGACCCCATTGATCTTGCTCGAAATATAAAAAATTGGTGTACATTCCTCTAATTCTTCTTGCATCAATAGATTGGTTAAACCATGGAGTGCCTTATCAAAATCAACAGCTTCCTCACCAGTCACTCGTGCTCCTACCATTCGTGGAACTAGAAAATAACTGTTATAGGCAGTCCCTTCTAGTAATTCATCGTATCCTAGATAATCCTCATAAACTGGAAGATAAACTGTAATGTTGTAAGTACCATCTTCTAATTCTCCTACATGGGGACAAGAATAAAAGGGATTGCTCTTAGGAGTGTAACCCGCAGCCACTGCCGTATTAATCATATCTTGAAAGGCAACTGAAATTTCATCACCAACAATATTGTAATCTACACTTAAGACATTACTTAACATTAAAAATTGATTGGTACCGTATGTAATATCTGCCATCTTACTTCTCCACTGGGATAATCAAATCCACAAACAAATCATCGTAAACAGGGATCAAAACGAGATACAACTTATCTTGCAACTCCCAGCCCTTCTCACGGATATAGGTCTTCATTTCGTTGAGAGATTGGTCTAAACCATCTTCAAACGGTACACGCTTGCTGATCCCATTGATACTTAAACTAGATTGATAGCTTAGTTGGCTAGTTGATTTTGTTTCTGAAATAACCGGAATGTAAATGGTGACATCTTGCTCTTCCTCATCAAACTGAGTTAGAGTCATTTCGAAAATGGTGGGGCCATCTTTATAAATACCATCAGTATAGGGTAAAAGTTCAGTGTGGACAAACAACTCCAATAACTCTTCTCCTCGAATCTGAACTTGATCTGTCATCAAATGGGTCATATGAATCTGGGTTTCTTTAATCATGTTTCTTTTCCTTTCTAAATCTATCTCTATCAAACTCCTTATCTTGGATCATATCTGAGGACACTTCTATATGCTTGATTGGAGTTGTCTCTTCGACATCATTGCGGTGTTGGTAAGCATAGATAATATAAAACCATGTTCTATATAAGTAAGGGCCCATAGTCATAAAGAGAAATGACATTCCCCATCCCCAAAAATACTCATGCCCTAACATACCTAAAAAAACACAGCAAAGAGATAAAATTAAGGGTGGCCCCATTACAAAATTATAGACATTTCTGATGGCCTTGGCAGATATAATCTCTTCAGAGTCCAAGTCGACCAAACAGCTCATGACGATAATAATAACAAGAGCATAGATAAGGGGAAGAGAAAGTTTTAAACCAATAAAATTATGGTCACCGCTCAAACTACTAAATACAACAATGGCATAAACATGACCAGTCAGATACATTAGATAGCTCCCAAAACTTGTTAAAACCCCTCTCTTAAGGTCCAATAAGAAAACCAGATTTAAAATCCAAGTAACAATACCAGCAATTACTAGAAATTTGTATAGGGATGGATTTTTTAGAACCTCTAAGCCTAAACCTAAGCCCCAAAATGGTAAAAAAACTAAAGGATATAAAATAAAAATCCCATTTAATACTCCCCAAAGAGGGACGGGGCCATGGACACTCCTTCTTTGAAATTCAAAAGTTTTTTTAATTCGTTCCAGTATCATTTAAACCATCCTCTCATGCCTTTTATCAGGCTATTGACTCCTTTTTTAAGATTATCAGTTATATGAAAACTATCGTTAAGTTTATTTGCAACCCAAACCGCACCTGCACTTGCTGCGATTGCTGCTACTCCAGTTGCCCAAGCAGGGGCTGTAGCAACTCCTATTACCCCTGCTACAAACCCTGCAAATGCCGCACCTGCACTCGCTGCAGCTGTCGCTGCAACAGTTGTTCCTGCCGCCTTGGCCGCATCAATCACAAAACCTGTTGCCACACTTGCTTTAACTTCATTACCTCTAAGACCCTGACGTTTGGCATTCTGAGAATTATCATGTATTTTCGAAAAAGTATCGACAACATCTAAGGCAACACCAACAACTGCTGCTCCTTTTAAGAACTTACCAAACTTAGAAGCTGTTTTAAATCCTTCTTTATAGTTTCTCAACCCCTCCTTAGCAGACTGAACTAAACCTTTTCCTCCTCCTGCTTTGCTAGCATTCCACAAGGCTTTTCCAGCTCCGTTAAAAGTTACTTCTTTGATAAATCCCTCCTTAAACAAGCTACCACTCGTCTTCACAACACTTTTTGTCACCCTCGCAAATTTGTGTCTCATCTTAGTGGTATCAGTAAAGGTTTTGAATACTTTGCTTAGGTCCTCATTATAACGTGTTTTCCCTAACTTTTCCATCAGGGATTTAAAAGTCTTAGTTAATTCACCATTTTTATATTGTACAATGTTATATTTTTTATTCTTATCCAGACTTTTTCCAAGCTTAAAGTATTCATCTAACAACCTACCAAATTTTGTTGTCTCTTTAAGAATGATGGTATTCCCTCGTTTATCTCGACTAAAACGATAAGCCGCATACAAAGCCGGCAAAACAGACTTCAAATATTTTTTATAACTTTTAACTTCTTTATATAAATCATTTTTTGTGATATTTTTATAGGAATTAAGCACCGAATCTATTAGGTCTTCATTCGCCGTTACCTTCCCACTATACTTAGATTCGGCAAGTTGTTTTGCAAGAGCATTTTGATACTTTACATTTTGTGAGTTGCTAT
>ERZ773038.2068-NODE-2068-length-10526-cov-5.991691_pt1 | contig 10526 bp, 7 predicted proteins | sample MGYA00511665_ERZ773038 | MGnify/ENA primary metagenome ERZ773038 (study PRJEB29015, sample SAMEA2737966) | human oral metagenome | biome: human oral; feature: human-associated habitat; material: dental | place: China | collected 2028 ... | reverse complement strand
AGCTGCTGCTTCCATTTCTACAGCCAGAACTCCCATTTTACCAAGTTCAATATTTTTTTCACCATAGTTTGAGTAGAAAACATCTGATGATAAGACACTTCCAACATGCGTAGTCATACCAAAATCCTTGGCAAGGTGATAAGCCTTATCTAAAAGACGAAAACTTGCAATTTGTGGAAAGTCATATTGAGGCCAATCATTACGAATGATATTTGAATTTGTCGCTGCTGCTTGCGCTAATACCAATTCACGTACATGAACGTCTTTATTCAACGAACCAGCCGTTCCTACACGAATTAAACGTTTCACGCCGTAGTTAACAATCAACTCATGCGCATAGATAGAAATAGACGGAATTCCCATTCCAGTTCCCATAACACTAACACGATGCCCCTTATAAGTTCCTGTATAGCCAAACATGTTGCGAACTTCATTGAAGCATATAGCGTCCTCTAAGTAGTTTTCGGCAATGAATTTGGCACGGAGTGGATCTCCAGGTAGTAAAATTTTATCGGCAATTTCGCCTTGTTTTGCTGCAATATGGATTGACATAAGTAAGATACCAAGCCCGTCAAAAACCAAACTGAAAAGTACAAGCGCTAAAAAACTTTTCTTAGGAGCTTATTCATCTCAGAAAGGATTGCGTGTGGGTTTTATTCCTTTCGTTTTTAGTTGAGTTCAGAAAGAGATGTGATTGTAAGCTCAATCTTCGACTCTTTTTACATTTATGTTTTTTATAGTTCTGCAAGGATTGCTTTTACAAGTCCTTTAAAGTTTTCCTTGATACGTTCTGTCACTTCTACGACTTCTTCGTGGTTTAGCTCGCTTTGAAAACCAGCTGCAAAGTTTGTAATAGCTGAAATTCCCAATACTTTCAAGCCTGAGTGAGCTGCCACAATTACTTCCGGAACAGTTGACATACCAACAGCACTTGCACCTAATGTTTGGAAAGCACGGATTTCAGCTGGTGTTTCATACGTTGGTCCCGTCACACCCAGATAAACTCCTTCTTTCAATTCAATGCCTAATTTTTCTGCTACGGTGTGGGCTTTTTCACGGTAAGCTTTTGTATAAGCATCAGACATATCTGGGAAGCGTGGACCAAATTCATCCAAATTCGCTCCAATCAAAGGATTCTGCCCCGTCAGATTGATATGGTCTGAAATAGCCATTAACGTCCCTGGACCATATCCAATCCCTCCAGCGGCATTGGTAACAATGACACCTTCACAGCCTAGCGCTTTCATTACACGGACAGGGAAAGTCACTACTTCCATTGGATTGCCTTCGTAAAAATGGAAACGTCCTTGCAAAGCCAGTACTTTCCGACCTGCTAAGTCGCCATAAACCAATTTACCAGCATGCCCCACCACTGTTGAGCGACCCCAATTTGGAATGCCTGCATAGTCAATGCTGACAGCATTTTCAATCTCACCAGCTAATTCTCCCAAACCAGAACCGAGAATCAAACCAAATTCTGGTGCAGTAATTCCTTTATCTTTTAAAAACTGTGCTGTTTCGTTAATTTTATCCATTAAATTCATATCTTTAACCTTTTTTATCTTTTTTAATTATCGCTTGAAAAATGTTGAATGGCACAATTACGTCCCACTCTCAAGAGCATATTCTAATCTTTCTTGTTCTTTTTGAACAGCATTTAGTGCAATACTAATTCGGACTGAATCCATGACAATGACATAAATATAATAACATGTGACATAAAATTCTATTCTCCTTTTGATTTGGTTGATTTTAAAATTTGCACGCCGTTTCTTCCAGCAACAATGATCATATCCACCATTTGATTAAAGAGTCCATGTTCCACAACGCCAACTACATGATCTAGCTTTTGCCCAAATTCGACTGGATTTTCAATCACGCCTAAGTCAAGATCGATAATGAAATTCTGCATATCCGTGACATAGCGCTTCCCATTTTTTTCACGAAATGACGGTTTATAGCCTGCATGTTCAAAACGACGGAAAAGCTGTTCTGCTCCGTATTGTACGACTTCTACCGGTAATTTGAAAGCACCTACTTTACCAACCATTTTACTTTCATCAACTACCCAAATGTAGGTTTTGGTTGGAGTTGCGACAACTTTTTCCATAAGCAGAGCGCCGCCACCGCCTTTGATACCGTTGAAGTCAGTATCCACCTCATCAGCTCCGTCAACGGTCACGTCTACTTCATCTACTTCATCAATTGATTTCAAAGGAATATCTAAACGCCGAGCTTGTTCACTCGTTGTGCTTGAAGTTGTAACTGCTGTTATTTTCAGTCCTTCTTCCTTGATACGCCGTCCAACTTCTTCCACAAAATAATAGGCAGTCGAACCCGTTCCTAAACCAACTACCATACCGTCTTTCACATATTCTGCAGCTTTGATTCCTGCCATTTTTTTGAGGTTTTCCATTTTTGCTCCTTTATTCAATCTGCTTCTAGTATACCATGATTTGCCAACTTTAGCACCCCAAAAATGAAACCACTTTCTTTTTAAATGATACCTTTTTTACAAACATTCTAAAATCCGAATATTCTATTTTCCTTGATTATAAAACACCAAAAATTCCAAATTTTCTCCGCCATAATTTGATATATCAAACGAATAAGCGAATGATGATTGAACCTTTCTTAAAATTTATTTTATTGTATTAAAGAGAGATGATGAACTTATCTGAACAAAAATAGCATGTAAAAACCTTGCGACTAACCTTGTTTTGCGTTACAATGAATATAGATTGCATAAACACATTATAAGGATTAAATTGATGATAACCCAAGAATTTGATACGATTGCTGCCATTTCCACTCCTCTTGGTGAAGGAGCTATCGGCATTGTTAGACTGAGCGGGACGAACAGCTTTGCCATTGCTCAAAAAATCTTCAAAGGAAAAGATTTAAGTACGGTTGCCAGTCACACACTAAATTATGGGCATATTATTGACCCAGAAAAAAACGAAATTTTAGATGAAGTTATGGTTGGAGCTATGCGTTCTCCTAAAACCTTCACGCGCGAAGACGTGATTGAGATTAACACTCACGGAGGAATTGCTGTGACCAACGAAATCCTCCAATTAGCTATTCGAGAAGGTGCTAGAATGGCGGAACCTGGTGAATTTACTAAGCGCGCCTTTCTCAATGGACGCGTGGATTTGACGCAAGCAGAGGCTATTATGGACATTATTCGAGCAAAAACGGACAAAGCCATGAATATCGCCGTCAAGCAACTGGACGGTTCTCTGTCCGACCTCATCAACAACACACGTCAGGAAATTCTTAACACACTAGCTCAAGTCGAGGTCAATATTGACTATCCAGAATACGACGATGTTGAGGAAATGACTACCAAACTGTTGCGTGAAAAAACAGCTGAATTTGAAAAACTGCTGACCCAACTTTTAAAAACAGCTCGCCGCGGTAAGATTCTACGCGAAGGAATTTCGACTGCTATTATTGGTCGCCCTAATGTCGGAAAATCTAGTCTCCTTAACAACTTGCTCCGTGAAGATAAGGCTATTGTAACGGACATTGCTGGAACCACTCGCGATGTCATTGAAGAATATGTCAACATCAACGGAGTGCCACTCAAGTTGATTGATACTGCGGGTATTCGTGATACAGATGATATTGTCGAACAAATCGGAGTAGAGCGTTCCAAAAAAGCGCTCCAAGACGCTGACCTTGTACTTCTTGTGTTAAATGCTAGTGAGCCATTGACAGAACAAGATCGCAAACTGTTAGAAATCAGTCAAGACACCAATCGTATCTTGCTGCTCAATAAAACTGACTTAGAGGAGAAGATCGAAGTTGACCAGCTTCCCGATGACTTTATCAAGATTTCTGTTCTTCAAAATCAAAATATTGATAAAATCGAAGAACGAATCAACCAACTTTTCTTTGAAAATGCAGGCATTGTAGAACAAGACGCTACTTATCTCTCTAACGCTCGCCATATTTCTCTGATTGAAAAAGCTGTCGAAAGTCTCCAAGCTGTCAATGAGGGACTGGATTTAGGAATGCCTGTTGACTTAGTGCAAGTAGATCTGACTCGGACCTGGGAAATCCTTGGTGAAATAACAGGTGACGCCGCTCCTGATGAACTCATTAGCCAACTTTTCAGCCAATTTTGTTTGGGAAAATAATAGTAAACAAATTCGAACAAAAACAAGTAAGCTCTATGATTTCTATAGGAATAACCTTAGAAATCATAGAGCTTCTTACTTTTCATCAAAAAGAGAATAAGACAGAACTAAACATTTAAAATTTTTAGTTCGTAGTTTCAGCCTTTCATTACTAAACCGATAAAATGGCAGAAACTTCGTTCTCACAGAGCAGACACAACATTACGATCTAATTGTCATGAACGGAGAACCTTCTGTATTATCAGTTGGATCCAAACTCCGTACTCTAAATAAATAATCTACTGAATAATAGCCATTATTATTAGCATTATACGGATCCATTACGTAAGTCATTCCGTTGTTATAGCCCCTCATGACTAGCTCATGCGTAACAGGATAATTTGCAAATATACTGGTTCCTACTGCACCAAGCACATGGTGTCCCATAGCAAGTGCTTCTCGCACAGCTGCAGTTGACCCTAAAGTCTCTGTTTTTAGGCCCCAATGCCGTGCTGCTAATACAATTCCGTGGCTCGTTGTTCCGTAACTTCTCTTATTAAATTCGTTCGTAGAATGATAGAGATAATCTGCCACAGTCGTTGGTAAAACAGTCTGTCCTGTAATACCAGAAATTGCCATAGCGACTGTCGTTGGAACGCAGCCTGTTGCAGCAAACGTATAGCCACCATAAGTTCGTCTTGCCCAACGACTATCACGTTGAGAATAATATGGTGTCGGATAAGACGTTTTAGAAACTTGTACTGTGGTGCCCGCCACTCCAACGAGTTTACCATTGTTTTGAATGTAATACAAATGAATATTGTATTCTCCGGTTGAGTTCTTATGGTCACTCACTTTCACAGTTATCTTATAGGTACCGTCTGATCGTTTCGCAGCAGTGTACCAAATGATGTCATCTTGACCATTCACACTAGACCAAGTTGGCAATTTCACTTCACGAACACCATAAGGACTGGAAACATTAGACACTACCACGTCAAATGTTCCTGTTTTAGGATTATTATTTTGAATCGTGATTTTTCCAGTTGGTTTAAGGTTTTCCGCAGAAATTGTCACATTGGTTGATGTACCGCCTACTCCAATCAATGTTCCATTGTTTTGAACATAGTACAAATGAATATAGTACAAACCGGTTGAATTCTTATGATCACTTGCTTTAATGAGTGCCTTATAAGTTCCATTGGTCTGTCTAGTAGCAGTGTACCAGATAATATCGTCCTGACCATTGACATTAGACCAGGTCGGTAATTTCACTTCACGAACGCCGTAAGGGCTAGAAATACCTGAAACAATCACATCAAAGGTTCCTGTGTCTGGATTATTATTTTGAATGGTAAGATTCCCTTTTGCTCTCGCTAAAGAAACATTTACTTGTGTTCCAGCTACTCCAACGATTTTGCCATTGCCTTGGATATAATATAGATGAACATTATATAGACCTGTTGAATATTTGTGATCACTTACCTTGACAGTTGTCTTATACGTTCCATCAGCTTGTTTTTTAGCGGTATACCAGATAATGTCGTCTTGACCATCCACATGAGACCAGGTCGGTAATTTTACTTCACGAACACCATCTGGACTAGAAACGCCTGAGACAATCACATCAAAAGTTCCTGCGTCTGGATTGTTATTTGTGATAGTCAAAGTACCTTTAGGATGCGCAATCGAAACTGTTGTCGTTGTCCCTGTTACTCCTACCAACTGATTATTTTCTTGGATATAATATACATGTATATTATACTCTCCAGTTGATTTTTTATGATCAGTCGCTTTAACTGTTACTTTATAGGTTCCATTGGCTTGCTTCTTAGCAGTATACCAGATAATATCATCTTGACCACCGATGCTGGACCAAGTTGGAACTTTCACTTCACGAACACCATAAGGACTAGAAACATTGGAAATAAGGACATCAAATGTTCCTGTGTCAGGATTATTATTAGCAATGGTCACTTTTCCTTGAGGTCGTCCTAATGAAAGCTCGGTAGTTGTTCCACCTACGCCAACCAATTTCCCATTATTTTGGATGTAATAAAGGTGAATATGATAGAGTCCTGTAGAAAATTTGTGATCTACTGCCCTTACTGTTACTTTATAGGTTCCATCAGTCTGTTTAGCAGCTGTATACCAAATAATGTCATCTTGACCATTGACATTAGACCAAGTCGGTACTTTCACTTCACGAACGCCATAAGGAGCAGAAACATCTGACACAATCACATCAAAGGTTCCTGTGTTAGGATTCTTGTTTTGAACCGTGATTTTTCCCTTTATTGGCTGATTTACAGCACGATTGCTTGGAGTTGCCTTATTCGTAAATCGTCCAGTATAATCCACGCTTTGATCAAATACATGACGACCAGGTAGTAGTTCAGCTTGCGAAGTAAACTGCCAAGCACCCGCTTCACTATTATATTTCAGTATTTTCGCATCATCTGCACTTAATTTTGAAGTTGGATATTGCGCTACCCAAAAATTTTCCAAGCCAAATTGCTCTGTTTGGATTGGTCCTTTCGTTCTGAGATTATTTCGATCAAGCCAACTTGCACTTGTATAGTACATCAAATTTGAAAAACCCATACGCCGCATTTCATCTGCCCAAGCTTGAGTAGTTGCATTGATATTCGGACGCATATCAGAATCTTCAATATCATTTACCATAACAGTTGAGGAAGGAAGGTTCAATCGCCTTGCTTCCTCTGCAAAATAGCGCGCTTCTGCTCTTGCTTCTGCTTCATTAGTATAATGAGAAAAAGCATAAGCCGACACTTGCATACCTGCCGCTTGTGCATTCTGTGTTTGAGAAGCCGCATAAGGATTTTTATAACTCGTTCCTTCTGTTAATTTGACAACAACCCCATTTACCCCTTTTTCAGCTAAATGTTGATAATCCTCTTTGCTGATATGTCCATTATGACTGCTGACATCCACAAAAGTTGATTTTTTCACTTGTGCATCAGGATTACTTCTAGCTGTTGCTTGATTATTCTGTGCAGCAAAAAAAGTTGACTTGTTGTCTTTTTTAGTCTCAGTTGTAGTTGTCGAATTTTCTTTTACAACATTTTGTTCTTCTGAAACTTTAGCCTCAGTTGAAGCAGTTGAAGAAGCAGTTGCTTCGTTTTTAGATGAAGAAGATGAAGTTGTTTGATTTATTGGAGCAGTTTGAGTTACTTCTTTTGTTTGGAGTTCAACTGAAGAATGAGCTTCTTGTTTATTGACTTCTACTGTCGGCTGTGGCGTAGAAGTTTTTACAGGTTCATCAGCAAAAACCTGATGTGAACTAGCTGCAATTAAAATAGCTGTGCTTGCTAAATAAAATAAACTTTTCTTTTTCATTTTATTTCTCCATTTTAAAATAAGCCTGCCATAAAATATGGCAAGCTAACTATTTCTTTTAAGAAATTATTTTACAAAGTCCAACAATGCAAGGAAGCTTTCTGCTTCAAGTGATGCTCCACCAACAAGGGCACCGTCAACATCCGGACATGCCATGTATTCAGCTACATTGTTCGGTTTTACTGAGCCGCCGTATTGTACACGTACTTTGTCAGCCACTTCTTGACCAAAGTCAGCTGCTACAACATCACGAACTGCTTTACACATTTTTTGAGCATCGTCTTGAGTAGCTGATTTACCAGTACCGATAGCCCAGATTGGTTCGTAAGCAATGACAAGAGAAGACACTTGTTCTGCTGTCAATCCTTTAAGGGCTGCAGATACTTGAGCACCTACAAATTCCACTGCTTTACCAGCTTCGTAAGTTTCAAGAGATTCACCACAGCAGATGATTGGAAGAAGACCGTTGCGGAAGATAGCATGAGCTTTCTTGTTGATATCTTCGTCTGTTTCATGGAAATAGTCACGACGTTCAGAGTGACCAATTACAACATAATCAAGACCCATTTCAGAAAGAACTTTGGGACTATTTTCACCAGTAAATGCACCAGCATCTTCAAAATAAGTATTTTGTGCAGCAACTTTAAGATTTGAACCTTTTGCTGCAGCAAGAACTGTCGTCAAATCAAGTGCAGGAGCTGCGATACCTGCTTCAACAAGATCAGATGAAGGAAGTTTACTTGCAACTGCTTCTACAAAAGCTTTAGCTTCTTCTGGATTTTTGTTCATTTTCCAGTTACCAGCAATAAATGGTTTACGTGACATTTCACATACCTCTTCTATTTTTATTTATATGGGCTATTATATCATAAGTAAGCAAATTAATAAAGGTTATCCACAATTTTTCATCAAATCGTAATGTTTCTACGAGTTATCCACAGTTTTGGCTGTGAATAAATCATTCAAAGACCTTGTAACATCTTTTACTTCCTATTTTCCAGCAGTTCTTCTATATCCGTAATGACTCTGGCCTGCATTTTATTGAGCTTGTTTATCTCTGCATCCGAGTATGGGAAAGTGTTCAGCAACACTCCATCAATCCCAACAGCTTGAGCAATAGCCATATCCGTAGAAAAATCATTGCCAACCATAACCGTATCTTCTGGATTAAGCTGATTCTCTTCCAACACAAGCTCTAACCATTCTGCTTGTGGTTTTTTGATCTGATAATCAGAAGAAATGTAAATTTTATCCAGATAGGGAGCACAACCCGTCAATTCAATTTCTGGCATTGTAAAAGCCTTTTGAGCATTGGATAGCAATATAATATCGCCTCCCTGGTCCTTAATGGCCTTTAAAACTTTGAGGGTATTCGGATAAGCATAGAGCTGGAGACGGGACAAACTCCGAAAAGTCACGGCCAACTGCTCTCCCCAAGCCTGCACATCTGGAAGCGGAGTCTGGGTCTCATGCTTGGATGGAGCTTCCTGCAAGAGCTGGATGAAAACCGCCACCAAATCAACCTCGGGATAGGCCACGCCTTTCTCTTGCGCTATTTTGCTTTCTTGCTCTACTACCAATTGTCCATATTTCTTTTTCAAGTCTTCTGGCTGATAATCTGCTCCATAAGCTGCATAGATGTGGGAAAGATACAACCATAAAGTCGGATCATCTTCGGCAGTCCTGATATCCACCAGTGTTCCATAAAAGTCAAAAAGATAATGCTTATATTCTAACTTGCGCATTTTCTCCCCTTTCTCCAGTGACAAACATGGTAAAGGTCGCCTTACATACATTTCTACCGTCTTGATTGGTAATATCCACATCTACCACTCTAGTCGTTCGGCCAGCATGGACACATTTCCCCGTGATACTTAGGATATCGCCAAGCTTAGCCGCTTTGAGATAGTTGATGGAGGATTGTAGGGTCACGGCGTCAGCACCTTGGGAAATGATGACCAAACCACTAATCTGATCGCACAAGGTAAATAGGTAGCCTCCATGCGCATTGCCATAGTAATTCAAAGAAGAGGGAACGACCTCTGTCGTTACTAAAACATGGCCGTCCTTGGCCTCCTCAATTTTATAGTTTTCAAATGCTGAAATCGCATCAAAATGAAAATCTTTCATTCCTCACTCCGTTTATTTTACTTTTACTTCATCATACTACTTTTGCTAGAAAGGAACAATGATTAGATTCATATTCTAATGGAAAATTTTTTCCACCAGCGATTCAAACACCTTGCACTACTAATTTATCAGCCGATTGGGATGGTAGCTTAGAAATAAAGTTCTAAGCCAAATTATGCTAGTAATGAATTTAAAAATTCTCAGATGAAGATTTGCAAGACAAAGCATTAAACTAGGTTGGAAATCCAGCCTAGTCTTTTTGTATTCTCTTTTGATAAAGGTAGGAAATCAAAGCCAATCCCATCACTCCGAAACCAATCAGGAGAAAGGAAAGGGTGTGGACACTCGGTAGCAGCGTCATCAGGAAAGTCGCAGGAGGCATGAAAAGAATTGCCAGCGTGTAAATAGTCGAGAAAACACGGCCTAGATACTGCTGCTCCACCTTGGTCTGAACCTGACTGAAGAAATGAATGTTGAAAACAGTCATAAAGAGCTCACAGATTAGATTACCAGAATAAGAAAAATATGGATGAATCGGTAGCAAGGCCGAGACGCCCATGACTGCGACTCCGACTCCAGTCAAAAGCAGAGCGACGAGTAGATTTCCCATACTGGCCTTGACCTTGCTGGCTAGAATGGCTCCGATGATTGAGCCAATAGCGCCCAAACTCAGAATAGTCGCATAAGAGCCAGTCTTATCATAGAGCTGATTAGTGAAAGGCAATAGATAATTAAAAGCCGCAAAGAAAAAGTTGACTGCGGAAGCTACTAAGAGCAGAAAGAAGATTTCTTTTTGCTGGCGGATATAAACTAAGCCTTCCTTGATATCTCTCAGGATATTTCCAAGATTGATGGGCGACTTCTGCTTGCTTGGCTCATGATTAGGCAGAAAGTAAACCAAGGCAAAAGCCA
>ERZ773038.2064-NODE-2064-length-10537-cov-6.152929_pt1 | contig 10537 bp, 7 predicted proteins | sample MGYA00511665_ERZ773038 | MGnify/ENA primary metagenome ERZ773038 (study PRJEB29015, sample SAMEA2737966) | human oral metagenome | biome: human oral; feature: human-associated habitat; material: dental | place: China | collected 2028 ... | reverse complement strand
CCCCGCCGAACGGGACGGCCTGGGACCGACGCCCTCGGCCGGCTGCCACGAGGTGACGGACGACGGTGTCCAGGAGCATGCTCCTACCTGTGAGACGTCCCACCTTCGGCATCCGTCCTCCTGGCGTCCCGTCCTCCATCCACCCCCCGGGCTCCGACCCGGGCAGGCCGAGGCGCTCACCGCTGCGCCGCCCGCAGCAACCCTCGGAGGCGGGGAACCAGGGCCCCTCGGCGACGGGTCCGCCAGGCGGCGCGGGCGAACGGCTGGGCAGGCGATTGGACATGCTCACTCGGGAGCAGACCCTCGTGCTCGCCGCGGCGGTCGCCCTGGTTGTCGTGCTCGTCGCGGTGAGCACCGCCACCTCCCTCCAGCACTCGGCGGGGAAGGCCGAACCGATGGCGACGCCGTCGCGGTGGCGGTCGAGCCCGACGCCCACGCCGTCTCCCATGCCCGCCCCCACGCCGACGCCCGACGACTCGTGGATCCAGGCGTGGAGGACCGACCTCGACCCGAACGCCCGCAATCCCCCCTGGATCTACACCGACGGCGACACCCTCGTGGTCTACGAGCGGAAGGGGAGAAGCGAGCCGGACCGGATGCGCGGATACAGTCTCGCCGGAGGCCGGCCGACCGAAACGTGGTCGATATCCCCCGGCGAAGCACTGAGGGGCTTGACCTCTTCGGCGGTGGTCACCACCCACAGCCTCATCGACCCGAAGACCGGCGAGGCCGCGCCGGCCCCGTGGAACGGCACGCCCGAGCTGGTCACGGACAACTTCATCATCACGTGCGAAAACCACCAGTGGCCCAGGTGCTCCGGCTGGGACCTGGACGACGGCGCCGCCTCGCTGCGCTGGGGCCCCGTCGACCTCCCCGCCGCGTACAACCTCACCCTCAACCCGTCGGCCATGACCGGGGACACGAGCACCGGCCACGTCCTGGCGACGTTCACGGTCCCCGACACCAATCAGGAGCAGGCCGTGTTCATCTCACTGGCCGACGGAAGCGTCGGGAACGTCCGTCCCACGAACCGCGATGCCGGGATCATCCCCGCCGCGGACGGGTGGATCGACCTGTTCCCCGACCGCGAGCGGGCCACGGCTCTCGCCCCGGACGGCACCGAAACGGACTCCTACGCCGTCTCCCGGAGCACGTCATCACTGCTCCTGACCGACAGCGGCGCGCCTTCCCGGGAGCAGTACAAGCGGGCCTTCACGACGGCCGACACGTCCTGGGCCTCGATCGCCCTGACATGCGGTTTGAACGGCCAGCAGAGTACGGGCAGGGGCTGCCGGCTCAACGGCGTCGGGCCGGTGGCCGACGCGGATCGCGAAACGAAGACGCTCCCGGCCTACGAAAGCGGTTTCACCCCGACGATGGGGCAGCGGTACCTCATCCTGAGCTACGCGTCGGACACCAGGCCCAAGTACGTGCGGATCATCGACCTCCAAGAGCACCGCGTCATCCCCCGGGAGGACCCGCTGTACGGTCAGGAGGCGTACGTCACGGTCGTCAGCGCGGACCTCCTCATCGCCGTCGACGGAAGCGATCTGGTCGCCTACACGCCCTCCGGCTGAACGGCGTCGAGGTCCGCCCGGTACCCGCGCAGTTGCCGGCGCACTCCGGCGCGCCTGCCGCCGGAGTCCGGGCCCGCGCTCACTCCTCGTCGAGGCTGACCACGCGGGCCCGCGCCCGGTCGGCCGTCCACACGTCTCCGGGTAGCTCGTCCGGCAGGAGGGCGTTTCCCGGCGCCACGAAGACGGGCTCGCTCGCGCCGCCGGCCCGCTGGGCGTCGTAGTCGCGCAGCGCCGCCAGGACCCAGCGGCTCAACCATAGGAGAGCGATGAGGTTGAGGACGGTCATGAGCGCCAAGGCGATGTCCGCCATCACCCAGGCGAGCTCGAGGGCGACGACGGCACCCAGGCCGGTGGCCGCCGTCATGGCCAGGCGAAGGACCACACCCGTTCTCCGGCCTCCGCCGAGGTAGGTCGCATTGATCTCGGCGAAAGCCGAATATCCCAGCACGCTGGAGTAGGCGAAGGTGAAGACGACGAAGCTCATGAACCACACGACCCAACCGCCGGGCAGGGCATCGGCCAGGGCGTGCTGGACCAGAGTGGTCTCCGCCCACCGCGGTTCGACGCCGGGGGTGTAGACCTCCGGACCGGCCAGCAGCACGGTCAGACCCGTGGCCGTGCAGATGACGATGGTGTCGATGAAGACGCCGAGGGCCTGGATGAGCCCCTGGGTGACGGGGTGGGCGACGTCGGCGGTGGCGGCCCCGTTGGGCGAGGAGCCCTGGCCGGCCTCGTTGGAGAACAGGCCGCGCTTGGTCCCGTTGAGGAAGGCCGCGAACAGGCCGCCCGCAGTGCCCGCCAGGCCCGCCTTGAGACCGAGGGCGCCGGCGAGGATGTCGGCGAAGACGCCCGGCACCCGCGGGGCCGAGACGACGATGACGACGAGGACGACCGCCAGGTAGACCCCCGCCATGAGCGGGACGAGCCACTCGGTGACGCGGGCGACGACCCGCATGCCGGCGAGCAGGATGGGGGCGGTGATGGCCATGAGAGCGACGGCGGTCGTCGCCACCGGCACCCTATGCCCCTCGTTGAGGGTCAAGGCGATGGTGTTGGACTGGACCATGGGGAAGATAAGCCCGTAGGAGAAGACCAGCATGGCGGCGAAGACGACACCCATACCTCGACCGAGCCGGGCGGTCCCGCCGCGGGCGCCCCTCAGGCCCAGACCGCGCTGCATGTAGTAGGCCGGGCCCCCGCGGAAAATGCCGTCGGGGGCCCGGATCTTGAAGACCTGGGCGAGCGTCGACTCGGCGAAGGAGGTCGCCATGCCGAGCAGAGCGACGATCCACATCCAGAACAGAGCCCCCGGGCCCCCGAGGGTGACTGCGAGCGCGACCCCGGCGATATTACCGGTGCCCACGCGTCCGCCCAACCCGATGACGAAGGCCTGGAAGCTCGACAGGCTGCCGCGCTGGTGGCGCGAGCGCGCCACCAGGTGCACGGCCCGCCCGAACAGGCGCACCTGAACGCCGCGGGTGCGGATCGTCAGGTACAGGCCGACTGCGAGCAGAAGCCAGATGAGGATCCTGCCGGAGACGAATTCTTCGAAGGAGGTCAGGCTCTGGGTCAGCTCGGTGCCGGACAGGGCCGGGAGGAGCACGTGCGCAGCGGATGCTGCGGTCATAGCGGACATGATGATTCCGTCTATCGAGTGGTGTCGAATGGCGCGGGACGGAGCCAGTGTCGCGCGATCGGCTTCGCGACTCGCGGCGGTCTCGGCCTGAGAGACGCCGCGGGCGCTCCGGCGGTGGCCCCGACTGCTGGGTGACACCTGTCATGCGCCGGCGATGACAGCGCTCAGTACCGCAGTTCGCCGACCCCGGCGAGCCTTGGGCCATGAGCACAGCAGCGCACTCCCCCTCTCCGGCCGTCGAGGTCACGGGCCTGACCAAGTCCTTCGGGTCCCTGACCGCCGTCGACCGCCTCGACCTGAAGGTCGCCCGCGGCGAAGTCGTCGCCTTCTTGGGCCCCAACGGCGCCGGCAAGTCCACCACCCTCGACGTCATCCTCGGTTTCACCCGCCCCGACGCCGGGACGGTGCGCGTGCTGGGGGTTCCGCCCGCGCAGGCGGTGGCCGCCGGGGGCGTCGGCGCGGTCCTGCAGAGCGGGGGCCTCATCGGCTCCTACACGGTCCGTCAGACTCTCGCCGTCGTCGCCTCTCTGCAGTGCCGCACCCCCGATGTCGAGGCCGTCATCGCTCAAGCCGGGATCGGCCCCCTCCTGTCGCGCAAGGTCTCCGCATGCTCCGGCGGGGAGCGCCAGCGCCTGCGTCTGGCACTGGCGCTGCTGCCCCGTCCCGCCCTGCTCGTCCTCGACGAGCCCACGGCCGGCATGGACCCGACCGGGCGAGCCGCCTTCTGGCGGACCATGCGCGCCCAGACGGCGGAGGGCCGCTCGATCCTCTTCGCCACCCACTACTTGCAGGAGGCATCCGACGTCGCCGACCGCATCGTCATCATCGACCGCGGGCGCCCGGTCGCCTCGGGGTCGGTCGATGAGATCCGCTCCCTCGCAGAGGGCACCACCGTCACCGCCACCTGGGCCGGCCTGACGGGCGAGGCCGAGCTGCACAGGGTCCTATCACCCGTGGCCGGCTCGCTGCTAGAGGTTGAGGTCCACGGCTCTCATGTGACGGTGCGCACCACCGCCCCCGACGACGTCGCCCGGCTGCTGCTGACGGCCACGCCGGCCACCCGTCTGGGAATCACCGCCCTGAGCCTGGAGGAGGTCTTCTCCCGCCTCGTCGGGACCCATCGCGCCGAGAACCCCGCCGCGTCCCGCACGGCCTGACGCGGAGTTCTACTCCCAAGTCCTTTAGTCCTCGTCCTTTAGTCCTCTCCCAGCCGACACCGACCACCGACACTCACCCGACCCTCAGGAGCATCCCATGACCGCCACCGACGCCCCCACCGCCCCCGTTCGCCGTCCGCGCCCGTGGACGTACACCATCATCGACACCCTTATCACCCTGCGTCGCCCCGACATGCTGTTCTTCACCCTCGTCATGCCGCTGGGCATGTACCTCTTCTACGGCGCCATGCAGGACTACTCCGACATCGCAGTCGGGCACGGCAACGTCGCCGCCTCCACCATGATCAACATGGCCGTCTTCTCCGTCGCCATCGCGGCGACCTGCACGGCCGCGGGCGCCGCCGTCGAGCAGGCCGGCGGCTGGGGGCGCCAGGTCGCGTTGACCCCGGGCGGACTGCGCATCTATGTCATCACCAAGCTGCTCACCGCCCTCCTCGTGGCGATCTTCCCCGTCACCGTCATCTTCATCGCGGGCGCCTTCACAGGGGCGCAGATGGACGCCCCCTTCATCTGGGTCGCCAGCTACCTCCTCACGCTCCTGGCCGCCGTGCCCTTCGCCTGCTACGGATTGGCCGTCGGAGTGTGGGTGCCCGCCCAGGCGGCGGTCGGCATCGCTGGCGCATCCATCAGCGTCTTCGCCTTCCTCGGCAATCTGTTCATGCCTCTCGGCGGAAGCCTGTTCGCCTTCGGGCGCCTGACCCCCATCTACGGGGCGGGCTCCCTGGCCACCCGAGCCCTGCAGGACGATGCCGTGGCCACCGCGACGGGCACCGTCCGGGAGGCCCTGTGGATCCCGCTGGCTAATATCGGCCTGTGGACCGCATTGTTCGTCATCCTGTGCCTGGCCGCACGGCGCCGTGCGACGGCGCGACGGTGAGACGCGCCCCGGGACCGAGCCGATGAGCCGCACGAGCCCGCGCCCCAGGGGCGGACGGGCGACGCGAACGATGCGCACCGGACCCTGGTATCGCAGGATCGACTGGATCGCCTCGGTATGGGTCGTCATCCTCATCGTTCCCCTCCTGCTCGTCGTCCGCAGCCGCCTGCCCGTCCTCGTCAGGGCGACGAGTCTGACGGGGATTATGGGGTTCGCCGGCGCCTACGTGTGGGGCGTATCGACGATGACGGCCTGGTTCGAGCTGCCGCTGGGCGCCTCCCTCGTCAGACAGCTGCGCGAGACGGCCGCGCGCCTGGCACTGCTCGTGGGACTGGCGGCCCTGTCCCTGCCGGCGCTGGGCTGGTGGTACATCTTCTATCTGCCCTACCTGTGCGCCGTCATCCTGTACGCGACGCCGCTGCGCACCGGGCTGGCCATCAGCACCGGGATCTGCGCGCTGGCCGTGGCCATGGCCGTCCTCACCCATGACCTCGGCATCGTCTCGGGGACGCTGGGGTGCAGCGGTTCGTCCCTGTTCGTCGCCCTGTCGCGCATCTGGGAGGAGGTCAATGAGCGGCGGCTGGTCAAGGAGGTCGAGCTGGCCTCTTCGATGGAGCGCGAGGAGATCGGCCGGGACGTCCACGACGTCCTCGGCCACTCCCTGACCCTTCTGACCCTCAAGGCGGAGGTCGCTCAGCGCCTCGTACGGGTCGACCCCGGGGCCGCCGAGGCCGAATTGTCCGAGATCATCAGGTTCTCCCGGCAGGCTCTGGCCGACGTGCGCGCAACGGTCACCCGGCTGCGCACCCCGGACCTGGCCAGCCAGGTCGAGGCGTCCCGGACGGCCTTCTCCGCCGCCGCCGTACGGGCCACCATCCGCGGCGACGCCCAGGACGTTCCCCTTCCCCAGCGCGAGGTCCTCGCCTGGGCGCTGCGGGAGGCGACGACGAACGTGGCCCGCCATGCGGGCGCCTGCGGCGTGTGGGTCGACCTGGAGCCCGGACACCTGCGGGTCGTGGACGACGGCGTCGGCGCGGCGGGCGCCCCGGCGGGCAACGGGCTGACCGGCCTGCGCGAGCGGATCGAGGTCAGCGGGGGGACGCTCACCGTGACGAGCCCGGCCCCGAGCGCCCCCTGGAACCGCGACGGCGAGTCCCGGGAGTCCCACGGTCCGGGAACCGAACTGGAGGTCTTCCTATGAGCGAGCCCACCGGCGGGCGAACGCGCGGCCCGAGTGCTGCGGCGAGCGGGGGCTCGCACGGCGCCTGCGCCATCCGCATCCTGATCGCCGACGACCAGGCACTGGTGCGCGGGGCCCTGGCGACCCTGCTCGATCTGGAGCACGACCTGGAGGTCGTGGCCCAGGTCGGCACCGGACGTCGGGCGGCGGCCGCGGTCGCGGCGGGCGGGATCGACGTAGCCCTGCTGGACATCGAGATGCCCGAAGGCGATGGCCTGTGGACGGCCGAGCAGATCTCAGCAGCCGACACGAACTGCCGCAGCCTCATCGTCACCACCTTCGGACGACCCGGGTACCTCTCGCGCGCCCTGGAAGCCGGAGCGTCGGGCTTTCTCGTCAAGGACACCCCGCCACCGGAACTGGCCGAGGCGATCCGCAAGATCCATACGGGCCTACGGGTGGTGGACCCGGCCCTGGCCCAGGAGTCGGTGATCCTGGGCCCCAACCCGCTGACCGAACGGGAAAAGCAGATCCTGCGCATGGCCGCCCGCGGCGCCGACGCATCGCGGATCGCCGCCGACCTGCACCTGGGAGGAGGAACAGTGCGCAACTACCTGTCGAGCGCCATCGCCAAGACCCACGCGCGCAACCGCACAGAAGCAGCCCGCACCGCCGAAACCAACGGCTGGCTGTGAGCCTGCGCACCCCATGCAGGGCGGCAGGGAACAAGGCTGGACCACTGCCCGATATGCCGTGAGAGCACTCCCCCGACCGCGAGCGACAGGCCGGCAAGGTCGGCTCGGCCGAGCGACCGGGCTCCCGATGAGCGGGACGCCCTAAGACAGCCGGCCGAGCGGCATCCGCCCGCCGGAGAGGCGGAGGAGGAAGGAGGGCAGGCTCGTCGAGACGCATTCCTTCGTTCGTGCGCACTGGAAACCGGAGCGTCGGAGGCTCTTGCCAGGGACACCCCGCCGCCGACGGCTGGCGGCCCCATCAGCCGGCTTCGTGACTCTCCGCGGGACTACCGCACACCGGGTCGATTCGTGTACCGTAGCTCGGGTGTTCGCGACATCGTGTGATCGTTCTGTAATCGTTGGCCGGGGCTCATCGACTGTGGGTCGTATTGATGCTGGTCGTAAGGATGGCGTGGAACTGTGAGTACGGGATCGCTGGTCGCCGACCGTAAGGATTCAACGTCGTTCTGGTCGGGGACGGGCCTGGGCGAGGATATTTCAGATTTGTCGGAGTCCATTGGTAAGGGCTCGTGGGTTCAGGGCACCTTGGCGGGCGTGGGGACGGCGGCTGATGCCGTGTCGCTGGTGTTCAATCCGGTGGCCAGTGCCGTGGGATGGGTGGCCGGGTGGATCATCGAGCATATTCCGCCTCTGCCTGAGATGCTCGAGAAACTGACCGGTGATGCTGATGCCGTGCGTGCCGGATCGCAGACGTGGTCGAATATCTCAACACATTTGAATGAGCAGGCGGAGAGCCTGCGTACAACGATCAATCGTGACATGGCCGATCAGGTCGGTCAAGCAGCTGATGCGTGGCGATCTCAGGGACGGGGTCTGGCCAGCGCGTTGGAGTCCATGGGCGGTTTGGCCAAAGGCGTGTCCACTGGTCTGAGCGTGGCCGGCGTAGTGGTTCAGATCGTCCACGACATGGTGCGTGACGCTATTGCCGAGGCTATTGGCATGTTCAGCCAGTCAGTGCTGGAGGAGGTTTTCTCTCTAGGTCTGGCTACGCCCGCGGTGGCAGCTCAGATCAGTACGTGGGTCACGAGCAAAGTATCGACGATCACTCATCGCGTGAAGGACCTTATTTCCTCGTTCGAGGCTCTATCCAAACTTTTCCGCAAAATCTCGCCTCTGGCGAGCAAGATCAAGTCTCTGCTCAACAAGCTCGACGAGATTCCGACCGATGCCGGTCATCGTGCTGGTCGGTGGATCAATGAGCACACCGGGCGAACGTCGCATACCGCCTCGACGACAACCTCTGCCGCGCACAGCGCTGGTACCGCTGGTACCGCCTCCCATGCCGGAACCGACTCAGCCTCCCACGCCGGAACCGGTTCCAGCTCGGCCTCCCACGCCGAGACCGGCTCCAGCTCGACCGGCCATGCCGGGACCAGCTCCAGCTCAACCGGCCACGCCGGAACCGACTCGACCAGCCACAGCGGAACCAACTCGGCCTCCCACGCCGAAACCGGCTCCAGCTCAACCGGCCACAGCGGAACCAACGCCAGCTCAACCCCCCACAGCGGAACCGACTCGACCTCCCACGCCGAAACCAGCTCCAGCTCAACCCCCCACAGCGGGACCGGCTCCAGCTCAACCGGCCACGCCGAAACCGACTCGACCTCTTCAGGCAGGGCGGAAACCTCTTCTGCTTCTCATGCGAGCTTCGGTGCCGATTCCTCCGGTTCTTCAGCGGGTACGTCCTACCATGGTCTGGACCCGGTTCAGGGACCCGTCGACAATATGGCCTCCTCGTCCGCTTCATCTGGAGGGCCCACCACTTATCACGGTCTGGATCCAATCACCGGCGAAACCCATCAGCCCGCCCACACCAACAGCGGAGCCCATACCACCCAAGACACCACCACCAACGGAACCCACACAACCGACGACGCCGGCGCCCCCAACGACACCGGCAAACCGACAAGCACGCCCGACACCGACGCCACCACCCACCACGGGCAGAACGGCGACGATCCCAACGCCCACGGCAACGGCTCGGGGAACGATTCCCACGAGGGGAATCACGACTCATCCGATGGCTCCGATAGCCCGTCCTCCGATCACAGCTCGGATGGCAGTTCCTCTCAAGGGGGTGAGGGAAGCTCAGAGCAGACGTCTCCTGACGGCACCATCGATCCCGACAAGGTTCCTTCACCTCCACCGGATCCGGGACACTCCGCTTACAACGATACGGCGGTGAACGAGTGGGCTCAGAACACCTCGAAAGCCACAGGAATGACGCCGGAAGGAGCCCTCGGCGTCTACGATTACACAACGAATGACGGTTACCATACCATGAATCCGGCACTACGCGGTGCTCCCGACACACCGATTCCATCCAATGTGCAGACTCGGATCGACAACACATTGTCGGGAATGAACCAGCTACCCGAAGTCTCCGCCACGACCTATCGAGGAACGAACGTCCCTGATGACGTATACACTCACCTTCAGACCGGTACCGGTGAATACACGGACAAGGCATTCATGAGTTCTTCATACAACGAGAGCGTCGCCGACAACTTCCAAAGCGGTTCAAAAAATTCCGTAGTTTTCGAGATCAATGGGAACAGCGGTGTCGACGTGTCGAAACTGTCGGCTTACGGTGGCGAAGCGGAGATCCTTTTCAAACCGGGAACCACATTCAGCATATCTGAATCGTCTCTGGACGAGCAAAATATTCTGCGGGTGAAGCTGGCGGAGAAGTGAGCGTATTCGATCTCATCGGCGCTGATGGTGTGCGACGGCCCTTCACCGGGGACATCGAGGACCTGGACCGGCCCGCCAAGGATCGTCTGCGCATCAATCAGGCCGAGGCCACCCGCCTGGGCCTGGGGGAGATCCCCACGGATCTGGAGGATCGACGCTGGTGGCGACACTATTACCCCGTCCGCCCCGAAGACGGCGAACTCGACTACGACCTCCTGACGCATGAAGAAGAACGGGAGCAAAGGCTGGAGAACAGCCGACGAAACCGCCTGCTCTACGAACACGCGCGCTACATCGTCCCCGAAAGAGCAACGCGTCCCCGTCACGGTCCGCCCATCGTGCCCCGCTGGGCCGACGACCCGGTGTCCCTGAAGCCAGTGACACCAGCCACCTACAGCTTTAGATTGCGGCGCGGATTCCGCACTCTCATGGACCGCGGACACGGGCGGGAAGAGGTGTGGATCGTCGGCTTGTTCCACCTCACACGCTCTGACGGCTCCGCCATCTTCGTCGTCGAGCACGCCGGCGAGGCCTGGGCCACGACCCGCGCCGACGCCCGCCCCTGGCCCGCCGAGCTGAATACCATGTTCGATCGTTCACCCGACCCATGGCTCCCCGTCGATGCCCGACCTCTGCCCGC
>ERZ773038.2062-NODE-2062-length-10545-cov-7.429075_pt1 | contig 10545 bp, 5 predicted proteins | sample MGYA00511665_ERZ773038 | MGnify/ENA primary metagenome ERZ773038 (study PRJEB29015, sample SAMEA2737966) | human oral metagenome | biome: human oral; feature: human-associated habitat; material: dental | place: China | collected 2028 ... | reverse complement strand
ATAATAAATATACAATTTATTATGGAAAAATATTTAATAATTCTACTCTAAAATAATTTTATCCTCTCCTAAAATTTAACCTATATTTCATAAAACAGCTTAGCTCCTCTTTAAATTACTTATATTAATTACATTAAAAAATCCCTAAAGGTAAATGCCATATTTGCATGACAAATATTCCTTTAGAGATATTTTTGTTAATTTTATTTTTTTAAAATGTATTTCTCAATTTCAAGAGCAATCTTACACCCTTTATATTTCTGTACTTTTTAATACTTCTTTTGCTTCTTTCACAACATCTTCTATTATATTTTTCACAGGGCGAATTTCATCGACAAGTCCTGCTATTTGGCCAGACATAACTGAACCATTTTCTACATCACCATCATAGACAGCTTTTCTTAAAGAACCTAGTGTTAATTCTTCTAATTCCATCAATGTTGACGATTGTGCTTCTAATTCATGATATCTTTTTGTCAATTCATTTTTTATACCACGAACCGGTGCTCCAAATTTCATTCCTGTTAATGTTGTTGATGTGTCATCTGCTTCTACAATTAAGTTCTTATACTCTATTGAAATTGGACATTCGTGCGTAGCTAAAAAGACTGTTCCCATTTGAACTCCACTTGCTCCTAAACAAAATGCAGCAGCAACACCTCGACCATCAGCAATACCCCCAGCAGCAATCACAGGAATATTTACCGCTTTTGTTACTTGTGGTAAAAGCGCCATAGTTGTACTTGTTCCAACGTGTCCACCTGCTTCCATTCCTTCAACAACAACAGCAGCACAACCTAATTCTTCCATTTTTTTTGCTGCTTTTACTGATGGAATTACTGGAATAACTTTAACTCCCGCTTCTGTTAAGCGTGGCATGAATTTTCTCGGAGTTCCTGCTCCTGTTGTAACTATTTTAACACCTTCCTCGATAACAACATCTATTATTTCGTTGATATTAGGCATCATCAGCATTAAGTTAACCGCAAAAGGTTTTGTCGTTTGTTCTTTACATTTTTTTATTTGCTCACGTAGTTCTTCTGGTCTCATTCCACCAGAAGCTAATATTCCTAATCCTCCTGCATTAGAAACTGCACTAGCAAGTTCATAGCGTGCGATTTGAGCCATCGCACCTTGAAAAATAGGATATTTTATTCCTAATAATTGTGTAATTGTCATAACTTTATCCTCCTTAATTTAGTACCTTTTTTGTTAAATGTTTTTTCTCTTTATTATTTTCCAGATATTTTGTTAACGTTATCTTTCTTTATATTATAACAATTATTTAGCTATTTTAAAAATGATATAAGAAAATAACCCTTTAGAATTCATATTAAATTATCATTTTTAGATAACTCTAATTAATTCTAAAAGGTTAATGGTTAAAACATAAATTTAGCTACTAAATAACATGCTATCATAAGAATAATCGATGATAAAAAGCACGCTGTAAAAACACGCAAACCGCGTTCTTTAATAACTTTAAAATTAACACTCATTCCTAAAGACGCCATCGCCATACCTAAAAATATATATGCTGCATCTACTAAATAAGGGGTTAATGGTTTTAAGAAACTTACATAACTTCCTAATATACTCATGGCTATAAATCCTAAAATAAAGTAAGGCATTGGCATTTTTCCTTTAGCATCACTATTTGAACGACGATTAATCACAACAAGGACTATAGCTACTACTATCAACATAAGAACGCGAGATAACTTCGTTAGTATAGCTGTGTCAAGCGCAACCTGTCCTCCTGCACCACCTGCAGCAACCGCATGAGCTATTTCATGAAGGCTGCCTCCAGTAAACACACCGTAATTATAAGGTTCCAAGTTTAGATATGGTTTCACTCCTACTTCTATTAGAGTAAATACCGTTCCAAGTATCGCTACTACCGCAACAGCAAGAACACTATTGTCAGTTTTAGCTCGCAGTTGGCCACTAACACCCATAACTGCTGCCGCTCCACAAATACCACAACCACACGCTGAAAGTAAAGCTAATTCATGATCCACTTTGAAAAGGCGGCACATATAATAAGTCAGTAAAATCATAAATAAAACGATAAAAAATGCCAAAACTAAAGTTTTCTTTCCTTCTGAAAGTAATCTATCCAAAGCTAATTTGAACCCTAATAAAATTATTCCTAGGCGCAAAAATTTATTACTGATAAAAGGAATCTCTCCTTTTACCTGCTCCTTTAATCCGGTAAATATCTGTAATACCATTCCTATTACTAAGGCTATTACCAAATGTCCAAATAATTTTAATGTCGGAATCTGCGCTAAATACTTAGCTGCCATAGAAACAAAAAACATCAATAATAACGTATAGTAAAAACTAATACTTTTAAATCTTTCCATGTATTACCTCCTTATACTTTTCTAATTTTATTATACTCCTGAAATAGTTACTATGCAACGGCAGATATAATATTCTTTATTTCTATATTTAAAATATTTTATTTTGTTCTAGAGGTAACATATATTTATAAGAAATGTATAATTATACAAAAAAGAGTGTAATTAATTTACACCCTTTATTATTTACTATTATATCTCTTCTTTTTCTAATATTAGTATACATTTTGTATAAAAAGGTACTTCCTTTAATTTAAAATATTTCTGTAAATACTGTAGATAACTCCCATCTTTTTCTTCTATTATACTAGAAACTTTAAAATTTAACGGTTTGAGCAACCATTTTTCCAAATAATCATGGATATTATATTCTTCTTTACTTTCTCTTTCTAGAGATTGCAATCCCCATACTACATGAAATACTAATTCATAAGCCTCTTTTTCTGTTGTTTGATATTCTTTATTATCAAATTTTTCAACATTTTGTATAATTGAATTTTCTTTAAGTTTTTTTATCCATCTATCCACTTCTTTACTAACTTTTTCGTTTTTTACATGTAATGTATATGGTATATCAGAATTTTTATTCGCCCAATCTCTTATAATAAGTTTTCCATCTTTTTTTAAATTTTGATGTATTTGTTTTAATACCTTTGTTCTTTCAGGTCGAGACATATAGCTTATTATTTCATGAAATACACTTGACATAAAAATAATATCATATTTCTCTTTGCTTTTCGCTAAATTTTCATCTGTTATAACATCTATATTTAAATTGGCTAACTCATTTTGTACTGTTGGTGAAATATCATAAGCATAATATTTTGCACCTGTTTGCTGAACACTTCTAATAAAATCGGGCGATATTCCTGAACCATAATCAAGCACTTTAGTTTTTTTCTTTAAATATGGTTTTAGTACATCAAATTTTGATAGGGCTGTTTTATTCATACGTTTAATATATGTATTTTTATCATTATTGTAATTTTCCATCTTCTTCCCCTTGTCTTTCTTGCAAGTTTTGCCCAACTAAATTACTTTCTTTTGAAAACTATTCTCTAACATTCTGTAGTAAAGTTAGATTAATATTTTTCTTTATTAATTTTTGTTAATTATACTATAAATTTTAGCATTTATCAAAATTTAGTTTTTTATTATAGGTTGATATATAGCTATCAAAAGACCCAGTACAGTATTGTACTCGGCCTTTTTTAATATATTTAATTATTTTTATCTATCCCAGTAATAAGAATAAATAGTGGGCTACAATCCCCGCAACGATACCCCCAATAGTGTGAGATACTATTGCTTTTGATGAAAGTTTACGCACTCCTAAAGCATCCATCATACCGATATGCGTACTTAAGTATCCACTCCAACACATACCCATCGCTGTAAATACAGCAATGTCATTTGGTCCAATAAGACCATTTTTTAAGAATTCTGGCACTAGAGAAATTGCTCCCCCTACTGCTCCCAAAGCTGTAATTGGGAAAGCTATTGCCTCTGCAGATTTGAAACCAAATAATGGTTCAAGAATAAATGTTAATTTTTCTCCTAACCAAGGTAGGAATCCAACACCTTCATACGCTGCTCCTGTATACCCGTCAGCAGGCATTTTAAACGTTAGCATCATAACAAATGTACAAACTATAAGTACACCCGGAATAATTGCCATCCCCATTTCTACCCCAGTTTTTCCACCTTCTAATATTGTATCTAGTACTCGTTGAAACATATTTCCATCACGGATTATTCTTACTTTATCCATCGATTCGTCTGTTTCGTTTGATTCTACCATCGGTTCATCCGCTTCATCTCCGTAGTATTTTCTTGTATGTCTTAACATCAAGCGAACACTTATTATACTCCCTATAATTGCTCCAACATTCCCTATAATTGCTGCTTTTACGAAGCCAGCTCCTTGTCCCATCATAAACATCGTTACGATAAGCCCCATACCAAACGCTGTCCCTAAGTTACAAAGTGCGGGTACTTGGTACTTTTTAAAAAACGCTACAAAACGTTTATCTTTGGCAAAAGGAATAATAGCTGGGTTATCTGATAAATAAGTCGCTATTGCCCCGGTCACACTTGCACCCGGCATACCCCAAAGAGGTCTCATCAACGGAGCAAATATTTTGTTGATAAGCGCTATTGCTCCAAACTCTGATAACAGTGCGCTAATTGCTCCAGCAATAACAGCCATCGCCATTATGAAAAACACTGTATTCAACAGTAAGTCATGAGCTGTTGCCATCATTGTTTTAAACATTAGCGGTGTTCCCATCTTACGCGCCATTAAACCGAAGATTAAAAAGAATACTGCTAAAAAGACAAACGTTTCTAGGCTTATTGCTTTTTTAACTACTGTAGCCTCTTTCTTTTTTTTGATTTTAAGCTTGGTCTTGTCCCCATCCATAAAAAATCATCCTTTCTTTAATTGTAATTTATATTTTACTTGTTTTAACTGTACTATTACAACTGTTTATTATATTATATCACACTTTCTTTATCACTGCAACTATTTCAATAATTCCGAACTCTTGTAGAAGAACCTAGCCTCCTTCGTTAGCACTTTTTATAAAACAATAAATCACTATAATCCTTGATAAATAAAATATTCATTAATTTTATTAATGCTTTTTTCTTAGAAGATATAAATATTAAGTTATAACAAATATTACTACCCATGTTTCATACGAAAATAATACAGTTGTATTTTTTGGTTAATCGTTATAACTTTTACTTGAAATCATCAAACATATTTATAATTTCTTAGCTATAAAATCTCAAAAGATAAACTCATTCTCCCTCTTTAATTAATTGTAATAAACTAGCTTTTTTGATAGAATTATATAGTCTATACATTTATAGAAAGGAGAATAATTTTTATGAAAATAAAAAATAACAATAACAATAAGATTTTAAAATTTTCTATTAGAAAATTATCTCTTGGTGCTGCACCTGTCGTTATCGGTGCTCTAATCTTTGGGAGTTATGCGCCAAGCGAAGTTTTAGCAAATGAAAATACAACTGTTAATTATACATATTTAGCTGAAAATGAATTAACAGACGCAGAAAAAAGTTTAATAAAGAAAAGTATACCTAGTAATGTTAAAGAAAACGAAACGTATTACATGGTTTATAAAAAGGACTCTAAGCCTACATCAGAACTTAAAACTTTACCTAATACCGGACAAAGTTCTCTTCCTTTAACAGGTTTAGCTGTAGGTGCTGCTGTTCTGGTTGTCCTTTTAGTATCGAAGAAACATAGAAATAAAATTCTTAGCGTTGTTTTAATCGGAGCAATGGGACAAAGTGTTGTTATGCCGTTTGAATCATTTGCTTTTGAAAATAAAGAGTTGGTAAGCTACAATACTCAAAAAACTATAGCCAACTCTAACGAATTGGCAAATGGTGTAATAAAAATCAATGGCTACTCTTATGTTGGTTATTTCACACAAAGTGATTTAAAGAGTTTACCTAATCCGTCAAATCCGGTAAAACCAACAAATCCATCAAACCCAACACCTCAACCTCAACCAAATCCACAGCCTCAACCTGAGTACAAGACTACCCCGGATGAAGGACCTAAAGTTCCTATCGTTGAAAAACCGGAACTAAAAGTTACTAAAGAAGTTGTACCTTTTGAAACTATCGAGCAAAATGATGATACTCTTCCTAAAGGTCAAACGAAAGTTGTCCGTGATGGGGTCAATGGTGAACGTACTATTCTAACTGAAGTGTCTACTGCTGATGGTGTTCAAACTAGCAAGGTTATTGATAATTCTATTACTACTCAACCAGTTAATAAAATTGTTGCTGTCGGTACAAAAGAAGTAACACCGGCTGTAGATAAGAATGCATTGCAAAATGCTATTGCTACGGCTAATAGCAAAAACAAAGATGATTACACTACTCAATCTTGGGCAGACTTGACTACTGCTTTAGCTGCAGCCAATACTATTAACAACGACAATAACACTACTCAAAGTGCGGTAAACGAAGCTACTCAAAACTTGCTAAAAGCTATTGAAAAATTAGTAAAACTTGCTGATAAACCTGTATTAAAACTTGTTAACACTAATAAAAACGAATTAAAGCATAGTGCTACGGCTAAATACACGTTAGAAAATCCTACTAATGCAGAAGTAAAATCTATTACAGCTACTCTTAAAAAAGGTAACGAAATTGTAAAAACTGTAGATTTAACAAAAGATAATTTAGATGCTGTTTTAAGTGACTTAGACTTCTATAAAGAATATACATTATCTACAACAATCGTTTATAACCAAGGAAATGGAGAAAAATCAGAAACTCTTGCTGATGAAAAAATTCTACTAGAACCTAAAAAAATAGAAGTTAAAGATATTAAACGTACAGATTTAATCAAGTATGAAAACAAAGTAGAAACAGATGCTACAAGACTAACATCTGTTCCTCAAGATTTAACTAATTATTATCTAAAAGTTACATCAAACGATCATAAAACAACATTATTGGCTGTTAAAAATATTGAAGAAGCAGATGTTGATGGTAAAAAAGTATACAAAGTGACTGCTGTTGCTGACAACTTAGTACAACGTAATGCAAGTAATAATTTTAACGAAGTCTATACTTACTATATAGAAAAACCACAAGCTAAGGAAGATAATGTTTATTATGACTTTGCAGAATTGATAAGCGCTATGCAAGCAAATCCAGCTGGAGAATTCCTTCTTGGTAAAAGTATGAGCGCTAAAAATGTAGTGCCTGCTGGCAAATCTTATGTTACAGCGGAATTTACAGGTAAACTTCTAAGCAACGGTGACAAACGCTATGCTATTCATGATTTAGAGCATCCGTTGTTTAACGATATCAATAATGCAATAATCAAAAATATTAACTTTGAAAATGTTGCAATAGATAGGGCTGGTGAAGATAATATCGCTACTGTTGGGAACAACTTAAAAAATAAAGCGACTATCGAAAATGTTAAGATTACAGGTTCTATAACTGGTAGAAATAATGTTGCCGGAGTTGTTAATAATATACATGAAGATGGTAAGGTTGAAAATGTTGCATTTATCGGTAAAATAAATTCTGTCGGAAATAATTCTACAGTAGCTGGCATTGCAGGTTCTAACTATATGGGATTTGTTAATAGAGCTTACGTTGATGCTACTATTACCGCAAATAACGCGAATGCAAGTATGCTTGTTCCTTTCGTTCAATATAAAGCTCATAGTTGGTTGTCAGGGACAAAAGGAAAACTGACAAACTCTGTAGCAAAAGGTATTCTTGATGTTAAAAACACTAGAAACGTTGGCGGAATAACCTCTAAAACTTGGCCATATGGTGCGGTTCAAAATAATGTAACATATGCAAAAGTAATTAAAGGTGAAGAGATATTCGGTTCAAATGATGTTAATGATGAAGATGCAAATCCTTTTGTATCAAACTTATTTGGAGTTATCGGATATAGTTCTGGTGAAGATGGAACTGGTCGAGATAATAAAAACAAAAATAAATTAAAACACTTATCTAAAGCTGAGGCTGATGCAAAAGTTGCTGGTTTCAATATTACTGCTGATACACTAACAAGTGAAGCTTACGACATGAACACTATCAATAATATCACTCCTAGCAACAAAGCTTATACTAATATTCAAGATTACAATGCTGACTACAGCTTAGCATACAAAAACCTTGAAAAACTGCAGCCATTCTATAATAAAGATTATATCGTTAACCAAGCGAACAAACTTGCTAAAGATCATAACTTAAATACAAAAGAAGTTCTTTCTGTTACACCGATGAATAACTATGATTTCATCACTAACCTTAGTGCTGCAAATAAAATTGTCGTTCACTATGCTGACGGAACTAAAGACTACTTCGGCTTATCTGAAAGTAACGATGGCCTAACTAATGTTAAAGAATATGAAATAACGGATCTTGGTATTAAATACACACCTAATATCGTTCAAAAAGATCATAGCAACCTTATTAATGGTATAAAAGCAATTTTAAGTCCAATCGAACTTCAATCAGATCCTATTTACAAACATTTAAATAGAACTGGTAATAATAGAGTAAATGCAATTAAAGACCTTTATTTAGAAGAAAGTTTTGATTATGTTAAGAAAAATCTTGATGTATTTGTTGAAAAATTAGTTCAAAACGAAGATTATCAATTGAATAATTCTGCAGCAGCACAACAGATGATTCTTGATAAAGTTGAGAAAAACAAAGCGGCTCTATTATTAGGTTTAACTTATCTAAATCGTTACTACGGCGTTAAGTTTGGTGATGTTAATATTAAAGAACTTATGCTGTTTAAGCCTGATTTCTATGGTAAAAATGTCGATGTTTTAGACAGACTTATCGAAATGGGTTCTAAAGAAAGTTATATTAGCGGTGGAAGAACATTCGACGCCTTTGGTGAAGTCCTTGCAAAATCTACGAAGTCAGGACATCTAGAGTCATTCTTAAATTACAATCGTAGCCTATTTACAAACTTTACAGATATGAACGATTGGTTTATCGATGCAACTAAAGATAAAGTATATATCGCTGAACGTGCTTCAGAAGTAGATGCGATTAAAGATGCTAAATACAGAGCATTCGATAATTTAAAACGTGCTCACCTAAGAAAAACACTTCTTCCTCTACTTAATATTGAAAAATCACATATTTACTTGATTTCTAACTATAACTCAATAGCTTTTGGTAGTGCAGAAAGATTAGGTAAAAAATCATTTGCTGATATTAAAGACACGGTAGACAAAGCTGCAGATGGCTATAGAAACTACTATGATTTCTGGTATCGTCTAGCTGCAGATAATGTTAAAAATCGTCTACTAAGAGACTCTGTTATTCCTCTTTGGGAAGGTTATAATGCCCCTGGAGGATGGGTTGATAAGCATGGTAGATACGGCCAACAAAACGAATATACTCCGCTTCGCGAATTATTTGGGCCTATTGGTAAATACTTCGGAAATAATGGTGCTGGTGCCTATGCTGTAATTTATGACAATCCAAATGACACTAGAACAGAAGTAAACTACATTTACTTAAATATGATTGATGAATATGGTATTTCTGTTTATACTCACGAAACAACACATGTTAACGATGGTCACATCTACCTTGGCGGTTTTGGTCGTCGTGAAGGGACTAGTTTTGAGGCTTTTGCTCAAGGTATGTTACAAACTCCAGTAGCTGGTAGTGGTTTTGATGAGTTTGGTTCATTAGGTATCAATATGGTATTTAAACGTCCAAACGATGGAAACCAATGGTACATCACCGATCCGAAAACTCTAAAAACAAGAGAAGATATCGACCGTTATATGAGAGGTTATAACGATGCTTTAACTCTTCTTGATGAAATCGAAGCAGAAGCTGTTATTTCTCAACAAAATAAAGATTTAAACGGTGCTTGGTTCAAGAAAATGGATAAAGAATATCGTGATAACAACCACCTTAACCATTGGGATAAGATTCGCCATCTATCAAAAGAAGAAAAAGATAGTCTAAATATCCAATCTGTTAATGATTTAGTCGACCAACAATTAATGACTAATCGTAATCCAGGTAATGGAATTTATAAACCAGAAGTGGTTAGCTACCACGATCAATCACCTTATGTAGGTGTTAGAATGATGACTGGTATTTATGGAGGTAATACTAGTGATGGAGCTCCAGGTGCTGTTTCATTCAAACATAATGCATTTAGACTTTGGGGTTACTACGGCTACGAAAACGGATTCCTTGGTTACACTTCTAACAAGCTTAAACAAGCTTCTAAAGCAGATGGTAACACTGTTCTAAGTGACAAATATATAATCAACAAAATTTCTGGTGGTAGATTCTCTACATTAGAAGAATTCAAAAAAGCTTACTTCCAAGAAGTAAAAGATAAAGCTAAAGTAGGTTTAACTACATTTGAAGTAAATGGTACTTCTGTTTCATCTTATGATGAACTTCTTACATTGTTTAAAGATGCTGTTACAAAAGATGCACAAACTCTTAAAGCAGATAACAATGGCAATAAATCAGTGTCAATGAACAATACGTTGAAACTAAAAGAAGCTGTTTATAAAAAACTTCTACAACAAACAGATAGCTTTAAAACATCTATTTTTAAATAAAATATAAACTATATTTTAAATAGATTAAACTCCCGAAAAACTTA
>ERZ773038.2060-NODE-2060-length-10557-cov-13.092268_pt1 | contig 10557 bp, 9 predicted proteins | sample MGYA00511665_ERZ773038 | MGnify/ENA primary metagenome ERZ773038 (study PRJEB29015, sample SAMEA2737966) | human oral metagenome | biome: human oral; feature: human-associated habitat; material: dental | place: China | collected 2028 ... | reverse complement strand
ACAAGGTAGACATTCCAAAAGAATGGAGTAAACATATTCACGGACCTTGGACTAGTTTGGTGAGCCCTAACACAGAACTTCCTATACAAGGGTGGAAAATTCATGTTACAGCAACGTTAGATAACGCACAAAGTATTCTAGACACTGTATGTTCGTACTGTTTTGAACATGGACTTACATTTAAGTACTTATCATCTAGCAAGGCGTTGTCGGATCAAAATTGGAAGTATGCAAATCGTTCCGGAAGCGGCAAATTCATAACGATTTACCCTGTCGGTGATGAGTCATTTAGCCAATCTTTAGAAGGTCTTGACGAGCTGCTCTGCGAAGAAAAAGGACCTTATATCCTCTCCGATCGCCGTTGGAAAAATGGACCACTATATTATCGTTATGGTTCCTTCCTTCATCGTTTCGATGATGCTCCAGGAATGTCGTCACTGTTGAATCCTGAGGGAGAGCTAGAAGAAGATAAAAGACTTCCCGTCTATTCTCCTCCGAAGTGGGCAAAGTTACCAATCTCTATCACCGCTGAAGATGACGGCTCAACGGTCGATTTATCGGACTTTCCTTTTGAAGTGAAGTCGGCTCTTCATTTTTCTAATGGCGGTGGAGTCTATATTGCTCGTACTACGACCGACAAGTATGCTCCGATTGGTACCGAAGTGGTTTTAAAAGAAGCACGTCCTTACGCTGGTTTGGACGCTTTAAATACTGATGCTATAGAACGTTTACGGCACGAAGCTAAAATGATGCAAGCACTTAAAGGCAGTCCATATGTGCCAATGATTTATGGATATCTAACGGCATGGGAGCATGAGTACATCGTTATGGAAAAAATCGCTGGCAATGTACTGAGTAAGGAGTGGATGTTGTCTTCTCCGGTATTAAAAGTCGATCCAAATATCAGTCAGCGGAATAAATTCAGAGAGTGGGCAGTATCGATGGTACGAAGCCTAAATATAGCTCTTCAAGATATTCATCAACGGGATATTCTTCTTAGTGATATTCACATGCATAACATAATAGATTCTAACGGAACGCCAAAGTTTATAGATTTCGAGTTTGCTCATGAATACTCGGCCGATTGGAGGGGGCAGATGGGTGCCCCTGGATATGCTCCTCCGCCAGGCTTATATGGAAAAGACGCCGATCGATGGGCGCTTGGAGTGACACAACTCCAGTTATTCTATCCACAAGCTACTCTCGCAGGGTATGGAAGTAGCTTGAAAATCATAGCTCTGGTGGCCGAGACTATTAAAGCATTCGAATTGCCATCAGACATCGGACGAATAATCCTTGCTAACACTGTAGAACTGTACGATGCCTGCGGCACTAAAAAGGAGGATCCCTTAAAACTCAACTCGGTGGCCGGACAATTTGCGGATATGCGGCGTCGTCAACCTTCTCTCGAAAAAGTTAGAAATAGCATAGCTACGTTGATCATTAAAACAGCGCAGCTGGATCAAGATAAGGAAGGACCAATATTTCCTTCGGACATCGAAGTTTATTTAGAAGATAAGAAAAACGCCTTGGATGGATTTGCCTACGGAACGTCTGGGTGTGTCTGGGCGTTGCATAATGCCAAGCTGTTACCAGAAGGACCCCTCAGGGATACACTTCTACGTGATCTCGCTAATAGTGAATCTACAGCTCCGGGATTCTTTCGAGGACGTGACGGTATCGCATATCTATTAGAACAGTTTGGTTATAGTGATCTCGCCCATCAGTTGTGGACCAAGTCTTTAAATGATCTCAATTCTGTTGGACTCTGGGACGGTTATGCAGGACTTGGGCTTGCACATTTAGGCTGCTACGGAAATACTGATTTTGTACAGGAATGTTCTCTAGAACTCATTGAGTTGCTGGAACAGGAGAAAGAAGCAAGATCTGTCGGCCTAATTTACGGATGGTCAGGGGCGTCGATTCTATGGAGTCAGCTGTATCGCGAAACTCAAGATGGTGCTTACGTTGATCTGTCAAAAGCAGCCATACGTGCCGATCTAAAAAGATGTCGAGTTACACAAACTGGCACATTAGAATATGATGATAAATGGCGAACCCTTCCATATTTGGGGGTGGGATCTTGTGGTGTTGGTATGGCTATCAACGAGCTTCGATTAGCAACGGGTGAAATTAGTTTTGCTGAGGAAGATGAATTGATCCTTAAAGCCGCATCGTATGGCCAGTATGCTCATAGTGGACTAGCTCATGGTCTTTCTGGAATTTTGATTTATCTAGCTCATAGGCGGCTCTGTGATAATAACGAGTATGTAAATGCCACCATCGAACGCCACGCTCACTCCTTGAGAATCCATGCACTACCGTATCGGAATGAAATAGCATTCCTCGGTAACCAAAGCCTTCGTCTCTCCATGGACTATTTTACCGGGTCGGCAGGAGTTCTAGCCGCATTGACGGCTATAGACGATCGAGGTTCAGGGCTTCCACTTATCGGTCATCGATAAGTGGAGAGAATAATATAGTTTCTCATATGGGAGGAGGTGAACACTATGTCGACGATCCTTGATCTCCAGGCGATTGAGCCGGAGCAGGAGGTTGCGGAGGCTGCCCGTATCAGCACGATCAGTAATGAGCACTGCTGGGGATGGCCTAGCGCTGTGACGACTCGCTACTGCTGAGCCGGTCGCCAGAGGTTGGGGGCGGCTTTCACAAGCCGCCCCCAACCCAATCTTCATGATGCAATCCGTTCTATCCGGTGACGATGTCGATCTAGCGGACATCTATAAGTGCCGATGGATGAAAGGTAATTATATTGGCTTGGCAGCGTGAGCAATCTAGCCGTCTTCACTACCAGCGCTCGTTTCGAATGTTTATATGGGAGATTTATAGGCACTATCAAATCGAATTGACATTGGCTTTATTTTTAGGAGTCTTTGCGTCTTTAATTTCTCTTGCTCAGCCTTTAGTGGTTAGTAACTTCGTTCGCCATGTTAAGATGGGTGAATCGACGATTTCCGATTTATCAATGTTTGTCTTATTGATTGTATCTGGCGGATTTTTTTTATGGGGGCAGAATCGGATATCGGAACGTATAAGCGAATCTCTGCTTTATACTGTAAGGAGGGATTTAATCAATCACACGGCGTGCCTTCCAATAAAAGAGTATCCTGTTTTTAGGTCAGGCGAGGTTTTAAATAAATTTTCTTCAGATGCGCAGCTCATAAAATCTTTTGTAGCTGGCGGATTTTTTAAACTGTTTGGATCGGTTCTACTGGTGCTCGGATCTATAGTAGGCATGATATGGGTTGACCCAGTGCTGTTCATCGTCGCGTTAGCCGCCATTTCCTTCCTTTGCATTATTTTAACGCTTCCGGGGATCAGACTGAAGAAGGCTACGAGCGAAGTGCAAGAACATTTAGGGATAACTATGCATTTATTTGATCAAGTTCTAAAGAATATACGGATGATACGTGCACATAATTTTACAGCTCGGCAACTTACTCAGGTACTATCGGAGCTAAAATTTGTTAAGTACTATGGGTATAAGACTGCCGGGACCACAGCAATAATAGCTCCGCTAAATACAATAGGCCTACAATTAATGATTTTAGTCATTTTAGGCGCTGGTGGAATAAGGGTTGTATCTGAAAGTATAGATGTTGCAGCTCTTCTTACGTTTATTATGTTCTTATCTTATTTATTAACTCCTGTAGGTCAGGCTATGGGCGCATATGGCGAAATAATGAAGGCGTCTCCTGCATATTATAGATTACAAAAAGTCTTTGATCGACCACTCGAATCGTCAGTCGAACAAATGATGAAAGCTCCGAGTAGCATCAGCGGGGAACATACTGATGTACACGTTAAGAATATCTCACTCCAATATCGGGAGGGAACATATGTACTAAAATCTGTTAATCTTAACGCAAAGCCGGGACAGATAACAGCCATTGTGGGTCGATCAGGTGCTGGCAAAACATCAATTTTTGATACGCTCGTAAGATTTTACGATGCAGAGGGCGACATCACCTTCGACGATGTTTCGATTAGTTTCATGTCGCGGGAACAAGTACGTGCTAGGATTCTGTATGTAGAGCAGGATAGCCCGTTATTGGAAGCTTCTTTACAGGAAAACCTTTGTTTGGATACAATGAGATCTAAGGAACAGTGTCTTGATGTTTTAGAACAGTTAGATTTGGGGCATATTGCTCGGCGAATCGGCGATGATTTCTTTGAATATAAACCAGGACTGCTTTCGCTATCTGGAGGTGAAAGACAGCGCCTTGCGATAGCACGTGCATTGTTGTCTGAGCGACAGATAATTCTTCTTGATGAGCCGACAGCTAGTCTCGACCCGATCACTGAATGGAAGGTCAATGCAGCCGTTAAACGGCTGGCTCGAACCAAAACAGTAATTGTGATAGCGCACCGCATTAGCACGGTAATGTCAGCTGACAATATTTATCTTATCGAGGATGGTGTTATAACTCACCACGGTAAGCATCACGAACTGATGTCCACCTCTAGAATATACAGAGACATGGTAGAAAAGCAGATGATCTCTATCAGTAAGGAGGGCTTTTCAAACGATGAGTTCGCAAGCAAGTAATCTTGATTTATGGCGTCAACGTAAAATTGAAGAGTTTATCTATTTTAGGGAACTTCATCGAGAGACAAGCACTTATCTTGCCAAAGAAGAGGATAAGTATACCAATATAGGACACACCGATGACTCTAGAACGTGGTTAACACTCAGAGAAATTAATGGAAATAAGTATGTTTTCCGATGCCTTAATGATTGTTTACGATTCGGACGTCAAGAATCTACAGGACGTCTACAAGAACTGGCTCGATTTGCTCTGCCAACAAACACTTCGATAGTTTGGGTAGACGTTTCGACTGACGGTCTGTATGTTGCGTTCATACTTAGAGATTTAACTACCGATACTCGCGTTGGGTATTATTTAAACAGCCGTGATGGCTCGACTGTGTCGTTCGGCGGGAATTCGATTACTAGGGCTTTCTGGTCTAATAGTGGAATCGTATTTGTGGTGGCCAGAAAGGATGGTACTGCTGAGAAGCTTCAGCGTGTCCGGTTCACCGATAATTATGTCGAAAATTTGTTTAGCTTCGATATTGGATCGTACGCAGATATACGTATCTCGAATGACGAAACTACACTTCTTATTTCTGCAACATTGAGTGGTATTAAGAACACTTTTTCACTAGACCTAACTACCTATGACTCAAAGCCAAGTTGGGTGACATCATTGGAACCTCGTAGTTCGTTACGCTTGAGATCCGGGATGCTTTGGTACCTGACTCCTGGAAGTGTAAATGTTGCTAGGCAGGATCTTTCGGATGTTAGTTCACTACCAGATCAGATAAATCTTCCTGAAGGATTTATTGCTTCTTATCTAGAGGATGCTGGCCCGTATATTGTCGTTGTAGGGCGACGCCTAGGATGTGCAGCTTGCGTGGCGATTCATGATGATGGAATCATGACAGAAGTTTCTTTGCCGAGAGGAAGTGCCATAAGAGTGGTGCCGGGAATAGATAACAAGAAAGCGGTCATTAAGTTATCGTCCATAGCTTTCCCTCTTAAATCTATTTGGTTAGACTCTAAGGCAAATATTTTGCCGAATAACGATGTGTTCACTTCACCTCACATAAATAGTAGACGCATTGAAGTTCTCTCTTTTGATGGTACGCTAATACCGATATCGCTATTCTATATGGGAGACTTGTCGGGATCTAGAAGACCGTGCGTAGCCCATGTTTATGGATGCTATGGCGTATCGCTCGAGCCAAGTTTTAACCCCAGTCTACTTCCCTTATTGACTCGAGGAGTCGTATTTGCTTTGTGTCATGTGCGCGGCGGGGGTGAATTCGGTCCAAAATGGCATGATGGTGGGCGCTGCGACAATAAGCTATTCAGTATATATGACTTTTTATCATGTCTCAATAATCTTCGAAGACTAGACTTTATCGATAATCAAAGAATCGTTGCGCAAGCAAGTAGTGCTGGAGGTTATATAGCATCATCAAGTGTAGGCATTAGACCTCACTGGTTTAGAGGGCTTCATTTGATCAATCCGTTTCTAAGTGTATTATCTGAAATGATATCACCTAGCTCATCCAGGAGTTACACTGATCGTTACGAGTTCGGCGACTCGCACTTATTTCCTGAACTAAGGGATATCCAGAGCCTTTCCTCGCCGAATCAATGGGCTAGAAATAACGATGTTGGAGATCTCGATGTGTGGATAGATAGCCGTTTAAATGATAAGGTAGTTTCTTGGCGAGATAATCTAATTTGGGCGACATCCCTGGAGAAATGGGCTACAAGCTCTTCCGTCAATTTTAGGCTTTTCTGTAATTTTTCCTCGGGCGATCATCGTGCTAGTTTCAATCAATCAGATACGGGATTAGTCAACTCTTGGTTAATAGAGATTCTACTGGGGCATACTAAATTGCTTCCTAAAGCTAAGGCTGATGATAACTCGACGATGAACGTATTCGCGACGTCGTGAGGACTATTATTAGTGGACGTCTTATTGAAATCGCTGCTACGAGAACAGGTAGGCCTGTGGCAGGCTTTCTATCCTCCGAGGACCTACAGGGGGTCGGCAAAGTCGATGGGCGGTTGTCTGATCTCTAGTGGGTCTGGCGTGTTGATGTGGGTGCGGCGTGACCCGCACGGTGACGATGAAGGCGTCTACTCAATCCCGTCACCAGCGAGGTCACGCCGCCAATGTCATCCTCCACCACGACCGCCTTGTCGCGCCAGCCCCTGGTCCAGGTTCTCAGGAACGTGGCTGATCCCAGGGACCGTCGGGGCGTGCGCCATGACCTGCCCACGGTACTGTCCCTGGCCATCACCGGGGTGCTGGCCGGCTGCCGGAGCCTGACGGCGATATGGGAGCACACCACCGACCTGACCGACGCCGACCTGCGGTCTTTGGGGGTGGAGGCGGGCCAGGCCCTGCCGTCGGAGTCAACGATCCGACGGGTCCTGCAGGACCTGGAGCCCGCAGACCTCGACGCACTACTGAGGTCATGGTTGTGCACGCGTACCGGCACCATCAACGGCCGCACAGTGATCGCCGTGGACGGTAAGACCATGCGCGGCGCCCGCACCGGCGAGGACCCAGCGCCGCACCTCCTGGCCGCCTTGGACCACGCCACGGGCGCCGTACTGACCCAGGAGCGGGTGGCCAGCAAGTCCAACCAGAGGTTCCGGCTCTCAGGGTCCTGCTTGAACCCCCAGGCCTGAACGGGGTCGTGGTGACCGCTGACGCCATGCACACCCAGGCGGACACCGCCCAGTGGATCCGCGGGCGTGGCGGTCACTACCTCCTGACGCCTCTGGACAACCAGAAGACCCTGCGCAGGACGCTCAAGGCCCTGCCCTGGAAGAGTGTCCCGTCCATCTCCTGGGTCGACACCTCTCACGGTCGGCGGGTGCGGCGCACCGTCAAGGCCCTCGACGTCCCTAAGTGGGTGGACTTCCCCGCAGCCGCTCAGGTGGTCCAGGTCCGCCGCACCCGAACCGTCAAAGGCCGCAAGCGCGTCGAGGTGGTCTACCTGGTGTGCTCCCTGCCCATGACCGACGCCCAGCCCGAGGCCGTCGCGGCCTGGGTCCGCGGGCACTGGGGGATCGAGAACCGTCTCCACGTCGGTCCGGGACGTGGTCTTCGATGAGGACCGTCACCAGCTGAGCACCCGCAACGGACCCGAGATCATGGCCGCCCTAAGGAACCTGGCCATCAGCCTCATCCGCCTCTTCCTCGGGCCCGGCGTCTCCATCGCCTCAACCGCCAGATCCCTGTCCAGACACCCCAAACGAGCCATCAGCCTACTGACCCAACCAACCCCCTAAAACCGACTTTGCCGACCCCCTGGGGCGGGAGCCTCCGTCGCTGGCACCGGTGACGGCGAGTAGACAACTGTTGGCACTGGCGACGGGCTGTAGACAACCGTGGGGACAGGGGTTGGTGAGTACACCACGATAGGCGCCGAGGCGGCCTTTGACTGAGCCGGAACATCATCCGACGCGCTAGCAGCACCAAACCCACCCCCAAGAACGAACGTCACAACATAGGGGACAAGCTTCCTCAGATTTTTCCAGCGCGTCGGCGTCGGACTGTAGTAGTTAGAACCGGCATAGGAATATGCTGACGAAGGCGGAGGAGAAGGAGGTAGGTTCATGTCACCTCAAGTCACGAGAAGGGATCATCACAGCTAGTCGAGAAAATTAAGACGCCTCGACAAACCCAGCATCATGAAACATCGAATAATGAAATCACACTGCGAGGCTTATTCACAGGGCTAGCCGACGCTGACATCTGCTCAGGTCACAGCACCTTCGGCGGATGCCGCGAATAAGCCTCTGCAGCCTACATTTGCCCCAGAAGCACAAAGAGAGCTTAGTCGCTATAGTTCATTCCCGTTACACCCCGCCGACCGCTGGAGTTTAACACCCCCTGTTGCTTCTGCCCACTTGGTTCATCTCCGCTCAACTCATGTTATCTCAGTTCACGTAATGCGCACAAACGCCACACTTCTCATATTAGAACCCACCAACATCCCAATCGATGTGTTTTGTTAGCAGGGCTTTGACGCTGCTGACAAAACACATGAAGAAGCGGGTGGAGACTCTCGCACCACCACCGTTCTAGACGGCGAGCACCGACGGGACCTTACTTGATCTCGCAGGCGATGCCATCCCCGTCACGATCCAGCTCAGACCGATAGCCGGGTTCACCCCGATACAAGGGAGCAGCACCTGCTGCCCTCGCAGCCTTACAGTTGGGGTAGTACGTGCTCTCCTGCTTCTGCTCCGGCGCAGGCGCGGGAGCCGCCCCACCACCGCCGGCCTGCGGCTCCGCCTCCTGTGTCGGCTCCGACTCTTGTGTCGGCTCGGACTCCTGCATGAGAGGCTGTAACGGAGGCTGCGTCGTCGGGGCCTGCGTCGTCGGAATCGGCGACGGCGTCGGCGTAGGGGTAGGACGCGGTGTCGGGGTCGGAGTGGAAGACGGAGTCGGAGTAGGTGACGGCGAAGCAGTCGCCGTCGGCGAAGGTGCCGGTGTCGGCGAGCCCGCATCGTCAGCCACAGACGGGACCCCGCACCCGGCCAGTCCGCCGCAGACCGCGATGGCCAGGGCCGCAGATGCCGACCTCACCACCGTCCCTTGACGGGCCGACATCAGCGCGGCCAGTCGGCTGGCACCAGCGCGGGCCGACAGCAAAGATCCAGGACGAACAAGTGAATTCTTCATGAGAACCTCGAATAGGAAAAGTGAAAGACAATGTGTTGTGCCACGTCATGCGCATAGCAATCGACATGACAGGACACGTGGAGATGAAATCCGTAGTAGCGAGAGCCGACATCGGCTCTCCGCAGCAACAACCAGGCCTTACCCCTTCTTGTCGCAGGCGATGCCGTCCTTATCCCGATCCAGCTCGGGCCGATACCCAGGATCACCCTTGTGCATCGGCGCAGCACCAGCAGCCTTGGCGTCGTCACAGTTAGCGTAGAACTCCTTCTGGGGCTCCGGTGTCGACTCCGACTTCTTCTGAGACTCCGACTCGGAGTTCGCCCCTGACTTGGAGTCCTCCCCCGAATCCGAGCCACCGAACCAGCCGCTCCCCCCACGCGAGTCGTCTGTGGGCTCCGCAGCAGGCTCCCCACTGGACTCTTCGGCCGGCGCTTCCTCGGAGCCGGCGGAGCCACCACCGGCATCCTGCTGAGACTCGGCCGGCGCAGCCGACGACGCAGCATCACTGCTGGTACTGGACACGTCGTCACAGCCGGCAAGCCCGACGCCAAGAACCAGAGCAAGGAGCACAGGAGCCGACGCCCTCAGCAGCCCCCGCCGCCTCGACGTCGAAGAAGACACTGATAAAACAGACGAACGGGAAAATATGGGAGGAATAGGGGACAAAACGGGCACATTCACGAGAGCCTCGAGTCAGGAGAAGGGATGATGGGCGGCTAGCCGATAGAATTGAAGCACTCTAGGGGCAGTAATAACTCACGCGGCCATAAAATGCAATCAGATTGATACACGTATTTTTCACAGTTACTGGAAGTAGAAATTGAAGTACGACTGCTTGACAATTGTCCCTTATTTTTACACTTAGTGCGCAGTCTTCCAACCCCACAACAGCCGGCTGCACGTGCGCTCAGGCAGCTCAGCGAGGCTTAGGAGTCAACCCGGAGTCTGACGAACCAGGGTCTGAGGGGCGCACCGAGGCTCAGCCGCCGGGGCGATGTGACTCATGGGCCGGCCGCCGCACACTTCCGGCCATGAGCACTTCCCGCACGTCCCTGTCCCAGCAGACGCCGACCACCTCCGGGGCACCAGATCCTGCACCGTCGGACCCCGCTCCGAGCTCCGCTCCGGTCTCGACTCCGACCGCGAGCACCCGGCCCGACCGACTGAGCACCGTCGCGCTGGTCATCTTCACAAGCGTCTACGCCTTCTTCTTCCCCCTCCACCTCGGCCACTTTCTCATCCCCGGGGACGCCGGCCCCGCAACCGGCCTCGCGCTCTACATCGCTCTCTTCGCCGTCGGCTGCGTCGCCTTCCG
>ERZ773038.2058-NODE-2058-length-10565-cov-14.378782_pt1 | contig 10565 bp, 12 predicted proteins | sample MGYA00511665_ERZ773038 | MGnify/ENA primary metagenome ERZ773038 (study PRJEB29015, sample SAMEA2737966) | human oral metagenome | biome: human oral; feature: human-associated habitat; material: dental | place: China | collected 2028 ... | reverse complement strand
ACCGTCGCGCCCGCAAGGGCGACTTCCGTCGCCTGTGGATCCAGCGCATCAACGCTGCCGCCCGCGCCGAGGGCCTGACCTACAACCGCTTCATCCAGGGTCTTGGCCTGGCCGGCGTGGAGATCGACCGTCGCATGCTCGCCGAGCTGGCCGTCAACGAGCCCGCGGGCTTCAAGGCTCTCGTCGAGGTGGCCCGCAAGGCCCTCCCCGAGGACGTCAACGCCCCCAAGGCCTGACATACGTCAGCGGGCCGATGGTCTGCTGAACAGAATCTGACGATGGTGGTGCCGTCACCCTGACCAGGGTGACGGCACCACCATCGTGTCTACATGGTAGAATACGTAATAATTCGGTTCGATCGAACTGCAGCATCCGCTTTGGATTTCGAAGAAGAACAGCCACAGCGTGAACGTCAACCACCTAGGGAGCTCCCAATGAAGCGAGACCTTGCCGATAAACTGACGTCTATTGTTAAAGCTCAGTGGATGCGATGGAAGCATAGGCGAGTGGGCAACTATGACGTGTTCATTTCCTACAGTCACGACCCATCTAGAACGCTCGCGTTTACGTTGCACGACAGCTTAGAAAAACTCAGTCGAAACTGGTATAGCTTCCGGGCCCTAAATGTATTCTTGGATCGAAGCTCGCTTGGACCGACGATGAGGTTAGAAAAAGAGCTCGAAAGCATTGTCAAGCGGTCCGAATGGCTTGTATATATTTGTTCCGAGAACGCCGCTAAATCAGACCCGGTCACTAAAGAGCTTAAGTGGTATATTGAACACAATGGTGTTGAAAAATTTATACTCATAGTGGATGATGGCCTCATCTTTTGGGATCGAGAAACGGAGAGTTTTTCCGAAGCAACAACAAATATTCCGAGAGAAGTGCTATATCAGATTAAGGATGAGCCTCTATGGATAGATGTGAGAGGGTGTAGTGAGTCTCAGGAGTCCTTAGAAAATCATCCAGAGTTTCTCGACGCCGTCCTTAGTATCTCGTCGCGGGTTCAGAATACTTCGAAAGAGGCTCTATTAGACCGCGAGAACAAACGTCAGAATCGTCTCTTGAGATTTCGGAGGATGTCTTTCTCGGTACTCACCATCCTTCTCGCGATCTCATTGGCAGTTTCCTGGTTCGCGGTATCTGCTCGAAATGAAGCCTTATCGAACTTGAATGTCGCTACTGCAAGAGCATTCGCTTCTCGAGCTAACGAGTTGTCGGATAGCGATGTAGCCGATTCTCAGTTATATGCCGCGCAAGCGTGGGATCTTCATCAAGATGAAGTCACTCGGGCAGCGTTATTCAAATCCGTTGTAGAGTCACGAAATCTGGTGGGAAACAGACTTACGTCGAGTAGCGTTACGTCGCTGGCCGCAAACTCTGATGCAACACTGATATTCGTTGGACATGAAGACGGAACGATGGAACGATGGGAAACTAAAACGAACGCGCTGACGCAGGTTGGAAAACTACGTTTTGCAGTAAGAAGAATTTCCGTGAATCGTTCTGGAGATGTTGTTGTAGCAACGGGATGGCGTGACGTTTACCCCGGATACTATGAAGCTGAAGTCAAACTTTGGAAGTCGGGAAAGGAAGAATGTGTCAGTAAGTTAGATCGCTATGGCGGTGCTGCCGTGTCTCCATCCGGAAAGACAGTTGCGCTACCGCCTCAAGGATCTGGTGTTGTAAAAGTACTACGTAGAGAATCGCGAGATTGCCGATGGTCAGATGTTAACCTTCACAGTCGCTTTTCCACCAATGAGAACGACTCAGTAGCGTTACCTGATGATGAATCGGTGGTTATCCAAAGCTACACATCGATACGTACGTACTCTCTTACCGACCAGCAGGAAGTGTATCGTACGCGCAATTATATTGGCGGTCCAGACGATCAGTCTCCTGTTCTTTCACCGAATGGCGGCTATAGCTTCGGCGAAAAGGGCAGTGTATCGTCGCAACAGAGTACTCCTGACTACGTAGAGCCTGTTGTATCCTATGCTGAACTTGATTGGGACAAACGTTACTATGTAAGATCTCCATTGCCAGCGCTCTCAGATGATGGATCGACGGCTGCCGTCATTAACGCAGATGGACTTACTGTATATGATATTGAAGATGGCCGATCTAATCGATGGAATTCCACTTCACTCCCTGTCGGCAATGAACTTTCTGCCTTGGCTGTGCCAGCCAAGCATGTGATTGTCACTGCGATCGGTTCAAACGTATCATACTGGAGGATGGACAACCCGTCTAAAGTAATTCGGGAATATGAATCGACGGCAGGTCCCATGTGCGACGACTGTGCGGTATCTCGAATTGCCCCATCTCAGTCAGGAAAGTATTTAGTCCAGTATTGGAATACCTCTAAAGGTGGTCACATTTTTGTCCTAAATTTTAGGGATGGTTCGGAGAGTAAAGTTGAAGAAGCAGATTTCCTCGCATGGCGAACCGATGAAGACTACTTTGCTATAAAAGGCGGGAAGATTTGCCTTTATCGGGCGGTAGGTGGTGTTTCTGATCGTTGTTGGGTCATACCATCTTGGACCGAAAATGACTCCGGTCTCGGGCATCTTATGTCCAATCCTGGACACATTAAAGGGGTGTGGGATGGAAGCTCCCTAAGGTTTTCAAACGGTTTAGACATTTGGAGTTTTGACTATAGAAAACAAGAGTTTAGTAAGACTGCATCTGAAGGTCGCGTAGTTGAAATGACTGATTGCGGGGTTGTGGTTTCGGAAGATAGTGACAACGGTTACAGATCTGGCATGTTTAAAGTTATTTATAATGATGGAAAAGTGGAGAACTATGATCGTTATGTTTGGCTGGCTAACGATGGTTCTACTTTCAGTACGTCAAGGAATAAAACTGTTGTTGCTAATACGAGATATGGAACAATCGAGCAACGTTCGTACCTGGAAGGATCCTCTGCTGTAAACATTTCTGGCAATGGCGAGTATCTTGCTTATGTTGATTCCTTGAACACTGTTTCAGTGTACTCTTTGGCTGCGGGGGTGAAGGTCGGAACAATTAAACTTACAGGGAAGCCATATTCTGCTGCTGCAGTCCAGTTTGCCCCGTCAGGTTCGTCATTATATGCCAGCTACTTTGATAGCTTGAGAGGCCGAGAAATGACGGAGAAAGTTGATCTTGAGCCCCGTAACTGGTTTAGCAGCAATTGCGGAATTGTGCGCAGAACAGTTTCGCTGACAGAGTGGCGTAGAGTCACCGAGATGAGCGAACCGAGTCGTGGATTTGCTTGCTCCAGTTACGTTCGTTGAGGTTTTCTAGCCGGGGGTGGTGGTACTGGTAGCCTGAGCACTGGGATAGCTGAGAAGGGTGGGTAGGTCCTGACATGGCTCGTGACTTGAAGCAGCGTTCGTGTCCGGTTTTGGCTTGTTGATCAGACCGTATCTGTAAGTTCTTCGTGGCACCTGAGGAGGGTGTGCGATGAGTGAGAGTGATGCTGCACGACGAAGGGGGCTGGGCGCCGGGCCAAGGTATTCCTGTCTCCTTTGAGGAAGTACGACATCTACATCCAGCTGATGCGTGGGGAGACCACGGGTCGGGGCGGCTGACGCGCAGGCGAGGGTGGATCGCTCCACGATCATGCGTCTACGGCAGGTCGCCAGGCAGGGTGCTTTGGAGGCGCTGGCCGCTTCACGGCCAGGAACCTCGGGCAAACCGGCTCGTGACATCGAGCTTGACCAGGCCAGAACCGAGATCAAGCGGCTCACGCGAACGGTGGCCGAACAGGCGGCCGGGCTGGTGGTGCTGGAGAAAAAAGGGGGCTTGGCCTGATGCCTGACAAGCCGGTTCCCTCCCGAGTGGACGCAGCCGTCAAGCAGGAGCTGCTGGACCTGGCGGACTATGCAGCCGGCCAGGACTGGCCCGCACCCAAGACGTGCGAGGTCCTGGGACTGTCCCAGCAGCGCCAGCGGCGCTGGAGACGCCGCCAGGAGGGCGGGGAAGCGCTGGACGATGGTCGGTCCGGAGCCTCGATCAACGCGTTGATGCCGTGCGAGGCCGAGGCGATCGTTGATGCCTTCGAGACCTTGCCGACAAGGACTTCTTCCACCGGGCTCACCTGGGCTCTTACGACGGGTTGTTCTGGGTATCAGCCTCCATGGTCCGCCGAGGGCTGAACGATCACGACCTACGCTTCAGGCATCCTCCCCGGCCATCGGGGTCCAAGCGCCGTCCCTTCCCGGTGTGGGCGACGTACAGACCCAACTCGACATGGATCCACGACTCCACCCACTTCACCGCCTGCGGGATGACAGTACTGATTATCAAGTACCTGGTCTCGCGTAATTGGATCACCCACGTGGAGACCCACCTCCAGGTCCGTCTCGCCTTGAGCAGGCCCTGGAGGCCGAGGACCTGCTCATCTCCGCGCTGGAGCGCGCTGAGGCTCTCCAGCGCCGGCTGGTCCTGGACGGTGACGATGACTTGACTCCGCTGCTACTGGCCGTATCGGACAACGGGTCGCAGATGATCGCTGCCAGTACCCGCAGGTTCATGGCCATGGTCGCCATCGCCCAGCACTTCGGGCGCCCGGCGACCCCCACTGATCAGGCCTGGATCGAGCCACGGGGCGGAACGCTCAAGGCCCAGTGGCCTCATCTGCTGGCCATCACCGACCCCGCCGTGCTCAGGGCCGAGCTCGACTCGGTCTGCGTCGAGTACAACAGCCGGCGCCTGCACCCCGGGTATCGGCTACATCCGCTCCTCTCGACGAGCACGAGGGACGCGGAACAGCCATCCGCAAAGCCCGCCAGAACGGCCTGGAGCAAGCCGCCCGACAACCAGGGTGCCTACAACCGACGACAACGACACAATCAAACCAACCCAGAAGACCACAATGATGTCTGACCCAACCACCCAAAACAGACATCAACGCTGAAACAGGTCACACGGGCGAGGACCGTCACCAGCTGCGCACCGCTCACGGCCCCGAGATGATGGCCGCCCTGCACAACCTGGCCACCCGACCTCATCCGCCTGGTCAACGGCGCCAGAGCCGCTACCGCCTCTACCACCAGATCCCTGTCACGACGACCCCAACGAGCCATCAGGCTACCCACCCAGCCAACCACCTAAACCGACTTTGCCGACCTCTTGCATCCAACCTCACTCAACCGGACGATGAAAAATCGAGACCAGTCCGAGAAATACCACGCACTCTAGATAGAGTACTAGGGGCGCGATAGGGTCAAATGCCCCTACCGCAATGCAGGTCATGGATCTACCATGACAAATGCGAATTTTTTGAGGTTGTACTTCAGATTGCGGTAGCGATCTGTGCGAGTTGATGAGATGAGTGGGGATGTTGAGTTGTATGGATGGCATGGATCGCATTGCAGTTCCTCGTGGTGGAATTGTGTGGTCACCACTGCTGCTGATGGTTGGGCTGGCACTTCAGATCGCACTGCTGACACTGGCCTTTGTTTTCATGCTCAGCGTCCCCGCGTTGACGTATGCTACTCTCGAGTCCGCACAGTCGCTATTTGGAACTGTAGCCTGGCTGAATGCTCTTGCCTCCTTTATTGCTACTCTATTGTCTTTGTTTATCGTCAGACGTCATTTTCGGTCGATATGCTTGGCGATTGTGAACTCTGTAGTTCCTGCGGTTGTCGTGAGTGCGGCCAACATTATTCCCACCTACACCTTGCGGAGTTGGTCTTCAATCGTTGTATCCATTGTTCTTGCGGCAGTTGCGGCGATTGTAGCGTCCCTGGTGTACATTTTTTTGCTGAGGAGGAAAGATTACTTCTGAGGCTGCATTAGCTTTCTTGCTCTCTCTTGGTATAACGATTGGACAAACATGTTGATTGTGTTGCTGGGGCTCACTGATTGTAAGTTCTTTAAAAAAGAAAATGAGGGAGGCTCGACGTATGTTGAGTTTGCAGGAATTGTAATGGTGGTGGCGCTCCTTGTTGGTGGGCTGCTCGCCGCTGCTCCAGATTTGGGGCGTGAAGTATCATGCAAGATCATTGCCGCCATCGGCGGAGAGGGGCAGTGTGGTGCCGCTGACGATAAAGCGAAAGAGGACAAGCACAAGCCAACCGAACCGTGTGTTGTGAATCAGCGTTCACAGAACCTTAATGTAGGAGGTGAGGGCGCTGTTGTCGGTGTCGAAGTAAATGGCGGTATTGTCACTGAAAAGCTTTCGAACGGTCATTATAGAGTTACCTACAAAGGCGGGGGAAAATCTGGTGTTGTCACAGGAGTAGGTGGCGGAGTGGAGGTGACAGTTGATAATCAGACATACGGTGAGAATGCGAGCGCCGGCGCTTCCGCCAACCTTACTGAGGAAAGAGGAGTCACTTTCGAGGTCGATTCCGAGCAGGCAAAAAATGACTTACACAAGTATTTCCTCCGAGAAGCCGCATCCATGACTGCGGGACCATTGGCAAAATCGGCCGCAAACACTCTCCTTCAGCTCCCTAATGATTATCAGCCTCCTAAGCCGAAGGAGAAGTATCATCAACTCGGTGTGGAAGGTTCTGCGAGTGCGGATGCCACGAAGGATGTTGCTGGAGCAAAGGTGGAGGCTGGCGCTGCCGCTGCTATTGGAAAGAAGGTCAACCTTGAGACCGGTGAGGAGACAACATACTATAAAGGGAATGCCCAGGCATCTGGGCGTGTTGGCGCAGTTGGCTCTGGAGGGGGGGGTGAAGGGTCGGGAGAGATCGTGGTGGCTGTCACAACTAAGAAAGACGATCCGGACAAGGTGTTGAATGTGTCTGCTAGTGGTACCTATAATGCGCAGATCGGTGCGACAACGCCGCTAGGCATTGATAATCCTGATCCGCTCGAGTCGGGTCAGATATGGACGGCTTCGGTTGATTTGAATTCCGCAGAGACCACCAATATTGCCCATAGTCTTTTGGCAGCTACGAAAGTTCCTGGTTTCGATACGGGGCGAGGCTCTGGTGAGAACGTTAATGACGCGGTATCTACATTCATTAATGCTACAGCGGATCGAGGTATATTGACGAGACAGGATGTGTCAAAGAAGTCTTCCAAGTCTGGGGCGCAAGCGTCAGTGGAGGAAGGTTTGGTCGCAAGTCTCCATCTTGCTGGTACCGATGAGACTGTTGAGTACTCTAACGGTCAGTATCTTTCTTCCGATGGGAAGTGGAAGTCTCGGGAGGGGTGCTAATGTCTTCGTCTCTAGTGCTGTCTCGTCGTGCGATTCTGGTTCCGTGGGGAGTTGCTGGTTTGTCTTATATTGCAGGTTGTTCGGGGCGCAGTGGCAGAGGCTCTGGAGCATCGTCGTCAGCCGGTGCCGGCAGGTCAGGCAGGCCTTCTCCCAGTCCTGGTGAGATGTCCACCTGGCGACCCGTCGACGAGATCCCGCTCGTCCCGGATACTCAGTCGCGAAACGTGCAACCGACATCTCCCTCTGGAGATCCGGTTGAGGTCCACGGTCTCACGCTCACCGCACCAGCTAGTGCAACTGTCAGTGAGGTCAGTAACTCTGAGGGAAATCCTGCCACGGAGATTCTGATGCCTGGCGCGCACGATGGGATCCCGCGTGTGAGAGTCCGGCGGGTGGAGTCCTTCGGGCGGTCACTTGTCGACGAGACGTACACCCAGGAGATGCTTCTCGTATCGGAGCGCCAAACCAACGTGTTCCGGACGAAGGAGACCTGGCCCCACATGAAGGAGGCCTACATCATCACGTGGGATACCTCAATCTCAGGTTCGGACGGTTCAGACCTGCCACTGAGCGCTCTAGGGCTCTGGCTCGGTGACACCGAGACCAGCGGGTGGACGCTTTTTGCCACCACCGAGCAGGGCAAGCTTGAGAACTCGCCCCTGTGGAACACCACTTTCTCCGCACGTTCCACATAAATGTCATGCCCCGGGTTTTGTGGAGGCTGGTTTATCTGGTGCCGGTGGTTGCTGGTTGTGGTTGTTCCTGGCGGTGGCGGTCGGGTGCCCAGGCGGCTTTGTGCTCGGCGGGGGTTCGCATGCCGATGGTGGAGTGAGGGCGAATGGTGCCCGTACCAGTGGACCCGCTCGGTGGTGGCGACCACGGGCGGCGTCGATGTCCTGCCAGAGTCCCTGGTTACGGATGAGTTCGGCCTTGTACCTGAGTTGCACAGTTTTTAGTGCCCTGTTGGGATGTTGAGGGCGGTGAGGATGTCTTCGGCTTGGGGGGTCAGGGGGTCGGCGGCGGTGAGGTGGTGGCCGTTGAGGTTGATGGTGACGTCCTGGAGGGGTTTGAGGGCGCGGATGACGCGCTTGATGCTGATCCCGGTGGCCTCCTGGATGTAGCGGGCGACGGCCAGGGAGGCCATCACCACGGTCGGTGAGCCCAGGTGGCCTCACGCTGGTGGTGGAAGACGGGACGGGCTCTCAGGTCGTGCCTGCTCATCCGAAAAGACGGACCGGGCGTGCCACAGCTCGTGATACGAGGAGACGACCCCACCAGCGTCCATCAGATGCGAGGAAATGTTGGTGACGTAGCCCTTGAGACCTACCAGGGACCGGGCCCTGGCGATGGAGGCCTCATCCAGGGTCGCGTCACCGACGTGGACGGTGACAAAACGCGTGCCCTTGGGACGCCTCTCACCGGCGATGACGCCCCGGGCCCGGTTGGCCTGAGCGGTCAGGGTCTGGTTGTCCCGGGCCGCGCGCTTCTTGGAGTACGCCCATACCGCTCTCCACGAGCCTGGATGGGTGTGCGGGTCCCACACCGGCTCATGACGCCTGCTGACGTCGCGCTGGCTCCTGGAGCCCCTTCTGGGGGTGATGGTGTCAATGACCTGCCCGTCAGTGAAGGCGTCGCCTTCCCAGTGGAAGTGGGCTTCCAGATCCCCGGGGGCACGGGCCTGTCGGGCCCCAACGATGAACTGCAGCCTCGCCTCATCCAGGGCCTTGAGGTTGGCCGCCGAGAGCATGCCGCGCCCGGCGACCACCACGAGCTCCTCGATGCCGTGGGCGGCCTGGAAGACCTCCACGATGGGGATGATCGTGGTGGTCTCAGCCTTGTTCCCCTCCCAGCAGCCGACCTGGAGAGGAAAACCATGACGGTCGACCAGCAGGCCCACGACGACCTGAGGGTCGACCCTCCGCTCCTTGGAGTAACCCACCCGCCTCAGATCATCCTCACGCTCGGCCTCGAAGTAGAGGGTGGTCACGCCTGCAGGCATAGGGCCAGGCCCCACTGGCGGTGACGTGATCGAACAGGGCCCTAGACAGGCTCTCGCGGTAGCCCCGCTCCACGCTGCGGCCCAGGGAACGGAACAAGGTCCGCACGCTGACCGCCTCCAGACCCAAGTCACCCAGGACACGGGGGACCTGGGCCTTGCAGGTGGTCGGCTCGATCAGACACGCCAGAACCATCTACTCAAAAGCCCGATCACCCCCGACCACCTCACCCAGCCCCAGACGCTGGTAGGCGCCGTGCAGGCTCTCCCACAACAAGGCCGAGCGCTTGGAGACCACCGTGGCACCAATGCTGGCCAGGTCGGCTGATGCCGCTATGAGTCTCTCGGCCGCTGGTGGTGTGGGGGTCAGGCCCAGGGCAACTAGTCAGGGGCGATACGGCGCCGACCGATCTCCATCAGGGCCGCCAACTCGACCTCGTTGTGGGCCGAGCCCAGGTGCTCGATGACCTTGTCCCGACACCCTTCCTTGACCGCGATCTGCACCGCCGTGGCCCCCGAAGCGGTCCTGACCTTGCGCAGAAACGGGCTCACACCAGTGCACCATACGGTCTCTTAGTGCCCCGCCACCAGACCCCTAACACCGCAACACCAACGAAAACCCAATCCCAAAACCCACCAAAGTGTCATGAGTCAGATCAAGTCAGGCAGGCCTCTACGGACGCGAGACGGCCGGGTAAGTGAGGTAGGACAGGCGGGCGGCGTTGGCCCGCGAGTGCCGCAGCCCCGCCTGGATGACCCCTAGCATCATCCACAGGAAACCCAGCGTCACCAGTCCAACGCTCAGGAAGAAGGTGGGGAAGCGGGGAACGTTGCCGAACTCCAGGAAGTGCCCGACGACCGGGACGCCCAGGACGAAGGCGACGACCCAGGTGAGGAACCCCAGGGTGCCGTAGAAGAGGATGGGGCGCTCATCGCGCACAAGACGACCAATGAGCCCCAGGATCTTGAATCCATCGGAGAAGGTGTTGAGCTTGGACTCCGTGCCGGCGGCGCGCTCCTTGAAGCCGACCGGCACCTCGACCTGGGGCACGCGAAGGGTGGCGGCATGAACCGTCAGCTCGGTCTCGATCTCGAACTCCCGGCTCATGGCGGGGAAGGACTTGACGAACCGGCGCGAGAAGACGCGGTAGCCGGAGAGCATATCGGTGACGTGGGTCCCGAAGACCCGGGAGGTCAGGCGGTTGAAGGCCTTGTTACCGGCCTCGTGGCCGGGGCGGTAGGAGCTCTTCTCCTGCACGTCACGGCGAACGCCCAGGACATGGTCGTAGGGCCCCTCCAGGAGGGCCGCGATCATGTCGGGCAGGGCGGCGGCGTCATAGGTGTCATCGCCGTCGATCATGACGTAGATATCGGCCTCGACATCGGCGAAGGCCCGACGGACCA
>ERZ773038.2052-NODE-2052-length-10596-cov-9.387440_pt1 | contig 10596 bp, 12 predicted proteins | sample MGYA00511665_ERZ773038 | MGnify/ENA primary metagenome ERZ773038 (study PRJEB29015, sample SAMEA2737966) | human oral metagenome | biome: human oral; feature: human-associated habitat; material: dental | place: China | collected 2028 ... | reverse complement strand
TCGGCTCTATATCAAATCTACCTGTCGGTACTTTATGATAATAAGCTTGATATTTCCTCGCAAAATTCTCTATGATTCTGCTATGGAATTCCGTATCAAATGGATTATAATACAATGTTTTTTTAGTCTCAGCATCTGTAGAACGAACCACCAAGGGAGAGGTCATCCGAATCTTATAAGAAGTCTCCGTTAATTTTTTCTGATCAATTTTTACATTTAAAATTTTTACAAGATTTCGACCAATTCGCAATTCATCTAGATTTGACAAGGACTCTGCAATAGTGCATAAAATGGATTGATCAATCGTTCTAATTTCAAAATGCACCTTATCAATAAACTCTATTTGTTTTCCTTGCATTTTAAAGTGACCTTGTAACAATGAAAATATGAAGAGTTTAAAATGTTTACCCTCTAACTGATAGCCCCTCTCATGAAGTTGCGTAGACAAGTCTTCCTTATTTTTCAATAAATTATAAATCATCGATTGAAGGAGGTAATTATAGTTCACCGGCAAGATAAACTGATCTATTTTTTGCAGTTCAATCAATAATTGCATCCTAGTTTCCTCCTTAAATTAATATATGTTTGTCCTATAGTATTGATATTACATCATTTTGTAAACGCTGTCAAATCGTAACTTTAAAGTTTATCAGCTTTAGTAAAATAGAATATTCCTTCCAAGTCCCCTAATTCAATAAAGTCTCTTCAATCTTGATGTAAAAACTTTATCTAAAAGGCTCTATAATTTCTGTAGTGGGTAAAATCACTGTAGGAATTATGGAGCCTCTTTTGTTGTAGAAAAAAAGTCCCATAAGAACTATAATGAAAAGCGACCAAGCCATCATTAGAAAGCCTCTTATAGAACAATTAAATTTTATCACAAACTTGCTTGGAATTAAAGACAAGAACATCATAATCTTGGATTGTGTAGATTCTGGTACACATAAAGAAATCATCACTAAGCTAGATTATCCTGCACCTAAATGCCCTCACTGTCAAGGGCAGATGGCTAAATATGACTTCCAGAAAGAATCGAAAATACCTTACCTAGAGTGTGCGGGATACAAAACGCTGATTCGCTTAAAGAAACGCCGTTTTCTCTGTAAAGCCTGTAGGAAAATGGCTGTCGCTGAGACTTCCTTAGTCAAGAAAAACTACCAAATCGCAACCATCGTCAAGCAGAAAATCGCTCAAAAATTGATCGAGAAAGTCTCTATGACGGCCATCGCTGAAAGCTTAGCAGTTTCCACGTCAACCGTCATTCGTAAACTGAAAGAGTTTAAATTCAAGACAGATTTATCTTATCTTCCAACTCACATGTCTTGGGATGAATACGGCTTCAAGAAGGGAAAAATGAGCTTCATTACACAGGATTTTGATTCAAGAAGAATCCTAGCTATCTTAGATGGGCGGACACAAGTGACGATTCGCAATCATTTCCTTCGCTATTCCAGACAGGTGAGAAGTCGCGTCAAGATCATTACCATGGACATGTTTAGCCCCTACTACGATATTGCCAGGAAACTCTTTCCTTCTGCTAAAATCATCCTCGATCGCTTTCACATTGTACAACATCTCAGCCGTGCTATGAGTCGTGTTCGTGTTCACATCATGAATCAATTGGATCGAAAATCACACGAGTACAGGGCAATCAAACGCTACTGGAAACTAATCCAACAAGATAGTCGGAAACTAAGTCATAAACGCTGTTATCGCCCAACTTTTCGCATGCATTTGACTAACAAAGAGATTCTGGAAAAGCTGCTCTCTTACTCGCAAGAACTCCGAGAACACTATGACCTCTACCAACTCTTACTCTTTCATTTTCAAGAGAGACAAGCTGAGCATTTCTTTGGTCTCATTGAAGAAAGAATTGCTTGTATAAATCCTATCTTTCAGACTGTTTTTAAGACCTTTCCTAAGGACAAAGATAAGATTATAAACGCTTTAGAACTGCCATACTCAAACGCAAAACTAGAAGCTACGAATAATCTCATCAAGGTCATCAAGCGCAACGCTTTTGGCTTCCGAAACTTTGACAACTTTAAAACTAGAATTCTCATCGCTTTGAATATTAAAAAGGAGAGAACCAATTCGGTCCTCTCCAGGGTATGACTTTTTGGGAACCCACTACAGTTGACAAAGAGCCAAAATGCAAAACACCCCCACAATAATTTGTGGGGGTGTTTTCGGGGCTGTTTCAAACGAAACTTCCCATTTTTTGAATCGCCTTAACTCAACGAAAAGGCTTTAATACTAGGCTTTCAGTCCTAAGCAATCGATAAACGATTATTTAAGAGTAATTGAAAAGCACTATATAGATGAACACATATACACCGAAAAAAGCTTAAAATAAGACTTTATGCGTTGCAAAACACATCTACTACTTGCCATAAAAATACAAAAGTTTACTACTTATGCCCCCTTTTTGCCCCTCTTTCGCTTGGTTTTTCAAGCGAAAAAAGACCAGCATCGCTGCCAGCCTGTTCAAGTCCGTCAGAGCGGACATTTTCGAGATTTTCCGTTATAGAGGCAATTATTTTTTATCGCGATATCCGTACTCTTCTTCAGCCTCTAATATAGTCAGACGGCCAAACTTTTGGCCTTTGTAATCGATTTTTCTCATTTCAAATTTCCATCATCGATCCAGCACTGAACCTTCATAGCTGTCTCAAGTGTAAGTTTTGAGAAATCTTTTTTTCCATTGCGCAACAAAGAAATGGAACCTTCATTGATTCCAATTTCCTTTGATAAGCGATAGGCTGAGACAGTCTTGTCCATCAAGACCGCCTCAACTTGTGTTGTGTTAATTTCCATTCAATCACCTCAAATTCTTGGTATTTCTCCTCAACTTATTTAACTTCAATAATGCTTAGACCTTGTTTTAAATCTGCTTTGATACGTTTCTTCCAGTCGCCAGATTTGGTAAAGAATTCATCTTTATTTTCGTCAACGTATGCGATATATTCTTTCCACAATTTCTTTTCTGGGTCATTTTCTGGTTGGTTGAATCCTACCGCTTTAGCATAAGCTAGTGCTACAACATTGCCGAATGCTGAAAGTTTAGTTTCGGTATCAGCAATAATTCCTTCTTCTTTGAAGTCTGCCCAGAAATTAGTAACTTGTCCATCTTCTACAATTTTTGCGCTATAAGTGATCTCTTTATCTTTGTTGTTGAAATCAACAACTTTTTTAGTGTCAAGAGCGATCACAACTTCTTTTCCGTAAATATCAGTAACGATTTGTGTTTTCATTTTATTCACCTTTGAAGCTTTTTGCTTCCTTTCTTTATCTTGATTACATTATATCATTATACTTTACGAATGTAAAGTATTTTAACCGAAAAAATTAAACTTTTTTTAATTTTTTTAAAATATTTTTCTAAACAAAAAAATGCGCCCGATTCGGGCGCCACCTTCTAAAAAAGGTTGTGTGCGGTTGAACCTTATTCTCACTAAGACGAGAATTAAAATACAACTTAATATATTATACTACATTTCAAAATTTTTGAAAATAAAAAAGCCCCAGCCTTTCGGCCGGGGTAGATTAAAATTTAAGAAATTATATTTTTTGTTTATCGCAGTTTCCGCTGCGGTTTTGTTTTAGCTCAAATCTCCCCAAAGGGTAATCCGATTACCAGCCTCGTCTGTCTGGCCAATCACTAAGTAATTGCGATTGCCGGATTGGCCAATGTAAGAGATCCAACGATAACCATTAGCTGAGCCTTTGCTGTCATAATTAACAGTATCCCCAGCTTCGTAAACATGCACGATCTCACTGTTAAGATTTGGTTCACGGCGCACATTGATAGCTGATGTTCCAACTGTAAATGTACCGATTTCAGATGTAAGCTCAATTTCTTCTGAAGTTGGAGTTACGTCGGCTGGAGTAGCTGGAGCCTCCCCATCGCTATAAGGTGGATAAAACCAGCCAATTACATCCTCAAAACCTCGATTATTGTATCGAGCCGGGCCTCCAACGATTAAAGCGTCAGCATTACCGTCAATATTCTGCTCGACAGTGCGCATGGTGATGCCGTCAGAATCCTCAATGACGATACCGCAATGGCCATAATTAACACCACCAAACCAAGCATTCATGTTGAAAAACGCTCCAGCTCGTGGGTTTTCGTCAGTTGGCATGCGATGTACTTCCCAGCCAGCTGCTTCTGCCGAATCAAGCAAATCAGCCGCATTGCCCCATAAATCTACACCGAAAAAGTGTTTTGATGGATAGGTTAGCAAATCTGCGCATTGAGTGCCTGCGAACCCATCTTTATCAACACCCATGCCTGAGTTTGCTAGTCCAATCGTAAATTGTACAAGTTCATTTGCTGTTGTCATAATTATTTTCCTCCTATTTGTCAAATTGACTAGGGCCGATGATATATGTCACCTCTCCAACAATTTCAAGAGGTGTAGGCAGCTGACGCACATTGCTAGCATTGACCAGCACACGGCCGTCTGGCATCAAGATAAAGTCAATCGTAGCTTGAGGGTGGATCTTGCCTTGATGGATTACCTTAGCTGTAAACGTTACAGGATGCGCAGGCTTAAAGCTTTCTGCGATTCTTTCGGTCAATGTATATTGTCCGTTATCCCATCGTTGCGTAGCTGGTGCAGAGATGTGAGCTCGTACTTGAGCTTCTTCATTTCTAGCTAGATAGAGTTTTGACCCGAAGCCAAAACGAAAATTTCCTTCTGCATATTCAGTTACTTTTACTTTTGTCATTTTTTATTTTCCTTTCAAATTTTCGAAGGCTGCAAACCAAAAATAGGTAGCAGCAAAAGCAAATAGAGCAAGCTTCAGCGCCTGCTCTTTTATGTTATTTCTTAGGCTCGTCATAGCTCAAAGCCTTCTGGCTGTCACCTAGTCCGGCTGTTGTCGGGTCGTTAACAACCCCGACAAGCACCAGCAAAGCAAAGAGTACATTGATAAAGACTAAAATCTTATCAATCGTTACTCCAAGCTCCAGTTTAAGACCGAAGATATCGCCCGCAGCCTGCAAAAGCAAGGCAATAGCGGGCACCAAAGCCAGCCAGAAATTCTTGTTTTTCAGACGCACTGTCCAATTGATCTTATTCATACTTTCTCCTCTCTAATTGGTAATTTTGAGAATTTCTCATACAAAAGCTTGATAGCACCATTGCCGCCAAGCTCAACATAGCTCTCATAGAGGCGGGACAGCTCTTCCAGCTCATATTGAGTAGTCTGGCCACGCCTCAAAGCTTTTTTTAAATTTTCCTGCAATCGAAAACGCTGAAGCCGCTGTAAGCCTTTTTGGATCAGGTTTAGATCCTGATTATTCCTATTCCCGATATTTTGGATATCGGTCACGGACTCTTTCAGGTCGCCCAAATCTTCAACCAGAGCTTCGATTCGCTTATCGGTTTCCTTGCTATTTTGATTGCTCCTGTAGCTAAAATAGCTGGGAATAATCACGACTAAGACCGTCGTGATCTTATCTAATAAATCCATCGAATTCACATTTCACCACCTCCTATTTTGAGGCTGGCTCATCCGAATTGCCGATATTCGACATTTCTACCAACTCAGCCACTTTGGCACGATAGCGTTTTGGGACCTCTTCAAGGGTGATCCACCCTAAATTGATTTGCATCGCGAAATAATTGATCATCATTGCTGATCCTCCTTTAATTTTGATCTTGATTTGATTGATTAGACGATTCATGTTCTTCCTCCTCGTCTGTACCGCCGTTTGCAATAATTTGGTTAAGCGTGAGCGTAACTGTTTTAACGAGTCGACGATTCTCGTTAGCAGCCTCTTCTGCTCTTGCGATAGCTGTTTCCATTTTGGCCATCAAGGCATTTGAAGCCTTAATAGCTTGATCCATCTCTTCGATTTTCTGGACAGATTCGGCCATGGCTCGGTCTGAGAATTCAGACTTAAAGAGAGCTTCCAGAGCCAAATCGATTAGCTCTTTTTCGCTCTTGTTCGCATGGTCGCCAAGCACGCGCTCCGTAAAGGTCGCGTAGCCTACGGAGGTGGACGCGATAGCGATCTCAGTATGTGTAATCTTGTTTTCCTCGTCGTAGATGGGATATCTACCTACTACATTCCAATTTCTCATGCTTCTACCTCACTTTCAGGCGCTTCTTCTGCGCGTGGTTCGTATGCTTGCAATTGCTTTTCAAGCTCCGCATTACGATCAAGAGCTTGTTGCAGTTGCGCCTGAAGCTCTTCGTTGTGAGCTTCAAGTGTTGCGATTCTTAATGATTTGCTAGCGATTTCTATCGCTAACTTAGACTTAATTGTTTCATCCATATTTTCTCCTTTATCTCGCATATTTTCTGGCCCCAAGGCCGCGTATCGGTCCAAAGATATCATGTCTACCAGTATGATTGCCTAGATTGGCCATCATCTGATTTAGGGTCTCAAGGACGTTTACGAGATCGATACCGTTAAAATAGTTCGCCACGATATTCGACCTTGTCACGTTGCCAAATGGTTGTAAAATGACTTGTCTATTGTCATTTCCGTACAGAGTGCGCATTTCCCAGCCACGATAGTTGACTGCGCCTGTCGCGAATCGCACAACGTCACTGATGATCTCAGTACGCTCTACCTTGTTTCCGCTAAACAGCCTGATTCCAGCAAAGCTGTCATTTTTGCTATTTTCGGTTCCATCTCGATTAGCTCCCAGAACGGTCACGCTGGCTGGCGCTCCACCCTCCGTTTCACTCGTAAATTTCAGGAATTGGTTTGGATAGCCATTCAGTACGCGTCTGATGGCGGCTTGGTCAGTCATAACATTGTACTGGCCATTATTCAGGTCGATTTTCATAGCGTCATTCTGAGCTGTGATGACCTTGCCCTTCAACCAATCAACCAGAGCTAGTTCGATTTTAGACTTGATAAAATTCGCATCCAAGCCAACAATCTTATTAGCGTTTAGATTGATGATATTGACATTCGCAGCGTTAAGCGTGCCTGCTGTGATTTTGTCCGCAAGCATGCTTTCAATCATGGCATTTTTGATGATCCCGTTGTCAATCAAGGCTTTGCCGTCCAAATGGATAGACTCGCCTTGGATACGGACATTCGGGCCAGTCGCGTTGATTTGACTGACGATGTCGCCATTTGAGTCGAGGTTCTGCACTGCCCATGCATTCGCTATCTGATACTGCACCGTGCGAAGGCCAAGGTTTTTTGAGACCTCGACCTGAAACAGTTCATTGGTCAGAGCCATGCGGGAGACCTTGTCTGTGACCTCTTTTTCGGTCGAACCAATCAAGCGCTCATAGAGCTTGCTAGTCTCTTGTATGCGCTGGAACTCGGTCTGGTTGGCTTTACCAGCAACCTGCTGAGTAATCGTAGTCAGCTGACCTTCAGCTGTCCGCTTAAACTCTGCTAGGCTAGCTTTGTTCTCGTTAAGGCCAGTCTCGACTCTGCCGACCTTATTCAGCGTTTCCTGCGCTGATTGCTTCCAATTGTTAAAATTGGTTAACGAGCCATTGGCCGTATTAAGGGCGGCTTGCACGCTGGCCAGTTGGCCATTGATGTCCTGCTTGTACTCGGCCAGCTTGGTGTCTGCGTAGTTTTTTGCATCTTCTGGAGCGGGTGACCAGTCTGAGGTGATAGTCGCTTTTTCGATTTTTAAAAAATCTGCTTGACTGTCGTTTGGTGACAGGTTGATCAAGTCACCAGTAAAATAATAGTCTGTATTCTGCTCGATAAATGGTCTGCCTGTAAACAACAAAACCGCGTCTTCCTTATTACAATTAAACTTTACGCGTAATTCCGAATACGGCTTTGTGATTTTAAACTTACGAGCAAATTGGCCTGTCTCGCTAATTGTTATCACAGCACTGTAAGATCCATCTGTCCATCGAAATTGCAACATCAATGTTGGTCTAGTTGTATTTTGAGTAGTTTTTGCTGTAAACCTATATGTATCGGGTTCAAATGTGGATTTGACAGGTTTTGTGTTAAACACACCCATCAAATTCCGACCACCTACGGCCAGCTCCTCAAACCGCCTGCTTATGCTCCGCACATCCTCTGTATGCTGAGCCTTGCCCACATAGCCAGCCTCGATGAGCTTACGCTCAGCTGTTAGCTGCCTTGCCGTCTCCTCACGGGAGTAGGTTTGCAATGCTTCAGCTCTCGCACCGTCAGCGTTGACATACGACTGGATAGCTGACAAGTCTGTGCGCAAGCCCTGAGCTGTCCGCTCAAAGGTTGCTTTTGCCTCGGTGATGAGACCGTCAGCGTCTTCAGGGGCTGGAGACCAGTCGGTCTTAAATGAGCCTTGCTCTACCTTGACCTCCCAAACGCTTTTGAGCTTTTCAGGATCTTTGCGATAGGTATTAACACGTAAATGATAGGTACCAGTCGGCCGATTCCAGACAAACTCTGTACCAGTCGTGCCAGTTTTGGCATCTGATACGATTTGATAGTTTGCCACAGCTTTGTCCATAATCCAAAGCACAATATTATCTGACTCTTTAAATCCGTCATGATGAGAGGCAAAGATTCCATCAGTTTTAGCAGATATTCGGTATCTTTGTCCATTGACCATGTAGATAGATGTCTCGTTGTGATAAAGTACATTATTATCAAAATTCGCAGGATTTCTGTTGGGCTTAAACGGTCCTTTAGATCCCTTCAGCAAGTTCCGACCACCAACAATCTGACTCGCTATCTCCTCGCGGATCCTATCGGCTGTCTGCTTGACCTCTGATTTACTAGCTTTATCATCAATCTGGCCTACGATTCGCGACATGTTTTGAGCGTTGGTCTGCTCGTAGACTGTTTGCTGAGTTCGGATATTAGCCAAGTCACTTTTCAAGAGCGCCGTTTGATCGTTTGCCACTTTCTGCGCACTAGCAAAGTCAGATTTCAAACGGTCAATTGTAGCCTGATTTGTCTGCTTAGCGCCCATCAAGTCCTGATTGAGCTTGGTGATAGCGCCCTTGGCCGCCTCGATAGCGGAGGCATTAGCGCCAGCCGTGCGGAGTGCTTGGGCGGTTTGTTGGTTTTGGGTGGTCATGGATTGGTTGAGTTTTTTGACTTCAGCGTCAAATTTCTCGCCGACTTTAGACACATCTTCAGTATCGATGCGCTTTTCCCACATTTCACCGTTCCAGATGTAGAGTCGCTGATAGAGACCGTTCTTCTCAAACCAGATATCGCCGACTTTATGCTCAATGTTTTCGTCTGGTGTTTCGTTCCAGACACGATTTCCTTTTGCATCAAGTAAGTATTTGGGCAGTTCGAAGGCCATTTCAGATTGACGGTTTTCAAGAGATTGCTGACTCTTTTCCAAATCATCCAGACGCCCTGCTAAGCCTCCTGTCATGGCTGACCGGATAGATTCTCCGATCATGCCGAATTCTACCGATTCATTGCGATCATTTAAAAAGTCGTAAACAACTTTAGTCACTTTCGCATCATCTTCAGTAATTCCAATTTCTGGATAGTAAACAGGGACGATATCACATAGTTCAAGTTCTTCAATCCACCCTCGCTCCGCATAATCAAGCGTCTGCGCCAAATCCACATACTCAATTTTTGTATTAATTTTAGGCGCGCCAATGCGATTATTCTCCATGTACTTAATCGCTAAGGCTTTTAGCTTTTCAGGAGTCGGAATATCCTTCTTCTTGCTTTCTCCCGCGCCTTCATCTTTAAATTCGCTGGAAAAATCAACAACCTTAATTCGACGGTTAGCGTACATCGATACATACTTACTGTCCACATAGCTTTCGGGAATGGTCACCAAAACGGGCTCTTGTTGTCTCGAGTCGCCTTCCTGACTCTCCGGCGTGTAAGTAGCAAAAGGCACGACAGAGGTATAAGCTGACTCGATGCTTTCGTCTGATTCGGCAGATAGGATGTTTCGACCATATTCCAGGACGGTAGGAGCTCTACGACCAAGCCGCTTATGCAAACGGACCGTTTGGTTATCAAACTCATACTCCCCACCCCAGATGTCCAAAATAGAGCCTTCTACTCCACCTAAAGCAAGTCGGGCGTTCTCCATCTTATCGACTAGAAAAGTGATGGGAAGTACTGTATCAATATCTGACCATGTATCAAAACGATAGTCTCCAATCAAGTTCTTTGCCCACGTTTTCAAGGCTAAATCAGCTGTTCCAGACACCTTGATTCCGTGTCTTACACTCATATACTCTAGTTTGTGAGATATATGCTGCGCATAAATCTTGATCGTACTAGAGCTGTCTTTGACGACGCGTACGATTTCAAAAGTCTGGTTCTTAGTTCGCGTACCTGCATCTGCCTTAAATTTCATTTCTTTTTCAAATACAGATGCCAGCGGACCACTAGCTGGATATTCCAGATAAGCAGAGTAATTCCCGTTACGTTCTCTGGTAGCATTTCCTTTTAGAGCGTCGATTTCTCCAAGACCATAGGTATCAAACCTGGTTTCATTTTTGTTGTATAAAATAGGTCTCAAATCTTCACCCCCCAATTAGGGATAATTGAGACTTGGAAATTCCCATCCCAAGAAATTTTATTCGGACCCGCGTCAAGAAAAGGCTTCTGGTATTCCGGTGCACGCACCATCTTATCCCAAGCCGGCAAGTTACCAGAATAGACCTGATTTGCAG
>ERZ773038.2050-NODE-2050-length-10598-cov-84.411458_pt1 | contig 10598 bp, 7 predicted proteins | sample MGYA00511665_ERZ773038 | MGnify/ENA primary metagenome ERZ773038 (study PRJEB29015, sample SAMEA2737966) | human oral metagenome | biome: human oral; feature: human-associated habitat; material: dental | place: China | collected 2028 ... | reverse complement strand
GTCTCCCGACCAACGCGCCCGACGGCGCCAGGAAGGACCATCGCGTGTTCGGCAATCTCTCCGATCGCATCACCGCCTCCTTCAACCAGCTGCGCGGCAAGGGCCGCCTGACCGAGGCGGATATCGATGGCACCGTCTCCGAGATCCGCCGCGCCCTTCTGGAGGCCGACGTCGCCCTGCCGGTGGTCCGCGCCTTCACCGCGGCCGTGCGCGAGAAGGCCAAGGCCGCCGTGCGCTCCCAGGCGCTCAATCCCGCCCAGCAGGTCGTGCAGATCGTCAACGACGAGCTCATCGAGGTCCTGGGCGGACAGTCCCGCGAGATCAACTGGGCCGACCGCGGTCCCACGATCATCATGCTCGCCGGTCTTCAGGGCGCGGGCAAGACCACCCTGGCGGGGAAGCTCGGTCGCTGGCTGCGCGACCAGGGCAAGCGCGTCCTCCTGATCGCCTCCGACCTGCAGCGCCCCAACGCCGTCACCCAGCTGAGCGTCGTCGCCGAGCGCGCCGGGGTGCACGTGTGGGCGCCCGAGCCCGGCAACGGTGTGGGCGACCCCGTGGCCGTGGCCCGCACCGGCGTCGAGCAGGCGCGCACTCACGGCTACGACGTCGTCGTCGTGGACACGGCTGGTCGCCTGGGCGTGGACGCCGAGATGATGGACCAGGCCATCCGCATCCGCGACGCGGTCGCCCCCCACGAGATCCTCTTCGTCCTGGACGCCATGGTCGGCCAGGACGCCGTCAACACCTCGGTCGCCTTCCGCGATGGCGTCGGCTTCACCGGCGTCGTGCTCTCCAAGCTCGACGGCGACGCCCGCGGCGGCGCCGCCCTGTCGGTGCGCGGGGTCACCGGCGCCCCGGTCCTGTTCTCCTCCACCGGTGAGGGCCTGACCGACTTCGAGCGCTTCCACGCCGACCGCATGGCCAGCCGCATCCTCGACATGGGCGACATGCTCACCCTCATCGAGCAGGCGCAGAGGACCTTCGACGAGAAGGAGGCCGAGGACGCCGCCGCCAAGCTCGCCTCCGGCGACTTCACCCTCGAGGACTTCCTGTCCCAGCTGCGGCAGATCCGCAAGATGGGCTCGATGAAGAAGCTGCTGGGCATGATGCCCGGCATGGGGCAGATGCGCGAGGCCCTGGAGACCTTCGACGAGCGGGAGGTCGACCGCATCGAGGCCATCGTCTGCTCCATGACGCCGGCGGAGCGGCGGGACCTGTCCATCCTCAACGGGTCGCGCCGGTCCCGCATCGCCAAGGGCTCGGGCACCACCGTGCAGGCCGTCAACGAGCTGGTGGAGCGGTTCGGGCAGGCCAAGAAGATGATGGAGGCCATGGCCTCCGGCGGCGGGGGCGCCGCCGGCGAGGGGGGTATGCCCGGCATGGGGTCGCTGCCCTCCATGGGCAAGCGCTCCAAGGCCCGTCAGGCGCCCAAGGGCAAGCGTCGCAAGGGTGGCAAGAAGGGGCGCTCCGGCAATCCCGCCAAGGCGGCCCGGCAGGCCAAGGAGAGGGAGGCTGCCGCCCAGGCCGGGAACGCCGGCGGGGCGTCCGCACCTGCGGCGCCCGCCGCGGGCTCGGCCTTCGGCCTGGGGGGCGGAGCCCCTGCGGGAGGCTCTGGCGGTTACGGGATCATGCCCGACCAGGAGAGCGCGGCATCGGGGTCAGGCGATGAGGTCGCCGACGCCATGAACGCCCTGCCCGAGGACCTGAAGCGCCGACTCGGACTGTGAGAGCTCTGCCGCGGATCCTGTGACCCCTCCAAGCGCGGGGTGGCCGTGCTCAAGCCCATGCGGAGCATGTCGTCCTGCCGACGCCGCCGCGGCGGCGGGTAGGTGGTCGGCCCGGTGCCGACCCGGTATCCCCTGGACCCCCTGGCTGGCATGCGAGGCGCCTGCGGGGAGGGGCCCTGCCTGCCGAAGGGGACTGAAGGGGACTATGGAGGCGGCTTGCACATGGGAGAGAGGCGATCCGACGGGGCGGAGGTCGTTTTTCCCCATGTTTCTGCTGTTTCGCAACGTTCATCAAAACGAGCTGATGTGCTCCCATGTGCGCGTAGGGGGGTCTGCGCACATGGGAGCACATCAGCTGCCCTTGACGATCCGAGCAGAACTGCGGAATCTCAATGAGAACCGAATCCCGATCCGGAGATGTCCTTCTCTCCCATGTGCAACCCTCCTCGGGAGCCTCTCGGAGCGGCCCCCTTACAACGACCGCAGTCCCCGAATCCGCCGCCGGCCGCGGACACAGCATGAGATGACAAACGCACCCCGCAGAGACCGGCCCGCGCGTCCCGGAAACCCGGTGCCGAGGCGGGCCGGAAAGCGGGCTTGCAGGTGAATCGGCCGGTGCGCCGGCCGATTATGGCGCGCTGATCAGGCGCGTCGATGCGCTCACCTCGGCGCCCAGCGCGGAGCACGCGCCGATAAGCGCGTCAGCGGCGGCCGTCAGCTGCTCGTCACTGAGCGGGGCCAGCGCGTCAAGAATGAATAGCGCCGTCCGGGTCTGATCGGACAGGCCGGTGCGTCGGCCCTGCCGCCAGTTCCAGCGCCGACAGGTCACTCCCGCCCCGTCGCACCAGACGACCTCGCCGGGCTCAGGGTACTCGATCACCGTCTCGCCATTGGCAGTGGTGTCGAACGGCTCATCCCCGGTCGCGCGGATCAGGCGGGCAGGGCCGTCGTAACGGTGGACATCCTCACCTCCCAGGGGGATCTGATGCAGTACCGAGATCGCGTTGTAGATATCGGTGAGCGCATTGACCCGCGGCAGGCCTCGCTCCGCACGACGGGTGAGGGACTCGAGACTGTTGCGGGTGCGCTGCGGCTTCGCGCCGAAGGCCCGGTACGCCTCCCGCCACGCTGCGATGTGCGGCAGCTCGGCCGCCGGCGACTCGGCGAGCAGATCCTGCGCGTGAGCCTCGGCCGCCGCGATGAGCTCGTCGGCCGCGCTGGTCGTCTGGGAGCCTGACGCGGGCGTCAGGCCGTCGATCACGACCAGCATGACCCGGTAGTCCGGCCGCAGCTCGAGCACCGCGGGATCCACGGTGCAGGCGGAGAGGAACTCGGTTGGACTCATGGTGGTGGGCATGGCGGAACTCTCTTGTCTCAGGGCGACGGCGGTCATGGCCGTTTGCGGTTGGTGGTGCACGAAGCCTAGCCGGAGGGCCCTGCGTGAGCAGTCGACTCGGCGCGCGCACCGGCGCCCGGCGGTCACAGCCAGCCGTTGGTCTCGGCGGTGCGGGCCGCCTCGGTGCGGTTGCGGGCGTGCGTCTTGGCGATCGCACTGGACAGGTAGTTGCGCACCGTCCCGGCGCCCAGATGAAGAGCCTCGGCGATGTCGTGGGCGTCCGCACCGCGCGCGGCCAGGCGCAGCACCTCCTTCTCCCGGTCCGTCAACGGGTTCGGGCCCACGATCACCGACTCCTGGGCGAGAGTCGGGTCGATGACGCGCAACCCCGCCGCGATCTTCCGGATCGCCTCCGCCAGCTCCTCGGGCGGGGTGTCCTTGACCAGGAACCCGGAGGCTCCCGCCTCCAGCGCGCGGGAAAGGTAGCCGGGGCGCCCGAAGGTGGTGACGATGAGGCTGCGGCATTCCGTGCCCGCGGCTGTCAGCGCCGCCGCGGCGGCCAGGCCGTCCATGTCCGGCATGTCGATGTCCAGCAGGGCCACATCCACGGCGCGCTCCCGAACCAGGGCCACCGCCTCGCGGCCGGTGCCCGCCTGGGCGACGACGTCGATATCCGGCTCCAGACCCAGCAGCGTGGCCAGCGCCCCGCGGACGAGGGCCTGATCGTCGGCTATCAGCACACGGATCGGGGCGCTCACAGGTTCACCTCCAGGACGGTGCCCGGGCGCACGGCGGTGCCGCCCGGTGCGGGGCTGGTCAGGACCAGGGTGCCGCCCGCGGCCTCGACGCGCTCGCGCAGGCCGGTCAGCCCGTTGCCTGGGCGGTGCCCGGCTAGGCCCGCGCCGTCGTCCTGCACGCGCACCCGCCCCGGGGCGAGCTCGACGTTCACGCGGGCGGCTCCGGCGTGGCGCAGCACGTTCGTCGTCGCCTCCCGCAGGGCCCAGGCGAGCAGCTCGCGCTGGGGCAGGGGGACATCTCCGGCCCGCCCCGTGAAGGCGGCCGCGATGTCGGCGGCGGCGAAGGCGGTGCGGGAGGCCTCCATCTGACCGGCCAAGTCCGGCACGCGCAGGCGGGTCACGGTGGCGCGCACGTCCGCCAGGGCGGCACGTGAGAGCTCGACGATTTCGGCCAGTTCGCGCTCTGCCGCCTCGGGGCTGCGGCGCACGAGCCGGTGGGCGACCTCCGCCTTGAGGGTCAGGACGGTCAGGGAGTGCCCGAGCAGGTCGTGGACGTCGCGGCCGATCTCCTCGCGCTCCGTCGCGGCGGCGAGCTCTCGCTCCTTGACCTGACGCCGCTCCTGGACATCGGCCCCGATCCGGCTCAGTGCGATGGAGGCGGAGGAGAAGGTGCAGCCGGTGGCCAGCCATGTGAGGTTCGCCCCCGGGGCGAAGAGCGCGAAGACGACGACGGTGAGCAGGCACAGGCCCCCGGAGAGGGTCAGGCCCACGCGCAGTGTCGTCGCGTACAGGATGATCGCGCAGAAATAGGGCAGGTAGAAGATCTCGTACCACCAGTTCAAGGATGGGCCGGAGACGGCGGCCATGGCCGTCAGCAGAATGAGCCTGCCGGCGATGGGGCGCAGCTCGTCGAGAATGCTCATCTTCGTCGGGGGGACGGGCCAGATCGGCATGGTCGTGGTGGCCCAGATGTAGAGACCGGCGAACCCGAGGATCCCGGCGGCGCCCACCGTCTTGAGGAGCACCGGCATGTCATCGGTGATGACGAAGAAGAGAGGGACGAGGAGGATGGCGGTCCACACGGCGTCCAGGCGGATCTGCCGGTGCCAGGGGCGCGGGCGGCCGTCGGCCGCGACCGTGCCGGCTGCGTCGGCTGTGCTGGTCGCGGCCGCGGCGCGGGTGCTGTTGGCACTCACGGCACTCACTGCGAAGCCGGCGGTCAGCGGCGCGCCGTCGTCCGGCGCTGCGCGGCCAGGCACGCCATGACGAAGATGACACTCCACACGGCGATGTTAGCGACCGGCACCCACAGGGCCTCGTGAATGTCGCCGGCCGCCGTGTAGACGACGTCCTTGTGGAGCGCACGGGTGGCCAGGGAGCCGACCCCGTACATGGGGGTGAAGCGGCCGAAGGCGAGCAGCGCCCCGCCCAGAGGCATGAACAGGTTGCCGAGGAAGGCGTAGATGCTGATCGAGGCGCCTGCGATGCCGACCGCCGCCTGCGCCGGGATCCACAGTCCCACGGCCAGGCCGTAGCAGGCGAAGGGCACGGCTGCCAGCAGAGTGAGCAGATAACTGACGCCCCACACCCAGGGCGCGTCCATCCTCGCACCCGTGAACAGACCCGCGATGAAGATGACGCTGACCGGGAAGACCGACACGATCAGGGCGCTGAGCAGCTTGGTGGTGAGATAGGTGCGCAGGCCGCCCGCGGTGAGCGCCATCTGGCGCCCCCACCCGCCCGCGTTCTCGATGGCGGCACCGGAGGACGTGCAGGTCGCGGCGATCGCCACCGAGAAGACCGACATATTGATCATGACCGAGGCGGCGACATTGCCACGGCCCGCGTCGTAGGAGGAGTAGTCCTGCAGGGCGCCCCAGAACAGGTACATGCCCAGCGGCATCACCAGGGTGAAGAAGAGCATGTCGGGGCGGGACAGGGTCGTGATCGTGTCGATGCGCGTATAGGTCCACGGGCGCGGGCGGCGAGCGGGCGCGGCGGTGCGGTCGCCGCTGCGGGCGGGGGAGGCGGTGGCGGTTGTTGTAGTAGTAGTTGTAGGTGTAGCGGTCATGGCTGGTTCCTTGCCTGGGTTGCCTGGGAGACTTCCTGCAGCTGTGACAGTTGGGTGGGTTCGGGCCGGCGGCCCGGGTCCCGCGGGGCGGGCTTGCGGCGCGGTGAGCGGAACGGCTCAGGCGGCGGGAGCGGCTGCGCGGTCATGACCGTGGTCATGACCATGATCATGACCGACGAGCTGGGCGAAGATCTCCTCCAGGCTGAGCGCCATCACGCCGATGTGGCCGGCCGGGGTGGCGGTGAGCAGGAGCCGGGCGACGTCGTCCGGGGCACTGGTGCGCAGCTCCAGGTGCGAGCCGTGGACCTCCATTCCCAGCAGGGAGTCGGCTACGGGTGCGAGAACGGCGCGCAGCTCCGCCTCACCGCTCAGACCCAGCCAGGTCGCGGTCACCGTGGTGCCCTCTCCCAGCGCCCGTACCTCGTCCACCGATCCCTCGGCGACCAGGCGGCCGCGGTCGATGATGATGATGCGGTCGGCGACGTCGGCGGCCTCCTGCAGATAGTGGGTGGCGAAGAGGATCGCCCGGCCCTGCGCCGTCTCCCGCCGCATCATCTCCCAGAAGGCGGCGCGGGCGGTCGGGTCCATGCCGGTGGTCGGCTCGTCCAGGACCAGCAGCTCGGGCTGGGCCAGGAGCGCCAGCGCCAGGCGAACGCGCTGGATCTCGCCGCCGGAGCACTGGGAGATCTTCCTGCGGAGCAGCCCCTCCAGTCTGGTCTGGGCGATCACCGATTCGATGTCGGGTATGCGCAGCTGGAGGGAGGCGATGATGTCGAGGGTCTGGCGCACCGTGAAGGAGGGGTTGAGCCCATCGGCCTGGAGGACCGCGCCGACGCGTCCTGCCCGCACCGCCTCCCGCGGGGCGACGCCCAGGACGGCGGCGGTGCCGGCGTCGGGGCGGGTGAAGCCGAGGACGACGTCGAGGGTGGTGGACTTGCCGGCGCCGTTCGGTCCCAGGAAGGCGACGACCTCGCCGGGGGCGACCGTCAGGTCCAGGGAGTCCACGGCGACGACGGGGCCGAAGGTTTTGCGCAGACCGCGCACGCGGACGGCCGGCTTGTCGGGGGTCGGGCCGGCCGGGCCGGCCGCGGCGCCTGTCATGACGGGGGAGGCGGGTGTGCTGCTCATGCCCCGAGCGTCACCCCGACCGGTTTCGCCCGGTACTGAGCGCTATCACCGGCTTGGCGTGACAGGTGTCATATGAGCGTCCGGACCGTATTCCCGGTAATCCCGGTATTCCCGGAGCTCCCGGATGCGGACGCCCCGCGCCGCCGGGAAAGGGGACCGCCCCGCGCCGAGAGCACGAGCACGCCTGGCGGACGCCCCGCGCCGTCGGGGAGGGCGTCCTGTACTGTCGGGCGCGCCCCACTCCCGATCGATGGAGGCCCTCGTGTCCGCTGCGCTGCCCGTTCTGGCAGGAACCGACCTCACGGAGGGCCTGTCCGCATTCGAGGAGCTCGTCTCCGGGAAGATCCTCATCTGGGTCCTGCTCGGCGCCGGCCTGTACCTGACGATCCGCACGCGCGGCGTCCAGATGCGCCTGTTCTCCCGGGCGGTTCATCTGGTTGCGCGCTCGCGCCACCAGCGCGGCAGCCTGTCGAGCTTCCAGGCCTTCGTCATCGGGCTGGGAGGACGCGTGGGAACCGGCAATATCGCGGGGGTCGCGCTCGCGGTGACCCTGGGCGGTCCCGGGGCCCTGTTCTGGATGTGGGTGGTGGCCCTGCTCGGCATGGCGACCTCCTTCGCGGAGTCGACGCTCGCCCAGGTCTTCAAGGTGCGCAGCGCCGATGGCATCTTCCGCGGCGGCCCCGCCTATTACATGCAGCGCGGCCTGGGCCTGAGGGGCGGCAGCGGCCTCAGTCGGCTCGGCCGGATCATGGGCGTTGTCTTCGCCGCCATGCTGGTCTTCTCCTACGGCCTGATCTTCCCCATGGTCCAGTCCAACACCATCGCGCTGACCCTCCAGGAGGGCCACGGCGTCGGGACGACGGTGACGGCGATCGCCCTGATGGCCATCACCGCTCCGATCCTGCTCTCCGGCATGCGTGTGGTCGCCCGGGTGACCGAATGGCTCGTGCCGCTCATGGCGGTGGCCTATCTCGGCGTCGTCCTCGTGGTCATCATCGTCTCGGCGCCGCGGGTGCCCGGGGTGCTTGTCGACATCGTGGCCGGCGCCTTCCACCTCAAGGCGGGCCTGGCCGGCACGGCGGGCGGCTTCTTCGCCACCTTCCTGAACGGCACCAAGCGCGGCCTGTTCTCCAACGAGGCCGGCCAGGGCTCCTCGCCCAACGGCGCCGCCACCGCCGATGTCGCCCACCCCGTCACCCAGGGACTCATCCAAGCCCTCGGCGTCTTCATCGACACGATCGTCATCTGCACGGCCACGGGACTGACCGTGCTGCTCGCCTCGCCGCAGGTCTACACCCCCGGGGTGGAACCTGAGTGGGCCGAGACCACGCTGGTCCAGCATGCGCTGGCGGACGCCCTGCCCGGGGGCTGGGTCGTCGGCTTCATGACCTTCGTGGTCTTCACCTTCGCCTATTCCAGCGTGCTCGGATACTCAGCCTTCGCCGAGATCAACGTCTCCTACCTCGGCGGGGGCCGCACCTCGAGCGTGATCCTGCGCCTGGCCATGACGGCCGCCACCGGACTGGGCGCCGTCGTCGCCCTGGAACTGGCGTGGGTCATGGCCGACATCGCCCTGGCTCTCATGACGATCCTCAATCTCGTCGCCGTCCTGTGGCTGAGCCGCTGGGTCTTCGCCACTCTGGGCGATTACGACGGGCAGCGGGCCCGGGGCGTCGCGGAGCCGGCCTTCGTGGCGTCCGGCAACCCGCTGCTGCCCCGCGAGCTGCCCGGAGACGTGTGGACCGCCGAGCGCGCCGCCGCTCGCGTGGTCAGCCTCGACGAGGCCTGAGGCGGAGCAGTCCGGGGCCGGCAGAGCTGCTATAGCTGTTCAGCGGGCTCAGCCGGGAGGCGTGTAGGCGGCCAGGCCGCCGTCCTCGACCGCTATGAGGAGGTCCGCGCGCGCGACAACGGTGTGGGCGCGTTGTCCGTACAGCGATTCCCCCTCGGGGACGACGCTCTTCTTCTCACGATCGATGATGCGCACGCGACCGCTCATGGAGCCGTAGCTCATGATCAGATACCGCTCACTCACCGTCGCGGTGACGTCACCCGCATTCATCGGTGACGACCTCGTATCGTTGTCTGTGCCGGGTATCGCGTGCTGGTCGAGTTCGCAGGTGTTGGGCCTGCAATCGAAGATGAGCGAGGCCCACGAGACGTCCCCTGACGCCAGTGCGTCCCTGTACTGATCGAGGGAGGGAAGGCCGGAACCGGAGTCCGTGAGCAGCAGCGCGTACGCGTACTGGGAGGCGGTGTAGGTCTCCTTCTCGGTGCCATCGGGCTCTAGAGCTGTAATCGGCCGTTGGGCACCTTGTGCGGCTCCGAGCTGGAGCCATCCATCGTCGGCGGGAGCGAAAAGCTTGTCCCCGTCCTCCTCGGGAAGGGTGGTCCCGATGCCCCCATCCTCCAGGGAGACGAATGCAATGGAGTCCGCACGCGCATTCGTATCTCTGACTCTCGCCAAGGCATAACCGGTGCTGGTATTCCCGGTGATGCCGTAGCGGTCGAAGCGAGGAAGATGATTCCCGGGGAAGGTGACGGGGCCCCAGCGCTGGGTCAGGGCTGGACTGCTGGAATCCCAACCGGCGCAGACAGACGAGGTGCTGCAGGTGATGATGAGGTCGTCTGTGACCAGGACCGGGTGCGACTCGCCCCAGGGCGCCTCCGTCACCTCGCCGGTGGCCGGGTCGATGAGGTTCCCATCCGTGACGACAACCGAGGAGGTCAGGCCCTTGAGTTCACCGGCCGAGGTCGACCACAGCTCCTGGGGTCGGCCGTCGGTGAGGCTGTATCCACGCAGTCTGCTCTTTTGGTTGTTGCTCTTATCCCAGTCGTAGACCACGAGATAGTCGTCATTGGCGTAGGTGCTGATGGTGGCGTCACTGCCGATCCCGAGGTCGATGCTCCAGGCCTGCTTCCACGAGTCGGCCGAAGCCGTTGGGGTCGGCGATGCGCTGCGGGTGTGTCGCGGCGTGGGGGCGGGGTGCGGTGCGGCGGCCCTCGTCGTCCTCGATCCTCCTGCTGAGGTCCGAGTGCTGTCGCCCTGCAGGTCGTCAAGGGCGCCGGCTGCGACGAGGACGACGATGATCGCAACCACCGAGACGACGAAGAACACGGAGCCCTGATCGAGACTCCCGAGCGGCCCCCGCGCTCGTTCCGGGCGCTGAGGGGGTCTCCTCGTCGGCAGGGTCTTGGAAGAGTACTTGGAGGGGACCTTGTAAAGACTCTTCGAAGGACGCGCCCTACTGGTCGGGCGTCGGGGAGTTTCCGGGGTCGGCTCGGTGCCGAGGACCTGGTCAATGCCGGTGGGGGCGGGCTCGCCCGCGGATGTCGTGTGATCCGGTCTGGGCATTGCCCGGCCCGGGCGTCGGAAAAGGGAGGATCCGGATGCGCTGTGCGCCGATTGCGCTGATCCCGGTGGGCGGATGGAGGTCGGCGCGCCAGGGGGACGGATACCGAAGGGCGTCACAGATAGAAGCATGACCGATGCGTCTTGTGACTCGCCAGCTCTTTCTCACAGGTTGTAATTGGTGGTGTGGGTGGTTTGTGGGGGATCTCGCAGGGGGTGTGGGGGTGGGGGTGTGTGGTTGTGGGTGGGG
>ERZ773038.2049-NODE-2049-length-10608-cov-3.604283_pt1 | contig 10608 bp, 12 predicted proteins | sample MGYA00511665_ERZ773038 | MGnify/ENA primary metagenome ERZ773038 (study PRJEB29015, sample SAMEA2737966) | human oral metagenome | biome: human oral; feature: human-associated habitat; material: dental | place: China | collected 2028 ... | reverse complement strand
GATGGAAGGAGTAGCTCGAGCCTTGAAAAAAGGCGGACGTTTTGTAGCCGAGACAGGTCGTAAAGGAAACGTGGAAAAAATAGAAAATGCTATTTTTGAAACTGTAGAAAAACATAACTTGAAAGCTAAAAAATGCTGGTTTTTTCCAACTCCGGAAGAAAAAACGGAATTACTTGAAAAATATGGACTGAAAGTAAAAAGAATGATAAGCTTTCCCCGTCCTACTTTGCTTCCAACTGGAATAAAAGGATGGCTTCAAACTTTTTCTGCACCTGCTCTTGTAAACGTTCCAGTAGAAATGCATGAAAAACTGATTGATGAAATAACAGAAAAAGTTGAAAAAGAACTGGAAAGAAATGAAAATGGACAAATTCTGGCGGATTATGTGAGATTGAGATTTGAGGCTGTGAAAGAATAGAAAATATTTATTTTGAAAGGAAGATGAATTTGAAAACAATAGGACTAATAGGAGGAATGAGCTGGGAAAGCACAGTAACTTATTATAAAATAATAAATGAAACTGTGAAAGAAAAGCTTGGTGGACTTCATTCGGCTAAATGTATATTATATAGCGTTGATTTTCAGGAAATAGAAGAATGTCAGGCAAATGGCAACTGGGAAAAAAGTGGAGAAATCTTGGGAGAGGCTGCATATAATTTGGAAAAAGCGGGAGCAGATTTCATAGTTATCTGCACTAATACAATGCACAAGGTTGTTAACCAGATTAAAGAAAAAATCTCCATTCCAATATTGCATATTGCTGAAATGACAGCAGAGAAAATATTAGAAAAAGGATTAAAAAATATAGCATTGCTTGGAACAAAATATACGATGGAACAGGATTTTTACAAATCAAAACTTATTGAAAAAGGTATAAATGTTATAATACCTGATAAGAATGATATAGAAATTATAAATGAAGTAATATATGACGAAATTTGTCTTGGAATTATAAATTCTAATTCAAAAAAGAAATTTTTAGAAATTGTTGATAAGCTAAGAAACAAAGGTGCAGAAGGAATAATATTAGGCTGTACTGAAATAGGGCTTCTTATAAAAAATGAAGATACTGATGTTCCATTATTTGATACAGCGATTATTCACGCAGAGCAGGCGGCGATTTATTCTATAAAATAAAATGAAAAGTATTACCTATAAGGAGGAGATAATGAAAAAACATATTAAAATATTTGATACAACGCTAAGAGATGGAGAACAGACACCACGTGTCAATCTTAATACACAGGAAAAATTGAGAATTGCAAAACAGCTTGAAAGTCTTGGGGTGGATGTGATAGAAGCTGGATTTGCGGTGGCATCACCAGGAGATTTTGAATCAGTTAAATTAATTGCTGAAAATATTGAGAAATCTACAGTTACAAGTTTGGCGAGAGCTGTGAAAAAAGATATTGAAGTAGCGGCAGAGGCAGTGAAAAATGCGAAAAAACCAAGAATACATACATTTATTGCAACTTCTCCGATTCATAGGGAATACAAACTAAAAATGACAAAAGAGCAGATTTTAGATAGAGTAAAGGAAATGGTGTCTTATGCAAAATCGTTTATTGACGATATTGAATTTTCTTCAGAAGATGCGACTAGAACTGAAAAGGAATTTTTGGTGGAAGTATATGAAACAGCTATAAAAGCTGGAGCAACTACACTTAACGTGCCTGATACAGTAGGTTATAGAACTCCAAATGAAATGTTTGAACTTATAACTTATTTGAAAAAAAATGTTAAAGGGATTGAAAATGTGGATATTTCTGTGCATTGCCATGATGATTTGGGACTTTCAGTTGCAAATTCGGTTGCGGCAATTCAAGCTGGAGCAACTCAGATTGAGTGTACAATTAATGGACTTGGAGAAAGAGCAGGGAATACTTCGCTTGAAGAGATTGCAATGATTTTAAAAACTAGAAAAGACTTGTTTGAAGAATATTATACAAACATTGATTCAAAGCAAATTTACCCAACAAGTAAATTAGTAAGCCTTTTGACAGGAGTTTCAACACAGCCAAATAAAGCAATTGTTGGAGCGAATGCCTTTGCACACGAATCAGGAATTCATCAACATGGAGTATTAGCAAATCCTGAAACTTACGAAATTATGAGTCCAGAATCTGTTGGAAGAAATCCAGACAGCTTAGTACTTGGAAAACATTCAGGAAAACACGCTTTTGTACAAAAATTAGAATCACTAGGATTTAATCATGTCGGAAGTGACAGAGTGGAAGAATTATTTGCACAGTTTAAAAAATTGGCAGATAAGAAAAAATATGTTTTAGATGAAGACATTATCGCATTAGTTGCTGGAGAAGCAGCAAAAATAGAGGGAAGAATAAAACTGGCTCACTTTGAAATTTCAAGACAGGAAGGGAAAAAGCCAAAAGCGACAGTTACAATTGAACTGGATGGAGAAAAACTGGTTAAAGAAGCTCTTGGAGATGGGCCTGTTGATGCGGCTTACAACGCAGTAAACTTAGCAGTGAGCGACACTTTTGTCTTGGAAGAATATAAATTGGAAGCAATTACAGGAGATACGGATGCACAGGCACAAGTAGTTGTGATTATCGAGAAAAATGGAAACAGATTTATCGGTAGAGGACAAAGTACGGATGTAGTTGAAGCAAGTATAAAGGCTTATATTAATGGAATAAATAGACTTTACAGTAATTAAGTGAAAATATAGGAGAATAAAAAACATGATAATGATGCAGTATAAAGTAAAACTTCCAAATGATTTTGATATGAACAATATTAGAAAAAGAGTGCAAGAAAATGGATTTAAAACAGATGGATTTGAAGATTTATTTTTTAAAGCCTATTTAATCTCTGAGGAAAATAAAGAATATTCGCCATTATACTTTTGGAAAGATAACAAAGGAATGAATAAATTCATATTTGATGGTTTCTATGATAATATTTTAAATTCTTTTGGCTGGCAGACTATAAATATTGGAATACCATTGTTGCAAGAGTTTAATGAAAACTTTTCTAAAGCAAAATATTTATTGGAAATAGAGAATGAAACAAAACCGATGGAAAAAATGAAAAGAATGGAATTTTCTATATCAGATGATAAAATTGTTGGAAAAGCATTAGTATATAACCCTGAAAATTGGAAACATACAGAGTATTATTTTTTTGAAGATACCCCTAAAGGAGTAGAAAATTCAAAAGTGTACGAAGTTTTGCATATTTCTCAATAAATTAAGATGAGAGTAATAGATTTTACCGTAATCAAAATTGATTTTGGAAAGATAAAAATGGAAATAGATTTATTGGTAGAGGACAAAGTACGGATGTGGTTGAGGCTAGTATAAAGGCTTATATTAATGGGATAAATAGACTTTATAATAAGTAATTTTAAAAGGGAGGGGATTTTGATGGAAATATCAAATAATTACATTAATGAAATAAAGACAATACTTAAAAATGCTAGACAAAAAGCATATACCGCTGTAAATTCGGCGATGGTGGAAGCATATTGGAAAATTGGTAGACGAATTGTAGAAGAGGAACAGAGTGGAAGAGAAAGAGCAGAATACGGGAAAGAAATATTACAAAATTTATCTAAGGAACTTACAGAAGAGTTTGGAAAAGGATATAGTTATAGAACATTAAGAGAAATAAGACAATTCTATCTTATGTTTTCAGATTTTGAAAAATGGCGAACAGTGTCCGCCAAATTGACATGGTCTCATTTTCAAAAAGTTTTAAGAGTTTCTGATGAGAAGGCCAGAATATTTTATCTGACGGAAGCAGCAGAAAATGTGTGGTCTGTAAGAACTTTGGATAGGAATATATCTACACTTTACTATAATCGTATTGTTGCAAGTATTGATAAAAAAATTGTCGAAAATGAAATGAAAGAGAAGACAAAAAAACTACAAGCAAAAGAATTTATAAAAAATCCAGTAGTTTTGGAGTTTCTAGATTTACCAACAAATATGTCTTATACAGAAAGTCAATTGGAAAAGGCATTAACAGACGATATTCAAAAATTTATGATGGAACTTGGAAAAGGTTTTGCATTTGTGGAAAGGCAACAGCATATTCGTACAGAAAATTCAGATTTTTATATTGATTTGGTATTTTATAACTATATTTTGAAATGTTTTGTTATAGTAGAGTTAAAAACAGGAAAATTAACACATCAGGATATAGGACAGCTTGATATGTATGTCAGAATGTACAATGATTTGAAAAAACAGGAAAATGATAATCCAACAATAGGACTTCTTCTTTGTACGGAAACAGACAGAACTATTATAAAGTATTCGGTTTTGAATGATAATAAAAACCTTTTTGCAAGTAAATATATAAATTATCTGCCTAGTGAAGAGGAATTAATAAATGAAATAGAAAGGCAGAAAGTACTGTTTAAAATAAATAGTAAAGAGGAGATTTTAAAATGAAAACAGTAATTTTCTCACACCCATGGGACGGAAGTTTTAATAAGGCAATTTTAGACCAAGTAGTGAAAAAGCTAGATGAAACAAAAGAAAAATACACAGTTATTGATTTAAATAAAGATGGATTTAATCCTGTGATGACAGAAGAAGAATTGTCTTTGTATTCACAAGGGAAAAGTATTGATCCTTTAGTGGAAAAATGTCAGGAAATATTAAAAAATACAGATGAATTGGTACTTGTATTTCCAATTTGGTGGATGTCAATGCCTGCAATATTAAAAGGATTTTTTGACAAAGTTATGACTAAAGGATTTGCTTATGAAAGTACACAAACTGGAATAAAAGGATTTTTGACTAATATAAAAACAGCAAAAATGATTACGACAGCTGAAGTTCCTAAAATTCTACTAAGTATAACAGGATTTGGAATTACTATGAAGAAAGCTAATCTTGGTGGTGTTGGAATAAAGAAAACGAAATGGATTCATTATAGTTTTAAGGCAAAAGGTAAAGATGAGGATAGGAAGAAATTTCTTGAGAAAGTTAAGGAATTTGTGAGTAATTAGGAAGAAAAATAGAAAATATTCGCATTTAAAACAAACGAAGAAAAGGAGTTTTATATTATGAAAAATAAATTGTACAAATCAGTAAAAGATAGAAAAATTACAGGTGTATGTGGAGGAATTGCAGAATATTTTGACATTGATTCAAGTATTGTGAGGATAGTGTGGCTTGTTTTGGTTCTTTTCGCAGGAACAGGTCTGCTGGCTTATATTATTTGTGCGATAGTTCTTGATGATAATCCTAATGAGTAAAATATTTTTGAAATTCCTAAATAGTTAAATAAAAAATTAGGTGGAGAATAAAGATGAAAAAAGGATTTTTTTGGTTATTCTACTTATTGTTTTTAACATTTTTTGACATTGTTTTGGCGGTTATAAGGCTTAATAATAGTATTTATGAATTTTTTATAAATCTGAATATAAAGAATGAGTGGATTTTAGAAAACTTATTTTCACTAGAAGAAATTATTTTTATCATCATTAGTTTGATTTTTGCTTATTTAATTTCAAAAATAAAAGTGAATAAAAAAAGTTTGTTAATCCCTCCATTAATTATAGTAACAATAAAAGCGGTGATACTTTTTTTTGTATTAAAATACATAACATCCCTTGATGATACAGGAGAAAGTATATTTTTTACATTTTTCATGGTAGCAGGCTTTGGAGCTTATATGGGAATGATGAATTTATACTTTTATTTGGGGTTATTGTTTAATTTATTTAGAAGGAGAAAAAATGAAAGGAAAAAGTTGGATTCTTAAGATTTTATATGTTTTTTTAGGATTAATTATAGTGTTTTTGGTGTATTCGCATTATGAATATCGGAATATAAAGATTAAAACAATTGAGATAAAGTCTAAGGATTTGCCAAAAGAGTTTAATGGAAAGAGAGTGCTGTTTGTAGCGGATTTTCAGTATGATACGATGGCACGGTATAATAGAAAACAGCAGAAAAAGGCGATTGAGCTGATTAATGCACAGAAGAAGGATATGATACTTCTGGGGGGAGATTATGCGACTTGGGAGAAAAATATTCCTAAGTTTTATGAGGATGCGAAGGATATAAAGATTCCGGAACTTGGAGTATATGCGATTTATGGGAATCATGAGTATCCAGGAGCAGAAGAAACGGCTGAAAATATGAAAAAACTTGGATTTAATCTGCTCGTAAATGAAAATAGGAAAATAACAATAAATAATGAAAATATATATATCGCAGGAGTAACAGACTTGTGGCATGGAAAGCCTGATGCGAAAAAGGCTCTTGAAGGATTGAAAAAAGAGGACTTTGTATTATTTTTGACTCATAATCCTGAATATTTTGAGGAAATGACAGAAGATGAGAAGGAAAAGGCAGATATAACACTTGCTGGACATACTCACGGCGGACAGGTTACTTTCTTTGGAAAAATTATCATGTCGGCTATAAAGGATAAGAAGAAATATGGATATGGAATGAAGGAATATAATGGTCATAAAATTTATATTACTTCAGGATTAGGAGGAGCTTTTCTTGAGATGTTTATTAGATTTTTTGCACAGCCTGAGATTGTGATTTTTGAGCTGAAGAGAATTTAGATTTAGAAAGAGAGAAGAAATGGGAATATTTGATTTTTTTAAAAAGAATAAGGAAGAAGAAATTCCTTTAAGGATAGCTAAAGATTTTCATTTTCATTCAGTTGTTGGAAAAAATGGGGATGGAATTGCACGAAAAATTGTTGAGTATTTTGGAGATAAAGTGGAAGAAGCAGTTGATACGCATAAAAATTTCGTGGATGAAGATATTTTATCATATTTTGAAGGAGAAGATTCTGAAAAGGAATTTCCAATACAAGAGTGGACACGAATTTTTAGAATAAAATTAAAAGATGGTACCGAAATCAAAGGAGAAATTGATGATAGTGAAATGGCTGCGAAATACGGCGCTGGGCTTGCAGAACATTTTTCAGATGTGAATATAAAAGATGAAAATTTGAAGCAGATGTTATTGACTCAAATTGCATTTTTCAATTGCAAAACAAAATTAATGGCAACTTTTGATTTCTACAAAAGTGGAAAAAAGAAAAACGAAAAGGTAAAATTATTGGATTTTATTTTGGGAGCAGGAAAAAGTTTTGATGGTTATCCGTTATTTAGTACAGAAACTCTATATTCGCCTGATAAAAAAGTATTTGTTTCAAAAGAGACAGGAACAGAATTTAAAGAGTTTACGCCGTTTATTCCTAAAGAATTAATTGATAATTTTGAAATGACAGATGAAGATAATGCTAGAATGGCTAGAAGTATTGAAAAAATAGAGGCTGATGGATTGCCATATCTTGAGAATATGCATACAAGTATTTCGGAGGCGAGAGCTGTTATTCCTGATAAAGAATTGATTATAAAAAGGGCGGCTGCAATGCAGATGACAGGAATTGCATCAGAACTTTATAATGAAATGCAGGAAAATGCTAAAGAAAAAATCAAAGAGTTTTTGGAAATATTTGAAAAACAATACGGAATTAAAGAAGTTTTGACTAATGAAGAAAAAAATTATCTTGAAAAATATACAGATGATGTAAGAATAAATTCAGAATATAATTGGCGTTACGAATGTCCACCAGTACTGCTATGGGCTTTATCATTACAAGAATTAACAGATTTGAGTACAATTTGCAATGTTAAGGGAACAATAGAATATTTTATGGAAAATGATTTAGAAACGTTGATGAATAAAGCAAAATTACGTTCAAAAGATGAAATAATGGATATGCTTGATTATTTGTACAGGCTTAACTGGAGTGCAGTGGAACTGAGAATACGTCCTGAAAATCATAATAACAAGAAATTCCCTTATGATGAAAGCATTATTCATTTCAGAAGATTGGCACTAGAATGGCTTGTACAGCCTAAAAAAAGTATTGAGGATGTTGAAGCGGAGATGCACACTTAGAAATTTTATTATAATCTTTATTGAAACACAGGATATGAATGTTATTATTGAAAAATAAGAGAAGTATGAAATTTTGAAAGGAGTTAAATTGATGAGAAAAAATATAAGTGGAAATTCTCCATGGGAGGACATTGTAGGATATTCGAGAGCAGTAAGGATAGGAAATATTTTTGAAATAGCAGGAACAACAGCCGTTAGGGATGGAAAGCCTTATGCAGCAGGAAATGCCTATGAACAGACAAAATATATTCTTGAAAATATAAAAAAGGTTCTTGAAAAGGAAGGATTGGGGTTAAAAAATGTTATTAGAACAAGAATGTTTGTTACAGATATTTCAAAATGGGAAGAATATGGAAAAGCACATGGAGAATTTTTTAGGGACATTAAACCAGTTGCAACAATGGTAGAGGTGTCTTCATTAATTGATAAGGAATTGATGATAGAAATAGAAGTAAGTGCAGTTGCTGATTAAGAAATAAATAGAAAAGTTATAAATCTCAAAATTAGAGAGAAAATAAAACAATTGAAAAGGAAAATTTTATGATAACTAAAAAAACAGTATTTTCAGTTTTAGGAATTTTAGCAATATTTTTTATAATCTGCCTAATTTATGCACATTATGAATATACACAGCTCAAGGTCAGAACGATAGAAATTGCTTCGAAAGATATTCCACAAGAATTTGATGGAAAGAAGATTGTCTTTGCGGCAGATTTTCAGCTGGATACTTATGCGAGATTTAATCAGAAGCAGCTTGACAGAATTATTGATTTGATAAATAAGCAGGAAAAGGATATTATAATTCTGGGTGGGGACTATACTAACTGGACTGGTAAAATTCCACGATTTTACAAAGGAATGGAAAAGTTGGAAAAGCCTAAATATGGAATTTATGCAGTTTTGGGAAATCATGATTATAATTCTGTGGAAAAAAATATGGCTGGACTGAAAAGCCTTGGGTACAAAGTGCTGGTAAATGAAAATGACAAAATAACAGTAAATAACCAGAGTATCTACATTTCAGCAGTTGACGATTTACTAAAAGGGAAACCTGATGCACAGAAGGCGCTTAATGGCATAAAAAAAGATGATTTTAATATCTTCATCACACATAATCCTGATTATTTTGAAGAAATGACAAATGAACAGAAGGAAAGATCAGATATGACTTTGGCAGGGCATACTCACGGTGGACAGATAACATTGTTTGGATTAATTTTATGGGCAGAAATTAAGCATCCGTGGAAATATGGGTATGGCTTGAAGGAATATGACGGACATAAAATTTATACTACTTCAGGTGTTGGCGGTGGAGCCTTTGAAATGTTTATAAGATTTTTTGCACAGCCTGAAATTGTGGTACTGAAATTGAGGAAAGTTAAGTAAAGATTTGGAAGAGGTGTGATATGGAAGATAAAGAATTAAAGAAGTTGGCAAAAGAGATTTTTGAAAAAATTAAAAAAAAGTATTATGAAACAGCAAAAGAAATGATAGTTGCAAATGCTTCAGTCAATACTTCAAAGGAAATAAAAATAACAGACAGTAAAATTGAAGGAATTCCATATATTCCAAAAGGGAGTAAAATTCCAACAAATTCAGAAGGGAAACAGTTTATGTTTCTTGCACAGATAAATTGTGCTGACTTAAAAGGTCTAGAAAATTTTCCAAAAGAAGGAATTTTGCAATTTTGGGTTTTGGGAGATGACTTGATGGGATTAGATTTTGACAACAGTACAAATCGGAATGGTTTTGATGTAATTTATTATGAGAAAATTGAAGATTACTATTTGGAAGATGAGTTTAAGAAAATGTATAATCCTTACAAATATGACCCGGCATGGGATTTTTTGATAGCACATCATCCTTGCAAAATGGAATTTTCTTTGGGAAAACAAAAAGAGAATTTAGACTATGATTTTTTAGATATTTTATTTGAAAAAGTATGGGAAGAAGAAAATTTTAAATTTGATGAAAAAGATAAATTGTCTGAAGAAGTGGAAGAAATTTATGGATATGAATTTTATGAAGAAAATATTGGCACAAAATGTAATGGATTTCCATTTTTCACACAATCTGAACCAAGAAAGGGTGAGGAAATGAATGAATACGATACTTTATTATTTCAAATTAATAGTGGAAAAGAAATAATGATTGGAGATTGTGGAGTGATGAATTTCTTTATTAATCGTGAAAAATTAAAAAATAGGGACTTTTCAGATGTTTTCTACAATTGGGATTGTTATTAATTTTATGAGAATAGAAAGTTGGAAAAATGGATATAGAAACTATAAATTATGAGTATTTTTTAGATTTATTAGTGAGAATGACGCATCATTCGAATGCCATTGAAGGAAATACATTAACACTAAATGAAACAGCTACAATTATTTTAGATAATACAATACCGGGAAGTAAAAGTGTACGTGAAGTTTTTGAAGTTTTGAATCATAAAAAGGCAATTGATTATATGATAAGTGAACTTGAAAATGAGAAAAAATTGGATATTTATATGATTAAAAATATAAATAAGGAAATTTTAGACAGGTTGAATGATAATGCGGGAAATTTCAAAAATAGCAGTAATGCAATAATTGGTGCAAATTTTGAAACTTCTACGCCAAGTCAGACATCGATTCTTACCAAAAATTGGATTGAAAATTTAAATTATCGGCTGGAACTGTGTAAAAATAATGAT
>ERZ773038.2047-NODE-2047-length-10612-cov-8.481103_pt1 | contig 10612 bp, 9 predicted proteins | sample MGYA00511665_ERZ773038 | MGnify/ENA primary metagenome ERZ773038 (study PRJEB29015, sample SAMEA2737966) | human oral metagenome | biome: human oral; feature: human-associated habitat; material: dental | place: China | collected 2028 ... | reverse complement strand
TTGAATACCACCATGATGCAACGCTTTATTATGGTCGAAGATGTAGACAAGGTCTACTGGACTTTAGCTGTAGAGATGCAATTCTACCTTCTGGTAGCTACATATATTTTGTTTCGTCGCGGGAAAATCTATCGGCGTGAAATTACTGTCGGTATTATTATCTGGAGTGTAATAGGCACCATATTATGTTTGGTTATTGGAATGCCGCATAATTCTCTCGATAAGATTGTATTATGGTCTGTGCTTGCTGAACATGCCCCGCTTTTCTGCTTGGGAATGGTTCTCTTTATGTATAGCCATGATCGTAGATTTACGTGGTTAATACCGTTACTGACTATTATGGCATCCATTAATACATATATTATGCGTGATATGTTACATGCTGTGACAATGCTGGGTATCTGTGTGATATTTTTTATTGTTGTGCACTGTCCCAGAGTGCCATTTTTAGCCCACGGGCCTATTCATTTTGTGGGAGTCATATCTTATCCATTGTATTTAGGTCATGCTATGTTGGGTTATATGATTATTAATATATTAAGCCCATATTTAGGAGATTGGGGAGCTCGCGGTTTTACTATAATATTGGTAATTTTTTGGGCTTATATAGTTCATATCACAATTGAAACGAATGTTTCTGTAGCATTCCGCAAGTTGCTAACACGTGTTCTGGTAACTGGAAGAAAGAAAAGCTGCGAATAGAGTAAAAATATGAGCAAGTGTATTTTTAAAGTGCTTTGGGTCGTTCCGGTTCCCGACTTCGGGGGAGTGGCACGACACACGCTCGATATGGCGCGTGCCGGTATTCCAGGGTATGAACTGGTGGTGCTCGCCCCTGCGGGGGTGCTCACCGAGCGGCTTAAAGAAATGGGCGTGCACGTTATAGAAGCTGAGTTCGGCCCACATGCCGGGTTTAAACGCTCATTCACCTCGCTATTACGCGCGATTGAGGACGAAAACCCCGCAATCGTGCACAGCCACCTTGCCTACGCGGATGTTCTTGCCGCAGCCGTGGTGAACTCTCTCAAAATACGGCGAGCGCTAAACCGTTCGCTGCTCACCCCCAAACTATTCACGACAGAACACGGCATTGCTGGTGACGATTCTGTGTATCACGGCACCTCATGGCGCTCTAAACTCATGGAGCAGGTACACCGGGTACGCCTGTGGGGCACAGATACAGCAATCGCAGTCTCAGCCTCCACTGCGGAGCAAATGCACCGCAAATGGGGTGCCCGAACCGTCGAACTCGTATACAATGGTGTGGATATTGATGCGGTTCACGCGCAGGTTGACGCCTACCGTGTACCCGCTGAACCGGATGCGCCACGCATCCTATCCCTCTCACGGCTCTCACCCGAGAAAGGGATAGACGTGCTCATTGACGCCTTCGCCAGGTTGCATGAACACTACCCGAAGGCCCGCCTAGAAATCGCTGGTGACGGCGAGCTATCCGCAGCTTTGAGGGAACAGGCACAACGCCTCAATCTGGGGGACTCAGTCACGTTCAGTGGTTTTATAGACCCTCATCAGGCGATGGGGCGCAGCGATATGGTGGTGCAGCTCTCCGTATGGGAGAACTGCTCTTACACTCTGCTGGATGCCAAATCTGCTGGGCTGAAAGTTGTGGCAACCGCTGTGGGAGGAAACCCCGAGGTCGTCTCTGCTAGGGAACTGGTAGAGCGCTCATCCCCGAACCTGACCGAGCAGGTGTTTAGCCGGATACACGTCCTGCTCTTGGAAGGTCCCAGCGAGCAGTTTACCTGGCCTAATAACGCAACAATGGCACAACAGACAGCCGCCCTATACACGAACAAGCTACCGCGAGGAGGTACCCGGTGAGCGTCACAAGCTCTAAAGCCGCTAACGGCCAACCCGCATCTGCCGCCGAGCGGATCCAGAACCATCTGGGCCAGGGGACCGAGTATCTGCGGCAGGGCGCGGGGAAGATACGCCTTCCCGAGTTTATTATGTTTTTCCTCATGATCTTCGGAGAAGCTGTGCCGGGTGTAGGGCTTCCCTATAACCAGGTCGTCATTATTGTGATTGTGCTATACGCCCTCATTAAACAACCGGTGTACGAGCTGGGAAAATTTCAGAATCTGGCGTTTGCTACCTTTGCAGCGCTGGGGTATTTGGCGTTTGTGTCCCTCACGCACGAGCCTAGTTCTGGTGCTTTTGACTGGCAGCGCCGTCTGCTGCGTTTACTATTAGCGACTATTTTGATCTGGATTATTGCTTCCGGCCGTATCCATATACGTTCGGCGATTGTTGGATACATCACTGCCCTATTAGTAAACATTCCTCTCTATTATGCGGGGCTCACCCCTGATAACTACAAGGGTTATTTGACCGGTCATTTGCTTGATAAGAACGTCTCCGGTCTTGCGTACTGTATTTTTGGTCTTCTTGCCCTCGCTCTTGCGCGCCGCCGGGTCGAGATCATCCTTACGATTATTGTATTCGCGACTATCCTGTGGCTGACGGGCTCCCGCACGTCAATGGCTGCATTCACAATGGGCATTATTTGGATTGTACTGGCTAAACGCCTTCCCGTATGGGGGCGTCTTGTCCTTGGCGTGCTCATCTACTTTGCTCTTGGAGTTCTCACTGAGGATTATTCACAGTCATCACAGTTTGGGAACCGCACTGGCAGTGACTGGTTCCGAGCTCAAATCGATGCGGCCTCCCAAATAAAAGTAGAAAATACCGGTATTTTCGGTCGTGGTTTGGGTGAGGCCTACGTTTATCTTCAGCATGATAATAAAGTCTGGCTGTTCCACAACTCTTACTGGTCTGCACTGGTAGAAGGCGGCTGGCCCTGGATGCTGCTCGTGGTTGGCATCACTGTTTTTTGTCTGGTGCGTCCTTTCAGTAATGCTTCACGGTGGAGCCGTGATGAGGCCTATATTCAGGGTGCAGGCGTCGCTTTGCTGATTTGTGCCCAACGCCTGGGTGAGGTGTTCTACACCTGGATGTGGGCCGTCTGCGTGGGGTACGCGATCCGGGCCATCATTATTTCGCGGGCGGCGGGTACCATTCATGAGCAGCCGGGGGATAAAGACGGGATTGACGGGCGTATTCCTCTCACAAAGAAAACAACGCTTCTTACCCCACCAGCAGCGGGCACACCAGGGGTTACTCGGTAAATTCAAACAGAAGGGTTCAAGGTCATGGCGCAGGAATTGTATATTGCAACCAATAATGGTGATATGGGCGGCGGCGAGGTCATGCTGCTCAATATTGCACGTGCCGCCCGTTCCCTTGGCTACCGAGTCACTGTTATTGGCCCGGCGCACCCGCCGCAGCTGGTTGAGGCTGCCGCCGATGAGGGGTTTGCCCGTGTGGTGCTTCCCGCCCGTACCCGTTCCCAGTACATGATGCAGCTTCGCGCCTGGCACTCCGCCCACAAGAAAGTACTGCTGTGGTGCAATGGGCTGGTGCCTGCTGCCGCTACCGGCGGGCGTAAGAACCGGATTGTGCACCTGCACCAGATTCCAGAGGGACTTAACGCAAAACTAGTTCCCTTTGCGCGTCGTAAGGCGAATACAACCCTGGTGCCCAGCAACTTTATGGCCCGGCAGATAAACGGTGCACAGGTTTTGAGTAACTGGGTCTCTGAGGTACCTACAGCCCTTAAACATGACAATACTGATGTCATACGTGTCGGATTTATTGGACGGCTGAGCCCCATTAAAGGTATAGTTCCGCTGTGTAAAGCTATTGCTACCCTCACCCAGGGAGGCGGCGCGTACCGCCTGGTGGTAGCAGGGGAACCCGTTTTCACCTCTGAGGTGGAACAGGAACAGGTTGAACGTTCCCTTAGCCGTATTGCAGAGCACACCGAGCGTCTGGGGTGGGCCACCCCTGAGGCGTTGTTTAACAACGTCGATATGCTGGTAGTTCCCTCAACATGGGAAGAGCCTTTTGGTCTCGTAGCGGCCGAAGCAATGAGCGCCCGCGTCCCTCTTATTGTCTCCGATTCGGGGGCACTGCCCGAGATCGTGGGTGAAAACTATCCGTATATCGTCCCCAAGGGGGATGCGGCCGAGCTGGCGCGTACGATCAGCATCGTCGCGGAACAGCTGAGCTCAGACTCTGAGAAGCTCACCAACACTGTATCTGACGCTTTCTGGCGTTGGCAGGAGCTGTACTCTCCTGAGGCCGGCAAAGAACGCGTGCGTGAAATCCTGGAACAGCATATTTCACCCGCATAATATCCCTCTACGGCGGCGCGAGCCGACCGGAACACAACAGAATCACATCATAAAAGCATATCGTTATGACTCACCTTACACATCACGAAGCTCACTCGCATAACGCCGACCACTACTACAAAGCGGCCATCATTATCCCCTCCAGAGGCGGTGCACACCTGCTGCACTACCCACTGGAGGCTTTACGTGCCCAAACAGAAAAAGACTTTCAGGTAATCGTTGTGCTTGATGGCGATATCGACAATAGCGAGGCTGTCCTGAAAAAATATGCTGCCGAGGGCGGGCTGAACCTAAGCACCATTATTTTCCCCGAAAACCGGGGGAGGGTAGCAGCCCTGAACGCAGGGCACCGGGCCGCTAATGCCAAGGTACTCATCCGCTGTGATGATGACCTGCAGCCGGACGAACATTACGTAGCGAACCACCTTCGCCTGCACCAAGAATACGACGGGGTTATCGGCACCCTTAACAACGTATTTCCTCAGACCCCCTACTCGCTGGTTTATGGCAACTACCGAGATAAAAAGTTCAAGCAGGGAGCGCTCAGTGTACCCCCACATGAGCGCTGGCATTACTGGAACGGTAACTCGTCCGTATCAGCCGAGTTCTTCCACAAAGTAGGGGGATTCGACCCCGCCTACCGCCTCTACGGCTGGGAAGACGTCGATATGGGGAAAATGATCGCCGACGCTGCGGGAAAAATTCTTATCTCTTCCGAGGTAGAGGCGAAACACCACGCAGAAGCAACCACCACCTCCGTACGCGCTCTACGTGCCCTGCACTCTGGGGCGGCGCGCTCCATTTTCGTGCGAAAACACGGCGAACAGGCACACACCGCCCCAAACCCGGGCGGGGTGTGGGGCGCAGCGGTCAAAACACTCGCATTATTCACCACCGAACGAACCATCAAAACAGTGGGGGACGCCAGCGACAGAATCCTGCTCAAACTCCCGGTAAAGTTCGCCGAGAAAATTGTGGCGCTACAGGTTGAAGCAGCCTCCTACGCGGGTGTGAAATACCCGCGCCGCGCCCAGAAAGTATTCTAGGAACCACATCATGTTCGCACACGCACATCATCTGCTCAGCGGAGCACAGAAAACCGCTAAAAAATGCCTGCCGTTCTGGCGGGTGCAAGCTACCGAAGAAATCGCTATCGCGCACGACTACCTCACTCAAAGAGGAGGGGCCGAGCGGGTGGTACTTGCCATGCACAAGGCCTTCCCCGAGGCGACAATATACACCACTCTTTACGACCCCGAAGGTACTTTCCCCGAGTTTAAAGATGCAAAAATTGTCACCAGCGGCATTAACCGCATTGGGCTGTTCCGCCATAAACACCGTTTCGCGCTGCCGCTGCTGCCGTTCGCTTCGTCCCTGTTGAAGGTGCCCGCCCGGAAGGCGATTATCTCAACCACCGGCTGGGCGCACGGGTTCAGGTACGCCGGGCAGAGCTTCGTCTACTGCCACTCCCCGGCGCGGTGGCTGTACCTGAGCGACCAGTATTTGGGGAAGAAAAAAGACGGTGTTGCGGGGATCGCCCTGCGCACGCTCAGTCCCGCACTGAAGCTGTGGGATCAGCGGGCCGCCGCAAAATCCGAGAACTATGTGGGTAACTCCACCATCATTAGGGAACGTATTAAGAACGTTTACGGTAAAGAGGATGTACCGATTTTTTTCCCGCCGCACTCGGTAGATATGGATTCCCCGGCCGAGCCGATTCCTGGTTTGGAGAAGTTTATGGCCGACGGCGACTATTTCCTGATCGTCTCACGCCTGCTGCCGTATAAGAACATAGAACACGCGGTGGAGGCGTTCACACGCATGGGAAAGAAACTACTGATTATCGGTCGGGGGCCGGAGAAAGATAGCCTTCTAAAACATGCCGGGCCGACGGTGCGTATCGCCTCAGATCTGCCGGATGCGCAGCTATGTTACGCCTACCGCAACTGTGTGGCGCTGCTGGCGATTTCACACGAAGATTTCGGGATTACCCCCCTGGAGGCAGGTGCAAGCGGTAAACCTGTGATTGCGTTCCGTGCCGGCGGTTTCCTTGACACCGTCGTGGAAGGGCGTACCGGTGTGTTTATTGATGAGCCAACCCCTGAGTTGATCGAGTCTGCCGTGTCCTCATTTGACCCGGCACAGTGGGATCCCCAGCAGATTCGCGCCCACGTCGAGAAGTTCTCTGAAGAGAGGTTTATCGCCCAGCTGCACGAGTATGTGGCCCAGCTGGGATAACGCTAACGCTGCACGCTTTGGCTGTATTCACGCAGTATTGCGGGTAAGGGCAGGTGGGGGAAGTTTCCCGGAACATGCCGCCTGTTTACAGTTCTTCCAGGTACTCGCGGGAGACTAAATCGGCCACAAAATCCTGCACCTGCTCGGCGATAGCCGCAGGGTCCTGCTCCGCAAGTTCCGCGATCTCCTCAATAGCCTCCGGGAGAGTCAGCGGAACCTCAAACACGCCCCAAATAATGGATGCTGACCCCTCTAAGACCGCGATGCTGCTGGTGCGCAAATCAGCAAGATAGCTGGCGGTGGGGCTGTACTTGGCGAATTCGTCAGTGTGCACATAGGCGATATATTCGGGGATGCGGTAACGAAGCTCAGCCATTATTTGCCGCCTTCCGGAAATTTAATGCCGAAACGGCTGAAGAACTGCCGCCATATTTCGCTCCGGCTGGGTTTATGGCCCAGCGTCATTGCCAGGTGGTCTTCATTTACCAGCGCAATATTCCTAATAACCCGTGCCTTCTCGGCAATACCGCGTGCTGAGCGTACCCGCGCAAACCACAGCAGGTAGGGGGGAACTTTCGTCGAGACAGCCTTCCACAGCAGGTAGTCGCGGTGCCCCCTGTAGGCCGCTAGATGCCCCGTTGCCGCCGCGTAGGCGATGCCGGAGTGCAGTTCTAAGGCCCTATCGTGTACCCGTTCCCATTCGCTGTAGCTCATGATTTCGTTAAGGTATTTGAGGTCGCTGCTGTATTTCGCGGCGGCTCGTGCACGGTGCAGCACCACAATAACTCGCGCATCCAGCACAGACGGTACGGTGCAGGGCCGGTGCGCTATATCGCGTGTGGTTCGGGCCAGCCACAGCTGCTCAAAAACCCGTTCATGGTTCTCGCCCAGGCCGGGAAAGAACCGGTGTATGTCGGTTAGCCCCCACGCATCATGGTGAAGGGTCATGGCGTGCTCAAATACTGAGCCGGTTTCAAAGTGCGCTTGGATACTCCACCCCTGAGCTATAAGCGCCTGCACGAACCGGTCCACATGGGAGGGGCGTACCAGCAAATCCACGTCGGTGCTGTGCCGTTCGGGACGGTACACCTCCGGGCCGAATGCGTACCCTTTAACGTGCAGAATATCTATGCCGTTGGCGTTGGCGACGCGCTGAAAGTAGGCGTGCGCCAGCATAATGCGTGCTTTGAGCGGCGCTGAGGCGGCCTGCCGTTCAGTTTTTTCCACGGGGTGTCTTCCAGTTAGTTTTTGAAGCGTGTGCTGTAGCTACAGTATAGGGCGGGGACAAGGCGCAATGTCTTATCCCCGCCCCGGTTTACTGCTGCGGGCGGTAAACCTATTTCTTGGCTTTCTTCCGAGACTTCACTTTTTTCTTCGTGCCGTCTTTTGAGTAGCCGTAGTAGGTTGCGTACCCCACGTAGCTGTTGGCGTAGCCGAAGCCGTAATAGGAGTTACCCAGGCCCTTACGCGGCGCGCGGTTCAGCACCAGACCGAAGAGGTTAGCATTCACCTTGTTCAGGTTATTGGTTGCCTCGGTCATCTGCTCGCGGTGGCTCTTACCGATCGAACCAACCATAATCACGCCATCTACCGCGTAGGAGAGCAGTGAGGCATCGGTGACGGGCAGCAGCGGTGGGGCATCCAGAACCACTACGAACTCTTCGGATAGTTCCCTGACCAGCTGGCGCATCTTATCGGAGCCCAGCAGTTCTGAGGGGTTCGGGGGGATACGCCCGGCGGTGAGCACGAACAGGTTGGATTCCTCCAACTGGTACACGGCCTCCGCAATATCGACCTGACCGGCCAGCACCTGGGTGAGACCGACCTTCGCATCAACATTGAGTTTCTTCGCCAGGGTGGGGCGGCGCAGGTCGGCATCGATGAGGATGACAGCCTGACCAGACTCAGCCATGGAACGCGCCAGCGACAGCGACACGGTGGACTTACCTTCGCTGGGAACCGCGGAGGTGACCAGGAACGAACGCGGCGGCTCGTCAATATTGACGAAACGCAGGTTGGTGCGCAGCTGACGGATCGACTCTTGAGCAATATGGTCGTTGGAGGAGCCGGTAACAATGTTTTCTTCAGTGAGGTCATCACTGGTGGGCAGCACACCAAGGATGCTGCTGCCGGTGGCTTTCACGGCGTCATCACGGGTACGGATGCGCTGGTCCACGGAGCGGCGCAGGAAGATCACAACGTACACAAGAACAAGCCCGGCGACTGCACCGATGAGGGTGTTACGGGTGTAGTTGGGGGATACCAGCGGGGGGTTAATACTTGCGTTATCGAGAGGGATCACGCGGATATTATTCGCGGCGTTACCGCTAACAGCGGTGTTCGCGCTAGCACTAGCACCTGCAGTGTTGCCGTTCTCAGCATTAGGGGTGGCGTTATTCCCCCCATTGCTGCTGGCGGCGTTGCCGCTACCGCCGTTATTGCCTTCAATATTTTTAATGTATTCGGCGGTGGCGTGTAGCGCCGAGTTCGCCAGAACCTGTGCCTGCTCCGGTGTGGAGGCGTGGGCGCTGACTTTAATCAGCGAGCTGTTTTCGTCAGTGGACGCGGTAACGCTGCCGCGGATACCGCTGACGGTCATCCCCATATTGGGGTTTTTCTCTTGAATGATTTTCGCCACAGCCTCGGAGGAGACGATAGCGGAGTAGGAGCGGGCGCGGTCTTTCGCAGCCGATGAGCCCGAGAGCACGTCAATGGTGCCGCCGCTGCCAATGGTGACGTACCCGGATGCGCTGGCCGCATACACCTTGGGCTGGGTGAGGGAATAGCCAACACCTAAGAGGGCACCAATAATGATGCCGAGGATAAGCAACACGAGGTTTGCCCTCGTGGTGCGCACAAAGTCCAGTATGGTCATGGTCTGTGATTACTCCAGAATGCGTATGTGATGTATTTGAGCTGAGTGTAGTCGACCCGTGCCCGGGCACAGTTGAGCGAAGGCGCCACCTTACCGTAGCAGGTTGAGAAGGTATTCGCCGTAACCGCTCTTAACGAGGGGGCCTGCGATCTCGCTGAGTTCCTGATCGCTGAGCCAGCCTGCGCGCCACGCAATTTCTTCGGGGCATCCTACGGAAAGACCCTGACGTTTTTGCACGGTGCGGATGAAGTTCGTGGCATCCGCGAGTGAATCGAAGGTGCCGGTGTCGAGCCACGCAGTACCGCGCGGAAGAACCTCCACTTTCAGTTTACCCTGTTTTAGGTATACACGGTTAAGGTCGGTGATTTCCAGTTCACCACGCGGTGAAGGTTCAAGTTCTTGTGCATAGTTAACCACATCCCGGTCGTAGAAATACAGGCCGGGGATCACGTAATCGCTCTTGGGATTTTCGGGCTTTTCCTCAATGGAGAGGGCGTTGTTGTTCTCATCGAATTCGACCACACCGTAGGCGCGCGGGTCAGCCACCTGGTAGGCGAAGACAGTCGCGCCGTCCTTCTGCTCGTATTTGGCCAGCTGGGTGCCGAGCCCGTGCCCGTAGAAAATATTGTCGCCAAGCACGAGGGCAACGGGGCTATTACCAATAAAATCTGCACCAAGAATAAATGCTTGAGCCAGCCCGTCAGGGGAGGGCTGCACCTTGTATTCGAAGCGCACCCCGAATCTTGAGCCGTCCCCCAGCAGCCTTTGGAACTGCTCCTGGTCGGCAGGGGTGGTGATAATGAGGATATCCCGGATACCCGCCAACATGAGTGTTGAGAGCGGGTAATAGATCATCGGCTTGTCATAGACCGGGGTGAGCTGTTTGCTAATGCCCTGAGTGATGGGGTGAAGGCGGCTGCCGGTGCCGCCAGCTAGAATGATTCCTTTCATAGTTTCTATATTGTGTCACGATTCTCGCCGTTTGTATGCATAAAAATACGGGTGTCGGGCGCTAAAATCTAACGTATGGCTCACATTCTTGTTACCGGCGGCGCCGGTTTTATCGGCTCAAACTTTGTTCATCACCTGTTGGAGCGCACTCAGCACACTGTCACAGTTCTCGACAAAATGACGTACGCCGCGAACGCGGCTTCCCTTGCGGGGCTTGATGAATCCCGCTTTAAACTAGTGGTTGGCGATATTGCAGACCGTGAACTCACCGACGAACTCGTAGCGCAGGCGGATGCAGTCATCCATTACGCCGCAGAATCCCATAACGATA
>ERZ773038.2042-NODE-2042-length-10634-cov-8.467246_pt1 | contig 10634 bp, 7 predicted proteins | sample MGYA00511665_ERZ773038 | MGnify/ENA primary metagenome ERZ773038 (study PRJEB29015, sample SAMEA2737966) | human oral metagenome | biome: human oral; feature: human-associated habitat; material: dental | place: China | collected 2028 ... | reverse complement strand
AGATGCGATGAACTCCTGAAAAGCTGATGCTTTGGGGGTATCGCGGTGATCTGTTTCTGGAGCTTCTGTGCTCTTCTTCGTATTTTCACTCATAGTTGTATTCTATCCCACGCGTGGAGCGTATTTTAGGGTGGGGCGAAACCCGAAAAAGGCCGTGTGCCACTGATACTGGTGGGGCGCTGTGGTGCGGTACAGTTAGGGTATGACTGAACGTTACGACCTGCATATTCACTCCAATATTTCTGATGGCACCCAGCCGCTGACCGAACTGGTCCCTCTGATTAGAGATGCTGGGCTTGCCGGATTCGCCTTGACCGACCATGACACCGCACGTGGGTGGCCGCAGGCCGCCGAGCTGGCGGGGGAGTACGGGCTGGATTTTCTGCCCGGCGGCGAGTTCTCATGCCGCTACAGCTACCGGGATGAGCAGGGGCATGAGCGCACTAAGAGCGTGCACCTGCTAGGGTACGGGTACGACCCCGACTACCCGCAGCTGCGGGATGAGATGAAACGCCTGCTGGATGATAGGCTCAGCCGCGCCCGCCGGATGGCGGACCGGCTCGCCGCCGACTACCCGCTGACCTGGGACGATGTGCTCGCCCAGTCGAGTGACGGTGAGAACACCGTGTTTGGGCGCCCGCATCTTGCCGATGCGCTGGTTGCCGTGGGTGCCGCCGAGAACCGCGCCGATGCGTTCGACAATATCTTGCATGTGAACGGCCCGTACCATGTGCACCAGCAGTCAATGGACCCGCTGGAGGCTATCCGGCTGGTGCGCGCCGCCGGTGGCGTGCCGGTGGTAGCCCACCCCATGAGTGAGGAACGCGGGCCAGCGCTGCCGCTGGAATACCTGGGGAAGATGGTCGAGGCGGGCCTGGCCGGGGTGGAGGTGTACCACCGCGAAAACTCCGAGCCGAACCGTGCGCGCCTGCTGGAATTTGCGCGTGAGCGTGAGCTGCTGGTGACCGGTTCCAGCGACTACCACGGTGCGGGCAAACCGAACCAGCTGGGGGAGTACACCACCTCCCGCGAAACCGTGGAGGCGATCCGCGCCCAGATTAGCCGCTAGTGTCCCCGGCTCCTGCGGGTAGGGCTAATAATGCGGTCTGTGTAGAAGGGTTTTGTGCTTTCAGAAGACTTTCTGACTTCTGAAGGCACAAAACCCTTCTATATAGATTTAGTAGCCGAGTGGAAAATTTAGTGCTTGCGTCATAAGACGTTAGTGGCGTTTACCCTGTACACTGGAACGTGCGTGTGCTTTCACCGGCAATAGGTTAAGCGCATCACAACCCCATACTGAAAGTAAGTAACGTGTTGGATTTCGACAATTTGGTGGTCGAATTCGGCAAGGATGTGAAGAAAAATCTAGAGGGAAACGAAGGCGAGCCTGAGGCCCAGCTGACCACCCCGGTTTCTCACTTCCTTAAAGGCTTCGGCGACTTGCACAATCTCAGCGTTACTCTCGTCCGCGAAACCTCTATTACGGTCGCGGGGGGGGTAACAAAAAATCTGGTACCGTCCGCCCAGACTTTGGCGTCAAGGTCAATGGGTTGCTTGTTGGTCATGTTGAGCTGAAAGCTCCCTCAAAGAGCATTGACCCAGCAACTTTTACTAAGAAAAGTCATGAATATAAACAGTGGCAGAAGCTTAAGAACCTGCCGAACCTGCTCTACACCAATGGTCGTGAGTGGAGACTCTACCGGTATGGTGCGTTGGTACCGGTCACGACTAGCGGTCATGAGAGCGAAATCGCCTATATTCACACTTCCGATTTTGTAAAACATAAGGGACCGTTTACCGCGACCCCATCATTGCAGGGTATTTTACAAAGCTTTTTATTTTGGAAGCCCAACCCCATCACTAGCGCGGATAAACTAGTGAAAACCTTGGCACCTTTAGCCGTCTTGCTACGGGAAGAGATTCTGTTGGGTTTAACCGCGCAGAAGAAAGTCCATGAAGCCGCTAAAAAGAGGGCAAAAGACCAAGGGTACGATGAACCCGTACCGCCTTCACTCATCGGACTACGCACCGATTGGCGTGAGACTTTATCTCCAGGTGCTACTGATGAGGAATTTGCTGACAGTTTTGCGCAGACTGTGGTCTTTGCACTTGTTGTAGCTATTTCGGAAGGCCTAGAACTCGACATTAATACTCTGCACTATATGGCGAACAGGCTAAAGTCCAATCATGGATTGCTGGGTAATGCACTGAATCTGCTCACAGACCATCTTGATGAAGCCAGCGCCTTACACAATGTACTTGCGATTATTGTACGAGTGCTTTCGGTAACCTCATGGAAACACATTTCGGGCGGTAAAGCAGATGTTTATCTGCATCTATATGAGCACTTTTTGAGTATCTATGACCCGGAGCAGCGCAAGAAAACTGGCAGTTACTACACCCCAGTCGAGGTTGTCGATCAAATGGTTCGACTCACCGATCAGGCATTACGCCAGTATCTTAATAAACCTCATGGGTTTGCCGATAAAGGGGTCTCAGTGATTGACCCGGCGATGGGTACCGGAACCTATCCTTTGGCTGTTTTGCGTGCAGTTGCTCATGACGAGAACCTTGACCCCGGCGACCGCTCGGATGCCCTGACCCGTTTAGCCAAGAACCTCTATGGTTTTGAGCTGCAATCTGGTCCTTTTTCGGTAGCAGAACTTCGTATCTCAGAAACTTTGCGTGAACTGGGAGGTGAACTGCCTGAGGAGGGGCTGAACCTTTATGTCACGAATACATTGGGTAACCCGAAGGCGCGCAATCGCCCGATGACAGGGAATACTCTGCGCCTGCTGGCTGACCAATCGAATCGTGCGAATAGGGTGAAACGTGAAGTACCTATTCAAGTGTGCATTGGTAATCCGCCGTATAAAGATAAAGCAGGAGGAAAAGGCGGATGGATTGAAGATGGCGGTTTGTCCGAAAAACCGCTATTAGATGATTTTCGCGCTGCTGGAATGGGGAGATATGGGTACGTTCTCAAGAACCTCTACGTCTATTTTTGGCGCTGGGCGTTCTGGAAGGTCTTTGAGAACTCACACCGTGATCTTGAAGATGCTCTCAACCGTGCGGGTGTAATCTGCTTCATTACTGCTGACGGATATCTCAGTGGTCCCGGCTTCTCGGGTATGCGCGAATATATTCGTCGTAAAGCTAGCCGAGGGTGGATCATTAACGTAACCCCGGAAGGCAAACGTCCACTCCAGAAGAATGCCGTCTTTGCGATTGAAACTCCAGTCACTATCGCACTCTTTGTACGAGAACCAGATACCGATGAAAATACCCCGGCTGACCTAAAATATATTGCCTTGCGTGGTACCTTCCAGCAGAAAATGGAGGCATTAGCGAAGCTAAACCTGGGCTCTCCTGAATTTGCTGATGTGCGCTCGGGCTGGAGCGATAAGTTCATGCCGGTAACTGTGAGTGACTGGGATAGCTATCCTGAACTTCCTGATTTTTATACTATGCACGCCCCTGGCATCGAATCAGGGCGCACGTGGGCATACGCACCTTCCTCAAAGAACTTGGAAGAGCGATGGTTTGCAGTTTTAGAAGCTGACTCTTTAGAAGAACGTCGTGTACGTTTTGTGGATAAAACTCGAAAAGATAAGAAAAACCCTAATGCACGAATTATTACTAGTGGAATCACAGTGGGGAAAAAGTCACTGCCAGGTGTAGATACTTTTTCGGGGAGTGAAGAGTCGGTCAATGATCAAATAATGCGAGAGATTATTCCGCATGTACCTAATTTTGTGCAGGTACTCTATCGCTCTTTTGATAGGCAGTTTTTAATTGCTGATTCAAGAGCTTTATATATGCCTTCTCCAACATTATGGGAGCATCGTGTACATCATCAAATTTTTATCGTAGAACAGCATGCACATTATCCTAAAGCAGGACCAGGTTTGTATTTCAGCGCATTTATTCCTGACAAAGACGCTTTTAAAGGAAGCGAAGGAGGACGAGTACACCCTGTCATAAATACCGTTGACAAGCCCAACCTCACAGACGAAGCAGAATGCTTACTTACTGCGCGCTTTGGTGAACACGCCCCCGCAGAGCTGGTGTACTACCTAGCAGGGGTAACCGGACATCCTGGATATGTGCGTACCTTCGATACCGAACTGCAACAGGCAGGCATTCGCGTGCCGCTCACCTCAGATGCAGAGCTATGGTCTCGCGCGGTACAGCTGGGTAAGTATGTGGTGTGGCTACATACCTACGGTGAACGCGGTGAACCTCTTCCAGGTATGACTCGGGTCACCGATAAACCGACTGATGGACTGTACTCCATGCCTGTGTACGAAAAGAGTATGGGTGGGGCTATGCCCGAGAAGAAACCCACCTTTACACTGGGTGAAGATGACATTCACGGTGAAATAGCTTTTGGTGCCAGCCGGTGGAGCAACATCAAAAAAGCGGTTTTCGATTACACTGTGGGAGGTCAGCAGACTATCGGTCTTTGGGCTAAGTACCGCTTGAAGAAACCTATCGGTCGTAAGAGTTCACCTCTTGACGATATCGTGCAGCAGAGCTGGCCGAGTGAATGGACCACAGAATTCAAGGAACTTCTGTGCGTCCTCACCCACCTGGTGCATTTGGAACCAGCGCAGGAAAAACTACTTGCCGATATCCTTGCGGGCGACCTTATCCCGCGTGAAGAATTCATATCTGAGGGATAGCCCAACCGCGGAACCGTGGAGGCGATCCGCGCCCAGATTAGCCGCTAGTGTCCCCGGCTCCTGCGGGTAGGGCTAATAATGCGGTCTGTGTAGAAGGGTTTTGTGCCTTCAGAAGACTTTCTAACTTCTGAAGGCACAAAACCCTTCTGAATAGGCTAATTATGCTGTTTTCTGTGCGTTATGAAACTGCGGGAGGCTACTTTTTCGCCGTCTGCGCCCGTTCTTTAGCGAGCTGCTGGCGGCGTCTTTCACGGCGCAGCACGTCCCGGCCGCGGATTCGCAGGTCTTTATCCACCGCGTCCGTGGAATGATGCCGCACAAACACGCTTGATGCGCCCGGCACAGGCTCAACACTTTCCTGTACTTTACGGCTCTGCGCCGCCAGTGCGCGCCGTGAGGCCGCCGTGAGCGCGTCCCGCGAGGTTCCCCCGCGCACGCCCACACTGCGCTGCGGTGTGAACAGCACCGCCGCCCCGCGCGGCACACCCCGGTACGCGGCAAATGAGTGCTCCTCCACGTTCAGGCGTTTCGCCATGACCTCAATCGCGGGCGGGTTCTGATCCACGCACACGAACTTACGTTCCAGCTCAACGGCTGCGGCCCCGGTCGTGCCGGAGCCGGCAAAGAAATCCAGCACCCAGTCGCCCGGGCGTGAGGAGGCGGCGATCATCCGCTTCAGCAGCCCCACCGGTTTCTGCGTGGGGTAGCCGGTTTTTTCCTTGCCGGTGGGGGAGACGATCGTATGCCACCACACATCGGTGGGGAGTTTACCGCGCGCCGCTTTCTCCTCGGTCACCAATCCCGGCGCCATATAGGGTTCACGGTCCACCGTGTCCGCATTGAAATAGTACTTTTGCGGATCTTTGACGTACATCAGAATATTGTCGTGCTTCGTGGGCCAGCGTTTGGTGGATTTTGCGCCGTAATCGTAGGCCCAGATCAGCTCGTTCATAAAACAGTCGCGCCCAAAAATCATGTCGCACATGACCTTGGCGTAGTGAACCTCACGCCAGTCCAGGTGCAGGTAGAGGGTGCCGTCCTGGGTGAGCAGACGGTGGGCCTGCCTAATGCGCGGCTCCAAAAACGCCCAGTAGTCCTCGAACGCATCATGGTAGCTTGCGAGGGTTTGCAGGGCGCTTGTGTAGCTTTTGCCTTGGAACCCGGTGCGGTCACCCCGGGCACCGCCCTCCTGCGCGGGGGCGGTTTTGAGGGTGCGCCGTGTCTGCGTTTTGCCGGTGTTAAACGGCGGGTCAATGTAGATGACGGTGAATGAGGCATCCGGCAGCTCGCTCAGATACGCCAGATTATCGGCCTGAACCACCAGCGACGAACCGTTCGGGTCGAAAGCAGGTGCAGCAGCGCCCGCAGATTGAGCCGTAGCTGCGGTGGGTACTGTTTCGCTCACTCGCTGCTTACTCCCCACCTGCGGCAGGAGCACCGGAGCCCGCCCCGTTAGAGCCTTGGCGGCGCCTGCGGCGGCGGCGTTTACCGCTGCCGGTAGACTCCACTGACTTTTCCCGTTCGGCGCGTTTACCCTCACGGCCCTGTGCGCTTTCACCCTCAACACGGCGGGTACGGCGGCGCTGACGTTTCTTACCGGAATCCTGCCCGGGCTTCTCATCCCGTGCAGCACGTGAATGTGACCCGGTTCCGCGTGAGCCGGAACCACCCCGGCCCCGGGAACCCCGGCCCGAGCCGCGCGATGATGAGCGCGCCCCGCGCGGGGAGTCCCCGTAGTCTTCCAGACGCTCAGCGTCCAGACCCTCCAGCGTCTGCTCGGACCGCGGCAGGCGGCCCTTGGTTCCGGCCGGGATGTTCAAATCATAGAACAGGTGCTCCGAGGACGAGTAGGTTTCTACGGGGTCAGGAACCCCCAGCTCCAGGGCATCATTAATAAGTTTCCACCGGGAAATATCCTCCCAGTCCACGAAGGTCACGGCGGTGCCCTCATTGCCGGCGCGCCCAGTGCGCCCGGTACGGTGCAGGTAGGTTTTCTCGTCCTCAGGCACGCGGTGGTTAATCACGTGGGTCACGTCTTCCACATCAATACCGCGGGCGGCAACATCGGTCGCCACCAGAATATCGACCTTACCGTTGCGGAAGGCACGCAGCGCCTGCTCACGCGCACCCTGGTTGAGGTCGCCGTGCAGGGGAGCGGCGGCGAACCCGCGCGCAATCAGCTCATCGGCAACCCGCGCCGCATCCCGCTTGGTCTTAGTGAAAATGACGGTGCGCCCACGCCCCTGAGCACGCAGAATACGGCCCAGCATCTCGTCTTTATCCATATGGTGCACCCGGTACACCACCTGCCGGATTGACGCCTTCGTTTTGGCTTGGTCTTCCGGGTCGGCGGCGCTCATGCGCATTGGCTTATTCATGTAGCGCCGTGCCATTGAGATGACCGGGCCGGGCATGGTCGCCGAGAACAGCATACTCTGCCGTTGAGCGGGCAGGTAGCTGAGGATTTTCTCGACCGAGGGCAGGAACCCCAAATCCAGCATCTCGTCGGCCTCATCCAGCACCACAATCTTCACCTGTTTCAGGTTCAGCGCACCCTGGTTGTACAGGTCAATGAGGCGCCCCGGGGTACCGACCACAACCTCCAGCCCTTTCTTGAGCAGCTTCACCTGCGGCTCGTACGGTACACCGCCGTACAGGGTTGCCACGCGGGCGTTACGCAGCTTTGAGGCGATGGCGAGATCCTCACCCACCTGGATGGCCAGTTCGCGGGTGGGTACCAGAATGAGTGCCTGCGGGGCGCCGGGGAACTCCAAATCATCCCAGCCTTCGTCGTCGCGCCCGGTGACGCTCTGAATCGTGGGCAGGCCAAAGCCCAGGGTTTTGCCGGTGCCGGTTTTTGCCTGGGCGATAATATCGTGCCCGGCCAGCGCCACCGGCAGCGCCATTGTCTGAATGGGGAAGGGGGTGGTGATGCCCACCGCCGCCAGTGCGTCGCTAATGTCCTGGCGTACGCCGTAGTCGGCGAATGTCTCGGTTTTCTGTTGTGCTGCGTTATCAGCCATTGAGTGATTCTTCCTACCCGTGGGGGTGTTCGGCGGCGCCAGGCCCTCGCGTTTTTGGGTGCGCGGTTGGGGCGTATGCGGCTCACACGTTCGCGTGTGCCGGTGCGTGGCGCTCATGATGTAGAAGCCGATCGCGGGAAATTCGTAACCCCGTACCTGGGGAGGAACAAGAAATTGTGTAGTCTAACGACCGGTCATTCACTTAACCCTTAAATATTAACCCGTCTGAGGACGAATCGCATCTTTATTCGCCGTGATGGCGCGGAAAAATATTCATTGCAAGCGTGCAAAAGCCCGCATCCGCACGGAACAGAAACCGGCGGTTGCGGGCGTGCTGCGGCAGAGTTTAGGCGCTGAAGCCGAAGCCGATGTGACGCTTCTCCTCGGTGCCCAGCTCAACATAGCCGATCTGCGCACCGGGTACGAAGGTCGTGGCGCCTTTCTCATCGGTAATCTCAAGCATGGTGCCGTTATGAATAGCGTCGGTCACCTTTGAGCGCACCTTCTCGGCGGTCTCATTAGTGTCGATGCTGATTTCGCGAGAAATGTGGCGGATACCGATTTTGATTTCCATGATGCTCCTTGTAAAACACTCGGCGGGGCGTTTTGTCTTGATGATTAGTGTAACCCGCCGGGGGCGCTCTTCGGGCGGGCGGTATCGCCGATTCGCCGGGGGCTTAGCGGGTTTTACCCTCACGTTCAAGCGGGCGTTTGGCCCCGTGCAAACCTCGCGTTAACGGTTGGTGCCCGGCGGTATGGGGGCGTGCCGGTTTAGTCTTCTTCGACCTCAATACCGTAGAGTGCCTCCAGCCCGGCCACGTACTCATCGGTGCGCCCCTGGGCGGCCATCTGTTTGGCCCGGATGGTGGGGGTGTGCAGCAGGGATTTGACCATGCGGCGCATTGCCAGTTCCAGCTGCTCGGCGGCGGCACCGCACCCAAACTGGTTGCGTACCTTTTCAAGCTCGGTGTCGAGCACACTCATGGTGTGCCCGCGTAAAGCAACAATAGCCGCATCAATATTGCGGGTTTTCTGGCGGGCGGCAAACGCCTGCATCTCCGATTCGACAATGCGCTGGGCGGTTGCGACGGCCTCTTCAGTTTCTTCCGGGGCGGCCATCCGCACCGACTCTAGGGTGATGAGTTCCACGTTGGGCAGATCCGCTACTGCGGGGTCGAAATCGCGGGAGAGCGCCAAATCAAGGATGGTGTGCCGGCCGGGGGGAATGTCGGAGGGCGGCAGCGGGGCGGCCCCGCCGGAACAGCCGATAATCACATCCGCCTCGGCCATTGCCTGCCATGAGTGCCCCTGCGGCACCGCGTGCACATCGCGTTTGGCGGCAAACTGCTGGGCACGGCCCGAACGGGAATTCACCCAAATATCTTCGCATCCGCGTTCCCGCAGGGCTGCAATGGTGGCACCCGCATAGGCGCCCGTGCCGAAGATGAGCGCCCGCCGGTTAGCCCAGTCTTTTTCGGCCACAGTATCGGCCAAATCAAGGGCAACCGCCACAATAGAACGCCCCTGCGACCCGATGGTGGTGTGCTGGCCAACCTGGCGGGCGGTGTGTGCGGCGTGTTCAAAGAGCTGCACCAGCTCACCCGGCACGGGGCCAGCCTGCTGGGCGGTGGCGAGCGCCCGCCGCACCTGCCCGGCAATTTCTCGTTCACCAACTACCGCCGATTCCAGGCCCGAGGCCACGGTGAAAAGGTGCTCGGCGGATTCGAGGTCGCTGTACACCTCAAAGCTGCTGCTGACGATCTCTTGGGCGAGTCCGGCTTGGGCGGCGATATGAGCGAATATCAGCTCGCTCACCGGGGCCAGGTGCTCGGGGACTGCCAGTTTTATGTACACTTCGAGGCGGTTGCAGGTTGCCAGCACCACGGACCCTTCAACCCCCAGCTGACCGGCGGTGTCGCTTTTGAGTGTTTCGGGCACACTGGAGGCACCGTTGCTCAGTAATGCGACGGTGGTCAGGTCGATTATCCGGTGGGAGGCCACGAAGGCGTAAATAGTCACTAGGAACTAATCATAAACACTTTGTGGGCGAGTGTGTAAAACTCGTGAGGTGCCCGTCACCACATGTGAGAATGGGTGGGTTTTTACTGCCTGGTGTGGGTTTCGACGGCGTGTATTGGGGTGCGGAAAACATGAAGCCTGCTCTTCGCTGAGGTAGCTTCTCCCTTGTGGATACTAAGGTAAACCTATGTGTCTAGTACGGGGTGCAAAATATGTCGGAATGTGACAATGTGTCGTAAAAACACACGTCCAAAACCTGGCACACTGGGATATATGACCAAAACCAGCCCTGTACCCTGCCCGCCGCATCCGGCGCAGCGCCAGCGTGATTTGCTGACCGAGGCGCAGCTGTCGCGCCTGAGTGCATCCCACCCGCTGCGTGCCGCTCAAACCGCTGATTCTCCGATGCTGCAGGCGCTTACCGGGCGCGCATCTGCGCATCGTCCGGTCTGGTTTATGCGCCAGGCGGGGCGTTCGCTGCCCGAGTACCGCAAGGCGCGTGAGGGAATTCCCATGCTGGACGCCTGTTTGACACCCGAACTTGCCGCCGAGATTACCGTGCAGCCGGTGCGCCGTCACAACGTCGATGCCGGTATTTTCTTCTCGGACATTGTTATCCCCATGAAACTCGCGGGTGTGAATGTCGATATTGTGCCCGGCCGCGGCCCTGTACTTGAGAATCCCGTGCGCACGCTTGATGAAGTGCGCGCCCTGCCGGAGCTGACCGATACGGCACTCGACCCTATTCGTGAGGCAGTCGCGGCAACCGTCGAGATGCTCGGTTCCACCCCGCTTATTGGTTTTGCGGGTGCTCCTTTCACCGTTGCCGCCTATATGGTTGAGGGCGGCCCTTCCCGCGATCACCTGCGCCCCCGCACTATGATGCATGCCGACCCCGTTGCCTGGC
>ERZ773038.2040-NODE-2040-length-10652-cov-2.391998_pt1 | contig 10652 bp, 10 predicted proteins | sample MGYA00511665_ERZ773038 | MGnify/ENA primary metagenome ERZ773038 (study PRJEB29015, sample SAMEA2737966) | human oral metagenome | biome: human oral; feature: human-associated habitat; material: dental | place: China | collected 2028 ... | reverse complement strand
TAAAATTCCATAAATTTATGACTAAAATTTTATATATCATTTCTTATCCCATAAATTCAGTTCACTTTGAATTTCTGTCTTTATATAATAAGAATTTTCTGTAATACCTGCAAATTTTGCCAATATTTTTGTCTCATCGGAGGAGTTTAAATGTACTGGAAATGATTTTACTCCATTAGAAAGCAGCCAAATAGTACGTGTTATTCCGTCAGAAAATGAACAAGCGTATTTTGTTTCTTTCACATATTTCTTTTTAAAAAACGGAATACATCTTGCTTTTATTGGTACATAATACTCATCAGAATAACAACAAACTCTAGCCAATGGCACAGGATTACCAAGACCCTGTTTAAAGCCCTCTTCTGCCCAACTATATTTGTAATCGTCTCGCCAACCATCTTCCGTTTTATTGCTTATTTCTTTATCTACATCAATTTTACTATTACGCCATAATTCTAAGAATTTTATGCTATCAACAAACGCAATACCTCCAGTGTTATTTGTAAATGGGTGGCACATATATACAGATTTTTGGTTTTTAATTTTTAATTCGAAAATAACACGTTTTTCTTCAACTATAATGTTTATACCAGGAAAACGTTCAAGCTCCATATTACATTCGAATCCTTATAGGCCTATCACACAAAATACTCGCGGGCGGCATCCTTGCTCTCAAAGGGGCTTGCGCTCAGCTCGCTGCCCTCTATGAGCAGGGCGTAGCTGCGCGCGGCATCCGTTTTGGCGTATGTCAGCGCCAGACTCGCCGCAAGCTCTCTATCCGCCTCGCTCGCGCCCCTGCTTATGAGGCTTAGCGCGCCCACGACGTCATCTTTAAATTTTATCTCGCTAAATTTCGGATTTTGCACTTCGGCAAGCTTTTTGTTATCGCTCTCATCTCGCCCGATTATGAGCTTCGCGCCCTCAGGCAGGCGCAGATGGCGACCGAATTTTAAAATTTCAGCGTCCGCGGGCGTTTCGATCTTTTCAAATTTTACCGCATCCTTGATCCGCTCGCTGAAGCTCTGCACGGTCAGCAGACAGCCTCCTGCGGGCGTTTCGTAATCCTCAAAGCCGAACTCCGCCGCCAGCTGCATCTGCCTAGCCCGCCCGCGCCCGCTGATATCAAGCAGCGCGCCCCTATCGACCCAGCCCTTGATCTCAGGCGTCGTGGGCGGCAGCAGTTTCGCGCACAGCGGACGCAGTATCAGCCCCTCCTCATCGCCGCTAAGCCCGCCGACCTGCGCTAGAGCCTGCGCGCGTTGGCTCATCGGGCGCTGTCCGAGCACCTCGCCAGTGATGATGAAGCTCGCCCCTTCGCTTTGCAGCATCGCAAGCGCGGTCTTAAACATATATCCGTGGCAGTCGATGCAGGGGTTAAAGTGCTTGCCGTAGCCGTATTTGGGCTCGAAAAGCACTCGCTGTAGATATTCGCTTCTGATATCGACGCTTTTAAAATCCGCTCCCGCAGCTGCGGCTCTGCGGCGCATGATCTCGCTCTTATCGTCCTTTCCGCCAAATCCGATATCCATATTCAGCGCGAGCACCTCGATGCCTTGCGAGACGATGAGTTTGACCGCGAGCATGGAGTCAAGCCCGCCGCTAAAGAGCGCCAATGCCTTCATTTCGTTCCTTTACTTGAGTTGATTGATCTTTTTTTGATACTCCAAGATCCGCTCGATCTTGTCGGGCGCGTCGGAGTTTTTGAGCTTTTGCATCAGATCTTGCAGGGCGTTGCGGCGTAAAATTTTGCACGCGTCGTTAAAAAGCGCCGCGCCGCCGATCGGCAAAATTTCATCATCTAGCGCTAGCGCGCGCAGATTTTCAAAGGCTTCGTTTTCGACGCTTTGGGCATTTTGGACGCTTTGAGCGCTTTGAGCATTTTGAGCGGCAGCTTTCTTTTCGCCTTGCTTTGCGACGTTGTTTGAGCTCCGTTTCTCGCCGTTATTTGCACCCTCTTGCTTCTCGCCGCCGTTTGCGCCCTGCTGCGCAGAATCTTTTAAATTTACGACGCTTGCGGAGCCCTGCCCGTTAAAATTTTGCTCGCTAGAATTCTCGCCGCTTTTTAAATTTACGCTCTCGCTACGGATAAAATTTTCTCCAGCGCCGTCTGCGGTAAAATTTTCGGAGGCGCTGTCTACATTACCGTCCTCGCCCGCGATGAAATTTTTAAAATTCCCGCCGCTGCGAGCGAAAGCCAAAAACGCCTCAAAAATATCGCCGTGCATGCGAAAATCACGCCGCTCCAAGCAGCCGAGCCCGAGCTGTGCCATCTCGCCATCAAGCAGCATCGATTTTATGATCTGAAGCTCGGCGATCTCCTTGCGGCGCAGTAGCGTCCGCCCAGCCCTCGCCGAAGCGGTAGGCGGCGCGGAGCTTTCGTAGCGCGCCGTGTTTTGCGCGCGAACAAAATTTCCGCCGTTTAAGCTCCCGCTCGCACCGCCCCTGCCGTCTGCGCCACGCCCTCCGTAAGAGCCGAAATCGCGAGAGCCGAAGCCTCCGCTCTCGTTAAAATTTCGTCCCTCAAAGTCCGCGCCGAAATTTTTACCGCCGCTAGAGAGATTGAACGAACCCGGCGAGACGTTTAAAATTTGCGCCACTAAACTCTGATAGGACTCGGCGAGCACGGGGCCGAGCGCTGCGGTAAATTCTTTGATCTCATTTAGCGCCGCTTCTTTTTGCACGGGGCGGGCGAGGTCGTATTTTTTAGCGATTCTTCGGATCAGAAACTCCCCACTTTCCATGCCGCTAGCATAAATTTGCTCTAGCTCGCGTACCTTGCCCGCCGCGATCATATCCGCAGGATCGGCGCCGCCGCCGATTATAGCGACGCTTGAGTCGATCTTATTCAGGCACAAAAGCCGCGCCGATTTTATCGCCGCATTGATGCCCGCAGCGTCGCCGTCGAAGCTAAGCACGACGTTAAGCTCCGCGCGCTTTATAAGCGGTAGATGAGCGGGCGTCAGCGCCGTGCCGAGCACTGCTACGGCGTTGTCGATGCCCGCTTGGTGCAGCATGATGACGTCCATGTAGCCCTCGGTGATGATGAGGGTTTTTTTAGCGATCGCGCTTTTTTTCGCAAGGTCGAATGCGTAGAAAATTTTAGATTTATCAAACAGCGCGCACTGCGGCGAATTGACGTATTTGGCGGGGTTATCGCTTATCGTACGACCGCCGAAGCCCACAAGCTTGCTCGCGTGATTGTAGATCGGAAAGGTAATCCGCTCGATGAAGCTAGCATAAAGCCCGCGCTCGTTTTGCTTCACCGCGCCCGCATTTAGCGCATCTTGCGGCGGAATTTCTTCATTTTGCAAAACCCTGATCGTCTGCGCGCTAGCTCCTGCGTAGCCAAGGCCGAATTTGCGAATGCTTTGATCGCTCAGTCCGCGATCGTGCAGGTACTTCACGGCGACAGGATTTTGATAAAGGCAGCTTTGGTAGTAGGCATTTAAAATCCCGAGCACCTTCTTCTCTTCGCTGCGCTCCTGGACTTTGGCGCCGGTGTATTGCAGCGCGAAATTATACATCCCCGCAAGCTTTTCGACCGCTTCGGGAAAGCTTATCTTTTCGTAATCTTGGATAAATTTAATCGCGTTGCCGCCGGCCTTGCACGAAAAGCAGTGAAAAATTCCAAGCTTTGAACTCACGCTCATGCTCGGGTGCGAATCGTCGTGGAAAGGGCAGACGCCTACGAAATTTGCGCCGCTGCGCTTAAGCGGGACATATTTTTCTACGACGTCTACGATATCTACGGTGGCCAGCAGATTTTCTATGCTTTCGTTTTTAATCATAAGCGAAATTATACCCGCACTTTGCTATAATTGCCCTTTATTTTTGCGACGAGGTTTGATTTGGATAATTTTTTCTTAGACGATCGCGACCCGATTTTCGGGCTTATCATGCTGATAAGCATAATCTTGCTAGTGTCGATTCTAAGCTACATTTGGGGAGTTTTTTCTAAAAAAAACGAGAGGCAGAGTTTAGAGAATTTCATCAAAAAATTTGACACCCTAGACGCGCTTAGCTCGGAGCACAGGCAGCTTTTGGCAAGCCCGCAGATAGACATCCCGACGCTTGGAATTTTAGCTAGCTCTTTCGTCAAAAGCGGCGACTTCGAGCGCGCGATAGAAATTTATCTAATCGCGCTAGGCAAGGCTAGCGGCGGCGTGCAGAGGGAGTTTATCCTCACCAATCTCGGTATCGTATATTTCAAAGCGGGCTTTTTAGGGCGCGCCGAAGAGGTGTTTTTGCAGGCGCTGAAGCTGCGCCCGAGAAACAAAGAGGCTCTTACGCATCTTACGGTGATTTATGAGCGGCTGAAGCGCTTTAATGAGGCGCTTGAGGTGCTTGACGCGCTGCGCGAGCAGGACGCCGAAGTATATGCCCAAAGCCAGTTCGAGCGCGCCCAGATCATCGCAAACGACGCCAATACGCCGTTTAATAAAAAGATCGCTAAAATTTCAAAGCTAAATTTCAAAGGCGCGGGGCGGTTCTGCATGGAGCTTTTTATCAAAAACAAAGAGCCTATGGAGGGCTTTGAGCGCTTCCCGCCGATCGAGCAGGCTATCGATCTGATCTATGATTCCCCTGCGGCGGTAAATACGCAGGATGCGGAATACAACGCGCTTTTTTACGCGCTTGGAAAAAGCGATCAAAAGCCGCAGAGCGCGAGTAAAATTTTTGAGATCAATGCGCTTATGGCTATGAAGGACGCGGGCTTTGAGGACGCGGGGCTTAGCTTTAGCTACACCTGCGCGAAGTGCAAAAGCTCGGTGGGGCTTTTTTCGCACCGCTGCCCGGTCTGCTACGAGCTAGGCAGCATGGGGATTAGAGCGCAAATTTCGGAGAAAAGCGGTGAAATCGGTCAAACTTTTTAGCGACGGCAGCTGTCTCGGAAACCCTGGAGCGGGCGGCTGGGCTTACATCTTGCAATACGGCGACGCGATAAAAAAGGCAAGCGGCGCAGAAGCGATGACGACTAATAATCAAATGGAGCTAACGGCCGCTATAATGGGGCTTAGCGCGCTTAAGCAGCCCTGCCGCGTCGAGCTTTTTACCGATAGCGAATATGTCGTTAAAGCGGTAAATTCCTGGCTTGCAAAGTGGGTCGTTACCGATTTTAAGGGCAAGAAAAACGCGGATCTGTGGCGCAGATACCTTACGGCGGCGGCGCCTCACGAGATCAAGGCCTCGTGGGTCAAGGGGCATGCGGGTCATCCGCAAAACGAGGAGTGCGACGCTATGGCTCGCGCGGCGGCGGAAGCGATAAAGGGCTAAAATTCTGCGGCGAAGCTTGCGGTTGCGCGGATTAAGCATAGATCTACCCGCGTTTGCTTTGCACGCAGAGCCGCTTCGGCGTAAATTTTATCGCCCGAAGCCGGTTTTAGCGAGTTTGGTTCACGCAATCGGGCTTTTGTATTTGAGGGCAGGCGTGTTTTTGGCGAAGATTAAATTTGCGGCAAGTGGGCTTCGGCGCGGTTTGCGTTAGAATTGGCGGGCACGTTTAAATTTTATTCGCCTCGGATCGGCGACGGTGCGTTTTATTCGGCGCATTAGTGCAAATTTGGCGCGGGCTGTGCTTGCACTCGTTCGTTTCGCTTGCGCAAGTTTTGTTCGCGCCAGATGCCGTTTGCGTGCGAGCCGCCGCGGATTTCGTAGAATTTTATAAAAAGGTTGATAATGCAAAATTTAGAAAAATTACAAGAAAAACTGGGCTACAAATTTAAAAATTTAACCCACCTCAAGATCGCTCTTACGCACAAAAGCGCCAAAAACGGGCATAACAACGAGAGGCTGGAATTTTTAGGCGATGCGGTGATGGATCTGATCGTGGGCGAGTATCTTTTCAAAAAATTTAGCAGTGACGAGGGTGATCTGAGCAAGCTGCGCGCCGCGCTCGTGAACGAAAGCAGCTTTTCTAAATTTGCAAAATTTTTGGGCATTGGCGAGAACCTGAATATGTCGCTGTCCGAGGAGCGCAACGGCGGGCGCGAGAAGCCATCGCTGCTTTCGGACGCGTTTGAGGCGATAATGGGCGCCGTCTATCTCGAGAGCGGGCTGCAAAACACCGCCCGCATCGCGACCGCAATCTTAGAAATCCTCTATCCGCGCATCAGCTTTAACGAGCTCGTGCGAGACTACAAAACCGCGCTGCAAGAGCTCACGCAGGCAAAATTCGGCGTCACGCCCGAATATATCCTTTTAGGCTCGAGTGGCCCCGATCACAAAAAAAGCTTCGAAATGGCGGCGCTTGTTGGCGGCAGGTGGCTCTCATCCGCCGTGGGAGCTAGCAAAAAAGAAGCCGAGCAAAAATGCGCGCAAATCGCGATAGAGCTTTTACAAAACGGCGCCTCGCACGGCACTAGCGCGACAAATGGCGAGCAAACAGCATGCGGCGACGCACAAAGCGGCGCAAACCGCGCTCAGAACGGTGAAAAAGGCTCAAGAAATGGCGGCGGACGAGCGCGGGGCAGCACAAAGAGCGAGCATAATGATAGAGGCGGCAAAAAGAGCGACCGTGCCGGCACATCGGGCGGCACGCCGAGCGCTAAAAAAAGCAATGAGCGAAGCGTGCGCGATACGGATAAGCAAAGCAGCGGCGACCAAGGAGACGCACTATGAACACCTTCGGCGAGAGATTGCGCCTTAGCACCTTCGGCGAGAGCCACGGCGCGGCGATCGGCGGCGTTTTGGACGGCTTTCCGGCAGGCGTGGCGATCGAGATTTCAAATATCCAAAGCGAGCTTGACCGCCGCAAGCCGGGCGGCAAATACGCTACGCCGCGCAAAGAAGCCGACGAGATCGAAATTTTAAGCGGAATTTTTGACGACCGTAGCACCGGCGCGCCGATCGGATTTATCATCCGCAACGCGAATCAGCACTCAAAGGACTACGAAAATCTAAAGGATATTTTCCGCCCCGCACACGCCGATTTTTCGTATTTTGCCAAATACGGACTGCGCGATCACCGAGGCGGCGGACGGGCAAGCGCGCGCGAAACCGCCGTACGCGTGGCCGCGGGAGCGTTTGCGCAAATTTTGCTAAATCACTTTAAAATTTCCGTAAAAAGTGGGGTTTACGGCGTGGGCGAAATTTACGCGGAAAATTTGGACTTCGACTTTGTGCAAAACAGCGAAATTTTCGCGCTCGATCCCGCTGTGGAGGGCGCACAGAAGGAACTAATCCTAAGCGTCAAAAATGCGGGCGATAGTATCGGCGGCTGCGTGATAACGCGCGTTACGGGCGTGCCTGCTGGGCTCGGCGAGCCGCTGTATGGTAAGCTGGATGCGACGCTTGCGGGCGCGATGATGGGCATAAACGGCGTAAAGGCCGTGCAGATCGGCGCGGGAGTGAAGGCAAGCACGCTAAAAGGCAGCGAAAATAACGATTTCATGGGCGCTAGCAAGGATGCGATCCGCACCAACGGCGGCAAGATCGGCGCAAGTTTCGCGAGCAACAACGCAGGCGGGATCCTAGGCGGCATAAGTAGCGGCGCACCTATCGAGATTGCGACGCATTTTAAGCCCACTCCGAGCATTTTCATGGCGCAGCACAGCGTGGACGTGCGCGGCGCAGACGCGATCTACGAGCTGTGCGGGCGGCACGATCCGTGTATCGCCGTGCGCGGCAGCGTCGTAGCCACCGCGATGGCGCGGCTGGCGATCGCCGATGCGCTGCTGCTAAACGCGAGCGCGACGCTGGGGAATTTAAAGCGAATTTACGGCGAGGATTAAATTTAGACGGGCGCCCTTAAATTTTGCGAAATTTAATGAAATTTTAAGGGCCGAGCGATGAAATTCCCGCGAGTGGGGCTGGCAAATTTTAAATTTACGCGGTAAGCCTATCGCGACAAGGAGGCAAAATGAGACTTGAGCGTATCGGCGAGGACTCGGCACTGATCGTGCGCATAGAGGCGATCAACGTCGCAGCCTTCCCCGAAATCGAGCGCATCAGCATAAAAAATTTTTTAAAAATGTCGCGTAAAGGACAGCTTGAAATCGCAGCGATTTTCGAAGATTTTACTGCCCTGGTCGCTGGCGGCGCTACGGGTAAAAATCGTGCGGCGGCGAGTGAAAATTTATGCGTGGGATCGCAAGATCGCGGCGAAGCTAGCCAAGATCGTGACGCTGCGGGTAAAAATTTCAATGCGAGCAACTGCGGCGCGGCAGAATTAGCCTCTTTGAGTTCCGAAAATCGCAGCGCGATAGGCAAAAAATCCAATGCGGCGTGTGAAAAATCCAGCTTGGAAAGTAAAAATCCCAGCGCGGAGGCAAGCGAAAATTCAAATGCGGCGGCGCAAAATTTAAGCGGCGAGGAGCTGGTGGGCTTTTTCGTCTATAGAACCGAGCAAACTTACAAGCGCGCGGTTTCGCACCACAAACAGCCGCCGCCGCGCCTAAATGCGGATAAAATTTTAAGATCCAAAGCCTATAGCGGTGCGGAATTTGACGGCGCAGATGATAAAATTTCAAGCGACGAAGTAAAATTTTCAGAAGCAAAATTTTTTAGCGTTACAAGCGGTAAAATCGCAGACCGAAAAACGCAGCCTTTTAGCGGCGATGAAATTTTAAATGCGAGCGCAGATAGCAAAATTTCAATCGCCGCGGACGGTTCTATTTGCGGTACGGGCGGCGAAATTTTATCAAGCGCCAGAAGGGGTGAAATTTCATCAAGCGCCGCAGAGGGCAAAATTTCGTCAGGTACCGCGGAAGGCGAAATTTCGCGCTACGATGAGAGCGAACCCTCAAGCGGCGGGGAGAGCGAGATTTTTTACGTGGCCTACCTTGGCATCGATGCGAAATTTCGCGGACTAGGGATCGGCTCAAGGCTGCTCGCGCTCATCGCCGAGCAAAATCCGAGCGCGCAAATCGTCCTTGACGTCGAGCCGCCGCACGAGGACGCGCCCAACCTCGCGCAGCGCCTGCGCCGCATAGAATTCTACGGCAGGCACGGCTTTCGGCGCTGCGGCAAGTTTTTCAACTACGCGGGGCTAAGCTTCGAGATCCTTGCTAAGCCGCCGCTAAGCGCGTCGCAGCAGGGATTTGACGTAGCGAGCTTCGTGAAATTTATCGGCGCGGGTAATAAATTTAGATTTAAAATCACCGACACGCCGCTATATAAAAACTAATGCAAAAGCCCGAATTCAGCCTCATCTGCGACGATACGTTTTATAGAATTTTCTCCGCCTCTATCCTTGCGTTTTTTTGCATTTTTATCTCTTTGGACATCGGCGGATCGGGGGAGCTGTTTTACACGGACAGCCTGCTACGCTCGCAGCGAGCCAAACCTAGCCTGACGATCGTTTTTTTGTTTTTAGCGTTACTTTATCTGCGAAGCGGTAGCAAAGAGGCGGCGCGCGTGGAATTTGACGAGCTTAAAATATCCTTTCGCAGAGGGCTAGACAAATACGATCTTATGCTTGGATGCGTCGATCTGATAGAGCCGTCGTTCGGCTTCGTGCGGACGTTTCGCGTGCCGTTTCTAAGCTACGAACGGTTTTTGAAACTGCAAGAAATTTTAAAATTCTTGCTTCTTTTCGCATACGTCGCGGGCGTGTTTTTGACGATCAAATTCGGCTTTGTCGAAGCTGCGATCTATGCAGCGGCGGGCATTTTTGCGATTTTGATCGCTTCAAAGCTCGTCGTCGCGCGAAGGCTAGACGGACGAGCGGGGCTACGACTGCGCGACTGCCTGCTACTGCGCGGCAAGGACGATACGGGCGCGGCGGTATTTTTTTGCATCCGTCCCAGCCGCGCCGAGCGCGAAGCTTTACGGATATATTTTTTGAAAAATTTCAGCTACGACATTAAGGCGTGAAATTTTTCGGTTTTCAGCGTAAAATTTAGACCCGCGGGGTAGAATTACAAAAATTTTTACATGGAGCAAACAATGAAAAATTTCTTTCTAGCCGCAATAGTTTGCGCGCTTTTTAGCGGTTGCGCATATGAAGCGCAGTTTAATCAAAACGCCGATGTAGCGCCGTTTGACGATACTATAAGCGCGACTAACGCCATGCAAAGCGCGCTCATTTATATCCCTAGCGAGCTAATGGGGACGAAAAGCTACGCCGCAAGCTCGAAGCTAGGCAGAGATGATGAGCTTAAAATCGACGTCGGCGAGTTCGTCGCAGGCGAGGCAAAGCGCTTCTTCGGCACCTACCTAAGGCGCGTAAGCGTCACCGACGACGAAAAAGCGCTGCAAGGCAAAGGGCTCGTTATCGCACCTGAGCTTAGCTCATTCGGCTTTGGTTTTTACAGCTCCGACGGCATCGACGTTTCGGCAAAGCCCTACGTGCGCTACAATCTACGTCTAAAAATGTTTAAAAACGGAAAGCCAATCTACAACCAAAATATAGCCGTAAACGAGCGCAACTTCGGCGAGGAGGAGTTTTTCGGCGGCGGTCAGGGCTCATATGCGCAGATTGGCGGGATCTTTCAAAAATCGATGGCGAACGACTACGCTGTGCACGCCAGAGAGATTTTGGACGTAATCAACGATAACTAATCGCGCTTGCGCCTTTGTGCGTGGTAAGCGGCATCTGGTCGATTATTTTTGCCTGCCGTCTTGTGGTAAAATTTGTCGCGGCGATCTTGAGGCGCGTGCTTGCGGATCGTCGCGCCTAAGCTCTATCTAGCGATAGGCTTTAAAGCTCTCAT
>ERZ773038.2039-NODE-2039-length-10655-cov-89.786038_pt1 | contig 10655 bp, 10 predicted proteins | sample MGYA00511665_ERZ773038 | MGnify/ENA primary metagenome ERZ773038 (study PRJEB29015, sample SAMEA2737966) | human oral metagenome | biome: human oral; feature: human-associated habitat; material: dental | place: China | collected 2028 ... | reverse complement strand
CCAACCAGCCCAACCACTAACCACCACCGCTTGACACACCACATAGGAGCACCCCCCCGCAGCAGGATCACCCTCAAGCATATTTGACAGCATATTGTCATTATTGACAGGATGCTGTCATCGAGTTTCAGACCAGAAAGGGAGTCTGCATCATGCGGACCATCGCGCTGTACACCACTGAGACCATGGCCGATTGGGAGTACGCCTATCTGACCACGCAGATCACCACGGCCGAGGAGGTCCGCCCCGGGCGCTTCCGCCTCCTGCTCGTGGGCGATGGCCCGGCCCCGGTCCGATCACTCGGTGGCCTCCCCCTGTCCCCCGCAGCTGATCTTGATGAGCTGATACCGCTGGCGGACGAGGGGACCCTCGCCGCCCTGGTCATCCCAGGCGGGAACCACTACGTCGAGGGCGGGCACGAGCGCCTGGCCGGCACCGTCGAAGGCCTGATCGCACGAGAGGTGCCCGTGGCCGCCATCTGCGGGGCCACCTATTTCCTGGCCCGCAACGGGTTCTTGGACGAGCGCCGCCACACCTCGAACGCAGCGGAGTTCCTCGCGGCCAGCAGCTACCAGGGCGCAGGCGGCTACGTCGACGCGCCGGTGATCACCGACCAGGGCATCACCACTGCTTCAGGTGTTTACGCAGTCCCTTTCACCGCTGAGGTCATGCGGGTCACCCAGCTTGCACCGGAGCCTGTCATCACGACATGGGAGCAGCTCTACCTGACCGGCGATCCCCGCCATTACGAAGCACTCATGGAGGCCACCGGTGCCTGGCAGAACTCCTGAGGGCGACGCCCTCACCGACCTTGTCCTCCCCGTCTTCGAGCTCAACGGGGAATTCCTGGCAGCCGCCGCGATGATCACAGCACCGCACGAACTGACACCAGCACGCTGGCAGGTTCTGGGAGCGGTGCTGGATGCCCCACTGCCGGTGCCCGAGATCGCACGGCGGATCGGGCTGGGCCTGACCCGTCAGAGCGTGCAGCGGGTGGCCAATGATGTCGTGGCCCAGGGCTGGGCCGTCTGGCAGCCCAACCCCGCCCGGCGCGGGCAGAACCTCCTGACCCTGACCGAGCGGGGGCGCGACGCCGTTAATGCCCTGGCCGACGAGCAGCACGCCTGGGCGAACGCCGTCGGCCGGGCCATCGGCGTCGAGGACTTGGAGATCCTGCGAAGCCTTATCAGCCAGGTGACCAAGGCATCCCGAAACTACAGGCCGAACCCGGCCCAGTAGATGCAAGTCGGCAGCATGATTGGAGACCAGAAGCCTCCACAGCACGGATCTGTCCAAAACGGAGGAGATTAAACCGCCGGCCTCACCAGATCTCCTCAAGAAACCCAAGAAACCATGGAGATATCAGCTGTTTCATTTCCACCGCAGCGCAGAATCCAGGCTGATCTCCTCCGTTTTGGACAGATCACCCCACCCGCGCAAGCAGCCGCAGCAGTGCCATGATGGCGCCATGTACGCCGAGGTGCAGTTGGGGATGGGGCGGACGCTGTGGCGCTCCCGCCAAGTCGCCCCCTCCACCATCCCAGCCGACGGCTGCGTCGATCTCATCGTCAGCGGGGACCGGGTACTCCTATGCGGCCCTCAGACCCGCTGGATCGCTGCGGGCGCCAGCGACTCCACTGGACTGCTGGGGATCAGACTGGCGCCGGGCACGGCCTCGGCTCTCGTGCCGATGGACCTCCCCGCTGTCAGAGACCAGATCATTGACGCCCAGGATGTGCTGAGCCGATCCGCCACACCCTTATGCAAGGCGCTTCTGCGGGCCAGAGACTCGTCCGATCCGGCAGCCGGACTCTCGCCTCTGGCTTCCTCCGCCGCGCCCGAGTCATGGGTGACGCAGATCCGCCAGCACGCGATTGCCGGCGCCTCCGCCCGCGAGGCCGCCACCGCCATGTCATGGTCGGAACGCACACTGCGCAGGCATATGCTCGCCTCCTTCGGCTATGGTTACGCAGCCCTGAGGCGGATCGTGCGGGCGCGGCGCGCACACCGGCTCATTGCCGGCGGTACACCTCCGACGCGGGCGGCGACGATCGCCGGATACTCCGACCAAGCGCATCTGACCAGGGAATTCACCGCACTGATCGGCATGACACCGGGAGAGCTCATCCACGACCCGCGAAACGGATGACAGTAAACAGATCCCAGCAGAATTGCGGGCACCGTTTATTAACCGACCTTTCGATCACTAATGTGAGTTAGCGCCGCCGTCCACGAGGAGCGATAAAAAAGGTCACACACTGCACCAAGGATTGAGGCCGCGGCCTCGTCACCGGGTACTGCGCCCGATCTCAGTCCCCGCTCCCCGGGCCATCATCACGGGGAACGGGGACGTAGGCTTCGTTGCATGGTGAAGAACATGGCGAAGAATCTGTGAGAACCGCCTAGTGGCGCAGAGCCGCACGGCCCCGGTTCAAGCAGAGCCGAGCCCGGCATAGAGATCGACGGCGTTGCCGTCGGGGTCCATGACCGTGGCGTAGCGCTGACCCCACGGAGCGTCCCAGGGTTCAACCTTCCCAATAAAACCGGCTCCCGTGAGCTTGGCATAGGTCGCATCGACGTCCTGTCCACAGCCCTGGTCGAAGGCGAGAGCGATGCGGTGCCCTCCCGTGGGTGGGACGTAGTCAGGATCGAAAGAGCGGATCATCGCCACCGTGTCCCAGGCCAGTACCGTCCCGTCCTCCAACCGCGTATCGACATGCGGCTCACCAGTCTGCCCCTCGGGCACGGACACCCCCAGAGCCCGGTAGAACTCCAACGATGCCGGCATATCGCGGACGACGATCCCGATGAATCCAAGTTTCGCAGTCATATGATCACGATAGGCGGGTCCCGGAGCCCGGTATTGAAGAAAACGGCCGCCTTGCGCCGCGCTCGGCGCGCAGGTAGCGGTCGCGGCCGGCGAGATCCCGGCCGGTCTCGGCCATGGTGAATCCGGCCGTCAGTGCCGCATCCCGCAACTCCTCACTCTGCCGAGGGTCGTGCTCCATAACGAGTACACCGCCAGGGCGCAGCAGGCCGGCTGCACGGCGGACGACGGCGCGAGGCACCGCCAGCCCGTCCTCTCCCCCACCGAACAGGGCCCGATCGGGGTCGTAACGCGCGGTTTCGACATCCTCAACCGCTCCCGCGGGCACGTACGGGGGGTTGGACACAACGACGTCGACGCACCCGTCCAGGTCATTCAGCACCCGCGCATCAGTAGCGTCCCCCCGGACTACCTCGACCCGCCCCGGAGCCAGGCGCCTGCAGTTCTCACGGGCCAGGGCGGCCGCCGCCTCATCGACCTCGACGGCGACCACGTGGGCTTCCGGCACCTCGCAAGCGAGCGCCGCCGCAATCGCGCCCGACCCCGCGCACAGGTCCACGACGAGCGGCGCAGCGCCGTCGGCGATCATCTGACGCGCAGCCTCGATGGCGGCTCCCGCCACCACCTCCGTCTCTGGGCGCACGATGAAGACTCCGGGCCTGCTCACCAGCTCCCGCCCCCGAAACCACATGACGCCGGTGATGTGCTGAAGCGGCTCCCGACGCTCGCGGCGCGCAATCAGCGCTTCGTAGTGCTCGGAGAAGTCCGGGTCAGCGCCGTCGGCGAGCAGCAGCGGAGCGCCCAGAGCATGTTCGGCGAGCAGCCGGGCATCGTTGTCCGCAGAGGCCACGCCCGCCGCCGCCAGACGCCTCGCAGCGGCCCGTACATCGCGCCGCAGTTCGTAACGATCAAGAGCACTCACGGGCGGCCCGGCGCTCTCAACCGATCTCGACACGGGTTGCGACCGATCTCGGCGCGGAACCGGACCGATCTCGGCGAAGGGGACTCGCGCTGTGGAGCTCGCTCACCTCGCCGGCTCACCGCTCGCCGATCGCCGCCATGCGCTCGGCCTCATCCATCTCGATGGCCGAGGCGATGACGGGCCCGAGGCCGCCGTCGAGCACAGTGTCCAGGTTGTAGGCCTTGTAGCCGGTGCGGTGATCGGCGATGCGGTTCTCGGGGAAGTTGTAGGTGCGGATGCGCTCGGAGCGGTCGACGGTGCGCACCTGGGAGCGGCGGGCATCCGCCTCCTCGGCCGCGGCTGCGGCGGCGCGCTCGGCGAGCAGTCGCGCGCGCAGCACGCGCATGGCCGCCTCCTTGTTCTGCAGCTGCGACTTCTCGTTCTGCATGGAGACGACGATGCCGGTGGGCACGTGGGTGATGCGCACGGCCGAATCGGTGGTGTTGACGGACTGCCCGCCCGGCCCGGATGAGCGGAAGACGTCGATGCGCAGGTCGGCAGTGTCGATCTCGAGCTCCCCGGGGTCGTCCGCCTCGGGCATGACCAGCACGCCGGCGGCCGAGGTATGGATGCGTCCCTGACTCTCGGTGACGGGCACGCGCTGAACACGGTGGACGCCGCCCTCGTACTTCAGGTGCGCCCAGACCCCCTCCTGGGGCTCCACCGCGTGACGGGCCTTGATGGCCAGGCGCACGTCCTTGTATCCGCCGAGCTCGGAGTCGGCGGCGTCCAGAATCTCGACGGCCCACCCCATGCGCTCGGCGTAGCGGGCGTACATGCGAGCCAGGTCGGAGGCGAAGAGCGCCGACTCCTCACCGCCCTCGCCCGCCTTGACCTCAATGATGACGTCGCGGGCGTCGTCGGGGTCACGGGGCACCAGCACCTCGCGCAGTCGATCGGCGGCGGCGGCCTCGGCCTCGGCGAGTCCCGGAAGCTCGGCGGCGAAATCGGCGTCGTCAGCGGCGAGCTCACGGGCATCATTGAGATCGGCCGAGGCGTTCCGCCATGCGCGATGGGCCGTCACGACCCGTCCGAGCTCGGCGTAGCGGCGCCCCAGGCGACGCATGGCGCCCGGATCTGAGGCGACGGCGGGGTCGGCCATGTCCCGCTCCAGGTCGGCGTACTCGGCCAGCAGCGGTTCGACGGCGGAGAAGTCCTCGCTCATGGTGTCCTCGGAACATCGGTGTGGGCGGAGAGTTGCGTCGAGAACCGATCTCGATGCGGAAGTGAACCGATCTCGGCGCGGTTTGCGACCGATCTCGCGCCGGAACTCGACCGATCTCGGTGAAACGCGACGACGCCGACGGGGCTCGCGGGGAGCTCCCGTCGGCGTCGTGCAGGCCGGTTACTTCTTGCGCTTGCCGTAGCGAGCCTCGAAACGGGCCACGCGACCGCCGGTGTCGAGGATCTTCTGCTTGCCCGTGTAGAACGGGTGGCAGGCCGAGCAGACATCGACGCGAATCTCACCGGAGGTGACGGTCGAGCGAGTCTCAAAGGTGTTGCCGCACGTGCACGTGATCGTGGTGGGCACGTAGTCGGGGTGAATCCCCTGCTTCATGGGTATCTCCTAGCATCCAAAGGGCGCCGGGTCCCGCACGCGAGCGCAGCGCGGGTGAACCGGAGGCCGGGGGCGATTATGCCGCCCGCCGCCACAGTGCACAACGGAAGAGCAGCGCCCGCCTCCGAGACATGCACAACATCGTCCGAATCATCCAAGAAGCGTGGCGCCGTCATTCCGATCGGAATGACGGCGCCAGCGTCGAAGACAATGCTACTGATGCAGCTATCGACTTATTGACTCGACAATCGAGCCAGACTCGGCTCAGGCCTCACGACGTGCGCGACGCAGCGCAACACCCGCACCCGTCAGAGACAGAGCGGCGAGCACTCCCAGGCCGGCGGCAGGACCGGTCTTGGCCAGTGCGGGATCAGATGCCTTGGCGCCGGGCGTGGCGGTGACCTCAGCGGGGGCCTCGGTGCCGCCGGCTGCGCACTGCGTCATGACCTCGGCCGAGCCCTCGAAGTCCCAGTTGACGTACTGAACGGGGTTCTCACCGGCGTTCAGGACAAAGTCGTAGCCCCAGGCCTCGGTGCCGACGTTCGCGCCCATCGTGTAGGTGGCGGTCACGACCTCGCCGGCGCCGCCGTTGACATCCACAGTGCCGACCTGCACACCGTCATCCCAGACGGCGATGTTGTAGGCACCCGCGGTGTTGACCTGAACCTCGAAGGTCAGGACGCAGCCGTTGCGGTGGATCGAGATGATCGAGGCCTCATCGGTGTACTGCGTGTTGTCCGCAGTCATGCCCTCGTCGCCCTCGATGGGGGCGGAGCTGGCGGTGGGAGCCTGGCCGGACTCGGAGCCATCGACCCGGGGAGCGGAGGAAGCCGCCTGGCTGGGAGTCGCCTGCGGGGCATTGCCCGGTGCCTCGGGGGTCGCCTTGGGAGACTCGGTGGCGCCGGGCGCGTTCTGACCGGCATCCCTGGGAGCATCACTCGGGGACACGCTCGGGCTGTCCTGCTTGCCGGACGCCGTGGGGGTCGATGTCGGCGTGGGGGATGCAGTGGCAGTGGGCGTCGGATCGCTGCCCTCGTTCGAGTTGCTGTCTGTTGCTGCAGCCACCGGAGAGACGAGCAGACCGGCAGTCAGCACAACGCCGAGCAGACCAGTGGTGATGTGAGATCGTTTCATGGGAGGTCCTTCGGACGGGGAGGGGGTAACGATTTGGACTCTACACCCTATTCTTCTGGGGGAGCCAACCGCCGTATCGCCCACGATGACGTGTGATCAGGTCCTCACCCATCGGCATCCGTCTGCGCCTGCCCGAGCTATCGCGCCTCATGCGCGGCGGCCCCGCCGCCCACCCCACGGGCCTCGCGCGGGACTGAGGCGCATATCGCAAGCGCGAGTGAGGATACGGGGATGCAGGGGATGCAGGGACGCTGAGGTAGCGGGGATGCGCAGGAGACGGCGAGGCGCTGCACGACCGGTCGTGCAGCGCCTCGCGCGGGGTGCGGTATTCGTCGCCTACTCGTCGTCGCCGGAATCGGCCAGGGAGGTGCCGGCCGGCGTGGTCTTGGCGATCCCCATAAGAAACTCGGCGTTGGACTGGGTGTCCTTGAGCTTGGAGAGCACCAGCTCGAGCGCCTGCTGCTGCTCCAGGCCCGTGAACAAGCGGCGCAGGCGCCACATGATCTTGAGCTGAGCGGGGTCGATGAGAAGCTCCTCACGGCGGGTCGAGGAGGCGGCGACGTCGACCGCCGGGAAGATGCGCTTCTCCGCCAGCTGGCGAGACAGGCGCAGCTCCATATTGCCGGTCCCCTTGAACTCCTCGAAGATCACCTCGTCCATCTTCGAGCCGGTCTCCACCAGGGCGGTGGCCAGGATCGTGAGGGATCCGCCGTTCTCGATATTGCGTGCGGCCCCGAAGAAGCGCTTAGGCGGATAGAGGGCGGAAGCGTCCACACCGCCGGACAGGATGCGGCCGCTCGCCGGGGCCGCCAGGTTGTAGGCACGGCCCAGACGGGTGATGGAGTCGAGCAGCACCACGACGTCCTGCCCGAGCTCGACCAGCCGCTTGGCGCGCTCTATGGAGAGCTCGGCGACAGTCGTGTGGTCTGAGGCGGGGCGGTCGAAGGTCGAGGCGATGACCTCCCCCTTGACGGTGCGCTGCATGTCGGTGACCTCCTCGGGTCGCTCGTCGACGAGCACGACCATGAGGTGGGCCTCGGGATTGTTGACGGAGATCGCGTTAGCGATCTGCTGGAGGACGATCGTCTTACCGGCCTTGGGCGGGGAGACGATGAGCCCGCGCTGCCCCTTGCCGATGGGGGCGACCAGGTCGATCACCCGCGGCGTCATGGCCTTGGGCGTGGTCTCCAGACGGAGCTGCTCCTGGGGGTAGAGAGGGGTGAGCTTGGAGAACTCCGGACGCCGCTTGGCGCGCTCGGGATCCATCCCGTTGATGGTCTCGACGCTGACCAGCGGGTTGTACTTCTGACGGGCCGAGCGATTCTGGCGGCGGTTGTTGCGCCCCTGGCCGCCGGGGTGGGAGGTCTCGCCGCCCTCGCGGACCCAGCCCGTGATGGCGTCGCCCGGACGCAGACCGTTGTCCTTGATCTGATGGGCAGAGACGTAGACGTCCTTGGGGCCGGGAAGATAGCCGGAGGTGCGCAGGTAGGCGTGCTGATGGTCGGAGACGTCGAGGATGCCCGCAACGGGCAGAAGCATCTCCTCCTCGCGCGACTGCTGGCCGCGCCCCTGGTTGCCCTCATTGTTCTGGGAGCCGTCACGGTCGCGATCACGACGCTTGCGGCCGCGCCGGCGCCGCCCTCCACGGCCCTCCTCCTCCCAGTCGGCCTCGTTGTTGCGCCCGCCGCCGTCGCGACGCTTGCGCTCACTGGGCTCGACGGCAGCGGTGCCGGTGGCGTCAGCAAGGTCGCGCATGAGGGCGGCCTTCGCATCGAGGTGGCCCTCTGGCGAGTCGGAGGACTCACGCGCAGCATGCTGATCGACGCGCTCAGGGGCGCCTGCAGCGGCCTGAACGCGACGACGCCCGCGGCGCGACGACTCCGACGAGCCCTGCTCGGGGGCGCGCTGAGCATCCCGCCCCCTGGATCGCTTGGAATCACGGCCATCACCGGAGGATGAACCGTCGCCGCCCTCCTCCGAGCCGGTCGGCAGATCAAGGACGGCGGCTTCTATCTGCGGAGTCTGCAGAGCCTGCGGAGTGCCGGTCGCCGTCGTCGCGCGGCGACGCCGGGAACGGGATCGGGTCTCGCGAGCCTCGGTCGCCCCGTCCCCCTGCTCGTCGCTCCGCTCGGCTCGGGCGGGCTGCGCCTCAGCGCTCATGACCTGATCCCCCTCATCCCCCTCATCCTTGCGGGACTGCTTACCGGCCGGCTCCTTCGCCGGAGGCGTCTCGGCGTTGTCAGCGTTGTCAGCGTTAGCGGTGTTATCAGCGTTACCGGCATTGTCAGGGCTGCCGGGGCTGCCGGCATCGGAAGCGCTGCGGCGCGAAGCACGGGCAGGAGGAGCATCGGGTTCAGCTACTCCGCCGTCACGAATGGCGGCGATGAGCTCGCTCTTGCGCATGCGGGAGATGCCCTTGAGCCCCATGGTCCCGGCGAGCGCCTGGAGCTCGGCCAGGCGCATAGTCGAAAGCGAGGGCTGGGCGCTGGAGGTCTCGGTCACGAGTGTCCTAACGGTGTGGTTGCGCTCCACGAAGGGAAACGTTCAACTGGGGGACTCCCCCCGGAACATTCACGGGGCGGGTCATGCACTGCCGGTATCTGATGAGGCTGAAGCCTCATGTCCGGGTCTTATGCGATCTACAGTGCGGTGCAATCCGCATGGCAGACGGGGCGAGCATAGCAGCACATAAGCGCAAACGCATGCATCCGCACCCGTCATGCCATATAGCGCATGCCACTTTATTCGGAAGAGGCCCCTCCCAGCAGGGCGCTCATCGGCGTGAAATCGGCCAGGGGATCCACCGGGGCACTGCGTGGGAAGCGCTCGATAAAAGCGGCGAGCTCTCGACCGGCCTGAGCAATGCGCTCTCCCAGAGAGGCCTCCGGAAGATCGGTCGAAGCCTTCGAAGGATCTGCAAGATCGGTTTTCCAGGCCGCCCCGAAATCCTCACTGGCGGCGAAGACGGCGGTGGTGGTCGGCAGGGCCTTCATATAAACGGCCAGCGGTCGCAGCGCCGTTTCGGTGACCAGGCTGTGACGCGCCGTGCCCGCGGTGGCCCCCAGAAGAACAGGAGCCCCGTTGAGGGTCCCTTTGGGAAGAACATCCATGGCCGATTTGAACAGGCCCGAATAGGAGCCCTGGAACACCGGGCTCACCAGGACGACGCCATCGGCGGCGGACAGGGCATCGACGACCCGCTGGAGTTCGTCCGACAAGGGGCCGCCCACGCCGGCGCGCGCGATATCGCCCGCCAGGGGGCGCAGTCCGATGATCTCGACGTTGGTGAGCCTGGAGTCCGCTTCCAGCGCCCTGCGGGCGCCCTCGGCCAGGCGCTCGGCGAGCATCTGGGATGTCGAGGGCTGGGAGACCCCGGCATGAACGGCGACGATCCGCGTCAGCCGCCCCATCTGGCTGTTGGCGTAGGAGTCATAGGTTTCGGATCCGGCCAGGGACTGCGTGCCCCCGGCGGGAACGACGGGCGCGGTCATCATCATCTCACTCTTCTCGCTCTTCTCGCCCTTCTCATTCTTCTCATCGGCGGCAGTCATGTCAGATCCTCACCTTCCGGCCCGTGAGCGGGTCGAATTCGTTGGTCATGGAGAAGGGCTCCTCCGCCGGGGGCTCGGAGCCCTCCAGCAGGGCCCGGTGGCGCGGGTGGAGCGGGGCGTCGGGAACCCCGGCGGGCTTGGAGGGCTCCAGCTCGGCGCGCAGGGCGGGGACGATCTCGGTGCCGAGGTACTCGATCTGACGCATGACCTCCGCATGCGGAACGCCTCCCATGTCCACATTGAAGGCCTGGCGCTGGTAGTCGCCGATGGCGTCGCGGTAGGTCAGGTACTTCTCCACGATCTGCTCGGGGGTCCCCACGGCCAGCGGCGTGTGCGCGGTCATCTCCTCCAGGGAGGCCCCCTGGTAGACGTAGGAGTTGCGGAAGTAGGGCTCGTACCTCGAGATGGCCTCCGCCTCGGTCCCGGCCGCGAAGATCTGGCCGCCGAGGCCCACGATCGCCTGCTCGGGGGCGCCGTGGCCGTAGTGGGCGAAGCGCTCGCGGTAGAAGTCGATCATCTTCTTGACGTGGTCGATGGGCCAGAAGATGTTGTTGTGCAGGAATCCGTCGCCGTAGTAGGCGGCCTGCTCGGCGATCTGGGGCGAGCGGATGGAGGCGTGCCACA
>ERZ773038.2038-NODE-2038-length-10656-cov-7.232714_pt1 | contig 10656 bp, 12 predicted proteins | sample MGYA00511665_ERZ773038 | MGnify/ENA primary metagenome ERZ773038 (study PRJEB29015, sample SAMEA2737966) | human oral metagenome | biome: human oral; feature: human-associated habitat; material: dental | place: China | collected 2028 ... | reverse complement strand
CTGTTATCGGTTGTGGTTAAATAGTAAGTATGAATCAGGACCCCTACACCAATCCACAACAGCCATATTCGCAGGGTTCTGCTAATAATTTACCGCCAGAAAACCCGCAGCAGCCAGCTGCACCGTACAATCAGGTCTACGGCCAGCAAACACCGCAGCAGCAAACGGCGCCTAATCTGTATTACAATAGCCAAGCCGCCCAGCCGCAGCCGCCGGCATACCCGCAGCAAACATCCAGCCTGGCAGCTAATCAGCCTGATCAACTATCGCAAATTAACCAAACCGCGCCATCGTACGACACAGGACCGCAGCCGCTAAGCACTTTCCCAGTTTACGCCAGCAGCTCGGATGATGATTATAATACTGTTGACTACCTTAACCGCATCGCTCCGCAAGAACAGCACACCATCAATCGAATCGCTATATTTGCGCTCATTGGCACTGTTATTGCTAGCGTTATCATCATTTTGATTCTAATCATCAACCCTGGCGCATCTGATGCCAACAGTCTAATCCAGCCGATCCGCGACCGCACTGATACACTGAACAAAGTCGTCGATGAAAACGAAGGCCGACTGACACAGACTGAAATTGCCGAGGCCAACACTGCGCTCAACAGCACCCTGACGACCATGCAGACCCGGCTAGACGCCATCATCAAAGAGCGCAAAATCCAGAAAAAATCCTCTAGTACCGAAAAAAACTACCTAGAAGCCCTGCAGAAAAAGCTCAACGATTCCTACCAAAAAGGCAAGCTTGACAGCAGCTACGCCACCGCCATGACTTACGAATTAACCATTTTAAAGTCGCAACTCAACAAGCTTAAAAAGGTTAGCGACTCCAAATCAATCCGCTCGTTCTGCGACGAATCCATTAATAATATCAATGTTATTCTCAAAGCTTACCACGACTTCGCTTCAACCAAGCAGTAGCAGCTATTCCGTCACCAGCCGATAACTTAACCGCGCCAGGTCAAAAAGTTCTTCGTCGCTGAGCTGGCCGCTGCAAATCACCGTAATCCAGTGTTTTTTATTAAGATGAAAGCCCGGCTGAACCGATTCGTACTTTTGTTGTAACTTTAACGACAATTGCGGATCACATTTCAAGCTAATCCGCAACGGCTTTGAACCCTCAGCTATCAATGCGAACATTTTTTCGCTTTGGCCAGCATCTTTGCGGCCGACTTTGTACACAGCCACCTTATCGCCAAACGGATAGTCCAACCAGGCGCCTGGCAAACTTAGCAAAAACTCTTCAAACTGTTGGTGCGTCATAGCCATTTGCTCCGTATAAAGTATATCAGCATCAATATCGGCAAAACGACCAGCAGCGCTATCGTTATCCAAAACATTACATCGCTATGAAACGGCAGCTGCGAAAAATTCATGCCTGCCAGACCCGTCAAAAACGACATCGGCATAAATATCGTCGTTACAATCGTCAAGCGCTTCATCACATCGTTCATTCTGTTGGACACCACCGACAGATACATATCCAGAGCACTAGTCAATAAATCGCGCATGGTATCGATCAGCTCGTGCACTCGCCAAGCGTAATCATAGCTGTCGCGCGCATATATTGCGCACTTTTCATCAAAAATACTATACCGGCCGTTGCTCAAGCCATTCAGCATATTCATCAGCGGCAAAATCACTTTGCGCAAATCCGCCAATTGGCGCTTATACACAAAAAGCTGCTGCAACTGATGCTTGCCCGGATCGCGAATCATTGTATCTTCTAATTGATCGGTTACGTCGTCAATTGAGTTAAGAATCGGCATATACTGCTCGACTGTAAATTGAATCATCGTTGCTGCGATTAGCGACGGCGACAGAGCGCCTGGCCGGTACGCTTCAATCCGCTCGGTAACCTCGCTATCTAATTCGTCGCGGTGCAAGGTGATAACTTTGTTTTTACTGAGCAAAATCGTCAACCCTTGCCAATGGACATTGCGGCGTTCAATACTCGGGATTTCCGCCTTAATCAGTAGCCAATCGCCGCCTTCGACCGCTTGCGGCAGCCAACGGTTCTCAATCAAAATCCGCCGCTGCAACTCCGATAAGTTTAATTTTTCAATTAAACTTTGCCGTACTTCTAGCGAATCCTCGCTGATATCATGCCATATTTTATCTGTCACGCCTTCACCTTCTTCAAATAATATTTTAGTTCTTGAATACTACCGCGAATGTCTTCCAGCGCCCGATGATCCTCTGGCTTGGCAAACTTCTTGCCGTATTTGCCCTCAAACACCACTTTCCAAGCGCTGACATCCAGCATCCGATAGTGTAGTCTTTTTGACAACGCAGGCCACCACCCGTCAATGAACCGCCGGTCTTGATGGATTGAATTGCCGCCCAGCAAAATCCGCGGTTCGTCCGCAAAATGTTCATCGCAAAACGCCAGCAAATCCTGCTCCACCTCGGCCAGCGGCTTGCCCGAGACATTTTGTTCCTCCAGACCGCGCCGCGCTGCTGGATGCTCATTCCAAAAGCTGGCATTGCGATCCAGCAGTTTACCCAACTTCTCCGGATCGTGCCGCACAACTCCCTCATACGTCGCAATTTCCGTAAAATCCCAATCTGTAACGATCGCCGCCACCTCCAAAATCTCATCACGCACCGGATCCAACCCGGTCATTTCCAAATCTATCCATAAAATCTTTTTCGGCTTGAAACTAGCTTTCATAATTCTAGTATACTACTTTTTGGTATCGTAGTAATCTCTAGAAAACTGTTCCGGCACCTGCTGCAGCAAACGTTCGACAGCATTTCCAAACCTTGCTGCGCCGCCAAGCTCCATACGGCTTTCTTTTTCAATCCGAAAAACTTCAGACGCGTTACCATCAGACGGAACGAAACCTATACAACTAACCAATTCATAGTACAGTTCGGCAGCACTCATATCTTCACAACCATACGGCAGCATCCCGTACGACCTCAGATTTTCTACGTAGCGTTCAGCCAATTCGTCGCTGACCTCTAACGCCTTGTCTAGCTGTAGCGTTTGCATAAAATAATCGTCTCTTGGATCGCCATAAATATCGTCTGGCAGCTGGACGCTTTTAATACTTACATCGTCAATCCCTTGAACTTGCATATCTGAAAGAAGCCGCACGGCCTTGAGAGCTAATTTATTGCCAATTCGATAGTCATAATCAGGATCGTGCTCAAATACTGTTGGCCTGATAACATGCTCAGCAGTATCTAATACCGCTTGCGTACTAGCCAACAGCCTCCAAGCATCATTGTCCTTGCGTATAAGCACTTGATTGATTGTAAAATCATGCTGCCTCATAAACTCAGCTGTAGATTGTACAGGTTCCGCACCATAGCCATTCATTGCATCACGCGGCGAAAAACGCACTGAAAGATCGCTCGCTACCGCCCGAATCTCATCTGGATCATAATCGCCGCTAGCAACAACTTCTTCTAAAATTACCAAATCGACATCGCGAGGAGGTGGTAACTGACGGTCGCTATGCACTAGAGACTCCAAAACCTGGCGAGCCGCCCCGCCCTTTACACCAATAAATGACGGTAGTTCATCTAAATCAAAACCCAAATTAGCCCGCTCAATAACACCGGCAGGTAGCTCATACTCATATATTTCATTGCAGCGAGCTTCCGGGTTGCCAGGCTGCTCGCAATCATAATATTTCAGCTGGCAGCTAATTCCTCCAAATTCTACGCGGCGCTCGCCGCTATCAAGTACTTGCAAAACACGAGGCTGATGCATCTTCGCCTCTATATCACTCGGAGCGGGCTTAATTTTTCCATGCTTACTATTATAGCATAAACAATTTAAAAAGTCAAGCAAAGAAAATACCCCTCCTGGCGCGAAGAGGGGTCTGCCGCCCCAGCGAGAGTTGCGGCCGAGCAAGGCCAGGCAACCCCCGCCGGGGCGGGATGGGGGAGGGCTATCGCTGGGATCTGAGCGGTAGCCCGGCATAGATAGCCTCGACGAGCTGCCAGGCATCACTGGGACGCCTGGTCACCATGACAGAGTTGATGGTGTTTGCGGAGGAATAAATAATTTCCTGGGGATATCCTGTCATCCCCAGGAAAACGATCCTAACGTCGATGAGCTCCCTACTCTCGGGAGCATCCATCGACATAGACACGCAAATATCGGGAAGGCTCGCGCCCTCCCGATGTGTAAATTCCCGACCCAACACTTGAAGGTGTTGGGTCGGAAAGACCCTAAGATACCCCTCCACGACAAGGAGGGTCTTCTTCATGTCTCTACCCTCGGCCATCTCTGACTCCTCTCTGCCCCATTCCGGGGCGATCTTGGAGCTCGATCCGTTACCGAGCCCTCTTTAGCGCCGTGAAAACCACCGTTTCGCAGCATCAAAGAGGGCTCGATTCTACGTCTATATTAAAGTGCGCCAGAGACCGGCGGCATCGCCCCAGCCCCTCGCCAGTATTATAACACATTCTTGCAATTACTACCATAATAATGTTAAGCACTAGCGCGAAGCAGCCAAGTCCCTCTCAGCCCGCACCCAAAAACTACCGCCGCTGGCGCCGAAGGTTGCTATCCAACCACGCATAGCGAGCAGCTAGCCATCCTAAATACTCCTCGCGGCTGTGCAATATTGGGTGTCTCTCGTCCATACCACCTTCTCTGCCATCCACAATAATCGCTTTATCAAGCCATAACCTTTCAGCTTCTGCTCTTTGTTCGGGAGTTACTAATGACGGATCACCCGGTTCGCCGCCTCCCGCACCGCCGGTATGAGCGGTCGCTACTTCCCAAAAAAGGTTGTTAGGACTGTGACCACCGACACCCCTTAGCTTGGTAACTACTGTTACATCGCTTGTTGTCTGAATATCCCCTTCAGCAACATCTTCTGTAGAGATCAGCTGCGAATAGCCTGAACGACCTTTTCTTACTACATAAAAAACGCTACCTCTGTTGCTATCATCAATGCAAACTAGTCCGTTGCTAAATGTATATTCAGTTTCTTTGGTGTGAACAATTTTTCTATCATCTGGCTGTGGTTGTATTTCGGCAATCACCTCTGGCAAAACGTCTTCAAAATTTGCCCGCTCAACAGGATCTGCTGGATAATGTATATGTGAACGTGCTGAGTCAAACCTGTCGACGACAGGCTGTCCATCTCTGAAGTAGCCAACAACTGGCCGGCTGCGGCCGCTGATAATCAAACTTTTACGTTGTTCCATGCTTTTGGCCTCCGATTATAACGACTGATATTCTCCGCAAGCTGCGCACCACGAGGTTACTTTTGTTATCAACTCGTTTAGTTTTTTAGCAGAGTTTTCGTCCTCGTAGGCAACATACCTCAGATCAATTGTTAGCGCCAACCGTCGTTTTTGAAGCTCTACTGGAAGTTTATTACCAAAAGATTCCATCGAAGCTACAGCATTCTCTACATCTTCATAAAAAGCTCGTTCGCGTTTGGCGGCCTCTTCTTGTTTTTGTTGTTCAGCACGGATTTGGCTAGCTTTTTCACGCACCTTCTCTGGCGGAACAATTACAAGGCTCGTCCAAGTTTGGTCGCCGATGAATTTATGTTTTTTTGTTTGGCACATAATTTGCTGCCCGCTCGGTATTTCAAAAGCTTCCGGATCTATATCAAGAATATTATCGACATCAACTGTTCCATGGTCAAAGTACGGACCTATATATTCTCCATCTCTTGCATATTCTACTGGCAGTTCTCTACCATTGCTCTTGACGTAATCAGGATAGAGACGATTAATCTCGTCAAGGACATCTTGCCCGCAAGATTCAGCAGCATTAAACTTAGCAACACCTTTAGCGATATCGTCAATAGTGCGAAGCTCGCCAGTTTCGTCTGTCAAACCAACTTCTGCAAGATGTTCAGCGATTCGAGTTTCCAAATCTTCATCACTGAATTCCCTAAATTCCTGGCCTGATTTGCGCGCAAGTCTCGACAATTGGCTATTAGCTTCGCCAATAAGCTCCCATCGATGTTCTTTTGCGATTTTTTTCACAACAAAGTCGGCCATTTCCTCGCTAGGCTCAGCTACAATCCGTTGTTCGCCCAGTTGGAGCAACCCGTTGTCCAATACGGATTCTACTAACTTAACCGGCTTATCGTCGCTGCCTACCACAAAACCTCTGTCTTCATCGGCAAACAGCTGCGGAGCAACTTCCCGCAGGTCGCTCAATTCAACATTGGTGATACCTTTTAGAACTGGTATTTTAACCTCTTCACCATTCTGTCGAAAACGTATGTCTTCTGGATCGGCCACCACCAGCTGGCCCATTCCAACCAGCGATCGCTGGCTCCGTTTTCTTTCTTCGCCTTTATTATTGCGATAAAGCCTGCCTTTATCTGTATCTACTAACCTATAAGTATCTACGGCGAACACTTCAGATCGCGTGTAATTACTACTTACTAAATCTGTTATCTTCATCTGGCGCCATAATTTATCGGCGCTACCCGCTATTATACATTTCACTATTTGTTGGCGCTCTTCATCAGATGGAAGCGTTAAGTCGTACTCATCTAGCCCCTGCTGAGTTTTTAAGCGGCGCAATTCGCGTTTAATCTTACCAGGAACACCTGGCCGTATATCGTGTCCGAGCAGCTCTTCCCTCGTCATATTTTGTATAGACGCCAACACCTCTAGTTGCTTCAACCAATCGGAATCATTGTATCTTGAGTCTATTAGATTTCTCCAGCGTTCCTCGCATGGTCTCTTCTTGCTGCCGTACACGACCAAGTCTGCTGGTATTTTCTGCAAGGCCACTATAGCGGCAACTTGCATTCGCACTGTTTCAGGGAAGCGTTCTGCTTCGGCCAGCATACGGGCGTGCTCGGGACTTTCGCTGGCAAATTGTTCCATCCGGCGGCCAACTTCTGTCAATTCGCCATTTTCGTCTAGGGCGCCGAGGCGCTGCAATTTCTCTGCTGGCACGTCGTCTCTAGTATGATCCAGTACAGCCGCGCTAGCCGCTGTATCATCCGGATTTGTGCCATCGCTAGATTCTTGTACGGCCGCCTCAGAATCGGGACGCCTAGGAGCGCCAAACAAATCTCCTGGGGTTGGCATCTTCACTCTTTCACTCATAGTAAGTCTCTTATCTTTCAATCTATATTAATTATTGAATCTATTCTGTAGAGCTGCTAATAAACTATCCATATCTTGGGAATTTATCTCTGCGTCGCGTTTGGCTTGCGCTTCGTCGTTTAAGTCTCCTTCTGTAAAGCCCCAGCCATCACCGATTGACGGCGATTCCTTACCAGACATACCAGTTGCACCATCCCACTCTTCGGCTATAGATTTCTGGATAGCTTCGATTCGATTAAGCTGCTCTTCGGTGATACCCTGCGGCGGCTCGTAACGCACGCCAAACCCATGCGGAGCGGCCGTGTAAGCTTTCTCGTGCGTAAGAATCACTACACTTTCGTTAAGAACTTCCGGGCCCCACGTTTTATAGTCATCGCGGCGATAGCCAGATTCGCTAGGCTCAATAAGCTCGCCGTCAGCACCTATCACGTAAGCTATACTTCTATTGGTTCTGCCATTTGTACGCGTATAAAACTTAAACCTATACGGCAAATCATGGCGCGTCTCGCGCTCGCCAGAATGGCTAGGGCCGCAGAGCGGCACCATCTGCCACACCCTTTCACACCATTGTTCTGCCGATCTAACTGCTGATTGGATATTTGCCGAACGCTGCTCTGGCAGCTGAAAACCGCGCTCTGCTTCGTCAAGCATCGCTAGAATACCAGCCGCCTGCTCGCGCAGAGCTGGATCCCGAACATTATCTAGATAACGAGATACGTATTCGCGCGTTGACGAAATTTCTTTCTGCGCCTCAGGTGTAATTGCTTTCTCTTCTAATTCTAAGGCCTTGATTCTGATAACTTCGCGGCTAATTCCTTTTGTATATAATTTACCGCTATGCGTTACTTTTCGCTCTGTTTGCAGCCATCGATCGTCGTCATCAGGCAAAACTACATTGCCGCGCCTCAAGGTCGCTTCTGCAGACATATCTATTCCAAGCTCTTCGCCGATAGCTTGCCGCATATCTTCCAGCTCGCCGTCGCGCCAACTGATAACCCGGCGGCGGCTGCCATGCGATCCTTCGTGATACAACCTATACAGCTGATTCATCCGAAGGATTGTCGCTAAACCCGCCACCGATAATTGGTCAGACACTACCACTAGATTAGGATATTCCTCATCTTTTTCATCTCTGTTATAGTACCAATCGGCTGGTTCAATAGTCTGGCGGACTGGACGGTTTTCGCTAGCGTAGCTCAAGAGCTCACCGTAAGGGACAAGCTTCCAATCTACTCGTGGAACACTATCCAACTCATAAGTCACCGGATCGCGTACGTAATCCGTACCCACTTCAAATCTCTCATGAAGCACCGTAGCCGGATTACCAAACGTAAAATCTGGCAATCGATATCCGTGACCGTCTCTATCTTTTCCGTACGCCACACGCGCAAATTCTTGCTGAAGGCCGCTAACATCACCCAGCAATTCTGGCGTGACACGGCTTTCTGGATTTAGCCTCTTTGGGCTCATCGTAAGTATACTCCTGTCTCTCGAGCCTTGACTGCTCGTTACCGCCGGCCGGATCGGTCGAAGATAATAAACTTTCAAGGAATAATCCCCCGCATTTTACTGGCGCGGGGGAGACCAGATAAGGCAGCGCGGCGCTAACTCGCCAGTGCTGCATGGATGAGGTCCCGAGTTAGCGGGAAGAGATAGTAGTGATACGTGATTATAGGTGGCGAACCATTTCACACGTACTCAGACCTTTAGCTCTCTCCAGAGCGAACGAATTTTTCGGCCGAAGCCTACTCAATCCGTTTTTTCCCGGATTACTGCCGGTTCAGCAAGCGACATCAAGGAGAATGGTCAGTCGTATCGGATCAGCTTCTTGAAGCTGTACCCGATCGCCTCGATCTCAGCCTTGCTGAGCTGGACCCCGTTAGGGATGCGCTCATTAAGCTTGAAGATCAGAGCGATCTGACCCACCTTATGAGAGAAGATCCCCCGGTTGTACGGGATCTCAACTCCCAGCAGGGTAGACATCAGGTCATTCGTGGGCTGGTGCCCGACGAACGACTCGATCCTCCCCCGGACGAGACGTCGAGCCTCTTCGAGACCAATGGTCTCAAGGACGTAACGTCCGTCCGCGGTCACGATGCCCGAGTTGAGCACCGCCACCGGGTGATTATAGAGAGCCATTTCACCTCCTTCAAGGTGAGCGTGCGTTTCTCTGTAAAGCGTTTTCTGGAAGTCCCAAAAAACATCAATTACAGCGCACGAATGATCGCCACTCCAGCCAGGTGTCGCACCCAGCCAGACCACCAGCCTCGACATTTCGAGACCGCTAGTCTGACCAGGGCGATAGCCTGCGTTATACTGAACCAGATTCTTCCATTTTAAAGCGCTAGCTTCCCAAAGAAAGCTCGTTATGCAGCGCTACGCTGCCCAGGGCTAGTCGTCTAGCAAACCGCTTTCCGTCCAGCCACTGAGCAATAATATCACATTATTTATTGTATGTCGACATTATTTTATAATAATTATTAACAGATTAGCATCTAGTCTGGCTAACCTATAGCCGCGCTTTGCGCAGTGTTATTTTCTAAGCGCGCCATGTTATACTAAGCTCATGGCTAAACGCATTCTCCTCAAACTATCCGGCGAGCAGCTTCAGGGCGAGTTCGCCAGCGGCTTCGACCCCGCTCGCGCCCGTTGGATCGCCGAACAAATCAAACCAGCACTAAAAACTGGCGCCGAGGTCGTCATCATGGTTGGCGGCGGCAACTACGTCCGCGGCAATCAAATCGTCGGCCACGGCATTCAGCCAGTTTCTGCCCATAATATCGGTATGCTATCGACGCTGATGAATGCTATCGCTCTGGCCGACGTCTTCAACGACGCCGGGCTGCCGACCCGCGCTCTATCGACCGTCGAAGTCAACCAATTTATCGATCACTATACTTTTCGCCGCGCCCTCAGCCACATCCAAAAAGGCCGGGTGGTCATCGTTGCCTGCGGCACTGGCCGGCCGTTCCTAACCACTGACACTGCCGCCCTGAACCTAGCTTTAGAAATGCAGTGTGATGTTGTGATTAAAACAACGAAAGTTGATGGCGTGTACGATAAAGATCCTGCCAAATTCCCTGATGCCGCCAAATTTGATCAGCTCAGCTATCACGAAGCTCTGACCAACCCTGACATCACCGTCATGGACAAAGCCGCCATCGGCCTGGCTATGGATGAACATATCCCAGTTATCATCTGCGACTTACTCACCGACGGTAATATCGCCCGAGCCGCCCGCGGCGAGACAGTCGGTACGCTGATTAGTTAGCATTTTTATACCGCCGAGGCAAGCCGCCGCAATCACCGCCATTCCGTCAAGCCACGGCCGAACCTCAAAAACGTTAATCCTTCTTCTTATCTAATTTATCGAGCTTAAACAGGTGCACAATTGCATACACCACAAAGGCCACCGCTAGCAGTGTAATCAATGAGCTAATAAACGCCCCGTACAGGAACTCACCCTTACGCCCGGCAATTTCAACAGTAAACGATGCCGCCTGCAGGCCTTTTTGCGAACCGACAATCAGCTGCACTAGCGGGTCAATAAACGCTGTCACCAGCTTCTTCACCGTATCACCAGCTGCCGTAC
>ERZ773038.2037-NODE-2037-length-10656-cov-7.788605_pt1 | contig 10656 bp, 7 predicted proteins | sample MGYA00511665_ERZ773038 | MGnify/ENA primary metagenome ERZ773038 (study PRJEB29015, sample SAMEA2737966) | human oral metagenome | biome: human oral; feature: human-associated habitat; material: dental | place: China | collected 2028 ... | reverse complement strand
TGAGCTTCTTTAGAGGTAATGAGAGACGAATTGTCGATAGATTGTAAAGTGCCTACAACCAAGCTATTAAAATAAACTACTACTACGATAATACCTATAAAAAGCAATAGTAGTATAACGTTGCAAATAATTTCTAATTTTTGTTGTTTTGTCATTTTTTCTTATTGTTTTTAATTTATTATTACAACACAAAAATACAACAAATAAATAATATATACAAATTATTTTGCGTATATTATTTATTTTATATTTTCCAACAACTCTTAGTATATAGTTACTAATAAAATACTATATACATATAGAAAAGAAAAAGTGTTTGTGCTACAATAAAATTAGAAAATTAATTTTTCTAATTTTATATATGGGAGATTAAAGCTATGGCTAAAAAAGATGATTTATGAATTTAATTTTTATAACAAACGCTATTTAAAAAATTAAAACAAGGAGACATCTATTATGCTAAATTATGAAATGTCTAAAGAACAAGAAGAACGTTTTAATGTTCTTGCTAGGGAGAAAAAAGAACTAATAATTAAAGGTTTATACAAAGTCAAAATACCAAAGTCATTACATAGGGAATTTTATAGCTTTGGTTTAGAGGGGCTTCTTGTAAGCTTCCTTATACTAGAAGATGGTGGCATAGAAGCTTGCGACTTTGATAAATTTGCACTAACAGTTATAAAACGAAAACTTATTGATGAAATACGTCGTAGAAACAAAGAAAAAAGTGTTCCTATTGACTTCTTCAATAATACACTACTTCATTCTTGCAATAACGATAGAGATATTTTAGAAGTCGATCTTAATTCTTATTTGAAATCTATTTTAACAGAACAGGAATTAGCTTTCCTAGAAGATTTCAAGAAAACTCAGGATATAAAAACAACATCTAAAAATTTAAATCTATCCCTTTCAACATGCTATAGGTTGTTCAAGAGAATAAAAGAAATATATAAGCTGTTTCTATACAAAAGTGCCTAAATATTTTTCAGGCCACAAAAAACAACAACACCGAAGTTCTATACCTCGGTGTTGTTTTCTATATTTATATTATTTTTCTACTTTTTTTCCTAAGTTTAACGAAACAATTAGTAAGATTGCTCCTAATACCGAACCTAGCACTAACGCTAATAAGTACATTATCGGATTACTTACTGCTCCTACCGCTATTGCGAAAATACCACCATGCGGTGCTTTTGATACTGCACCAAAAGTCATACTCAATGCTCCAGCGACACCACTTGATAGGAATAATGGTGGAATAACACGTAATGGATTACTTGCCGCGAACGGAATAGCCCCTTCTGTGATAAAGGCTAATCCCATTACATAGTTCACTAATGCTCCGCTACGTTGTGCTTTTGGCCAAATATTTTTATTAATAGTTGCTGAGATTGCTATTGCTAACGGAGGAACCATACCACCAATCATTACCGCAGCCATAACATCACTTCCAGCTGTTCCTGCTGCTGTTAATAACGCTGTCCCTGTAACGTAAGACGCTTTGTTGATTGGACCTCCCATATCGATAGCCATCATCGCAGCTACTACGAATCCAAGGATAAATTTACCACTTCCATTTAATCCTGTAAGGAAGTCTTGTAACCCTGTCATAACTGCTGCCATCGGCGCATTAATTACATAAATCATCGCAATCCCCATAATTAGAGAACCTAAGATTGGGAATAAGAAGATTGGTTTAATTCCATCTAATGAACGTGGCATCCAACTTGTTGCCATTTTAAGAACTTTAATAATACCACCCGCTAAGAACCCCGCTACTAACGCTCCTAAAAATCCTGATGGAGTATAAGCTAAAATATCACTTTTCAGTCCTAAAATACTTGGATTAGCTAAAATACCACCGACCATACCTACTACAAACCCAGGTCTATCCGCTAAGCTGCGACCAATAAATCCTGCAAGAATCGGTAACATCATACTAAATGAAATTTTACCTAAGTAGAATAATACTTCTGCATATTTATTGTATGTTGGGTCTTCTGGATTAAACGAGTTAATACCCCAAATAAATGACAGTGCAATTAAAATACCACCTGCTACTACAAATGGTAACATATTACTTACACCTTCCATTAGGTGCTTGTAAATTTTACGTCCTAAACTTTCTCCTTCTGCATCTGTTTCTTGTGAATCAGCTGCGCCATCGTATTTGTATATTGGCGCTTTTCCATCTAAAATAGTTTGGATAAGTTCTTGTGGCTTGTTAATTCCGTCTGCAACTTTTGTCATAATAGTTGGGCGCCCATCAAAACGTGCCACCTCTACTTTTTTATCAGCTGCTACGATAATTCCCGCTGCTCTTTCGATATCTTCTTTTGTAAGTTTATTTTCAATACCGATTTGACCATTAGTTTCTACTTTTACATCTAAGCCCATTGCTTTAGCTGTTTCTTTGATTTTTTCTGCAGCCATAAATGTATGAGCAATCCCTGTTGGACAAGCTGTTACAGCAATAATATAAGGTTTCTCTCCGCTTGGAGCTATTACTTCTTCTTTTTCTGGTTGAGTTTTTACTACGAAATCTGCAAAGACTTTTTCTACATCTTCTTTTGTAGTTGCTGCTTCTAATCCAGATTTCACCTCTGAGTCCATCAGCGCTTGAGATAACGATGCAAGAGCTTTAAGATGCTCATCCGCTCCACCATCTGGCGCACAAATCATAAAGATATGTTTTGCTGGTTGTCCGTCAAAACTTTCCCACTCAACACCATCATTACTTTTCGCATAAATAATCATAGCTTTGTCAAAATCAGCACTCTTTGCATGAGGAATCGCAACATTTTCTCCTACTCCTGTAGTTGATTGAGCTTCACGAGCAAGCAACGCATTTAAGAAATTATCTTTATTTTCGATAACTTTCTCATCTACTAACATCGTAGTAAGTTTATCTAATGCTTCTTTTTTATCTTCTGCACTAAAATTAAATTGTATTAAGTTATAATTGATAACATCAGTTAATTTCATTTGGATTCTCCTTAATATTTTATGATAGTCTACCTGACCTTTAAATTATGTATATTTCCGAGGTAATATCTTTTATAGTTTATAAACTTTAGTTAACTTTCCTTTTCAAAGTTTAATTTCTTATTTTAATCTCTTTACCTTGATTTGTGGTAGCAACTCTTCTATAAGCTCCTTGCTTCCTACGCCAATAGAAAACGATGTTGCCCCTCCTGCAGCTGAGGCGTATTTCAACGCTTCTTCATAATCTTTTGTCTCATTATATTTAGCTACAAACATCGCCAGCATACTATCTCCTGCCGCTACCGTTGAGACAATTTTACCTTCTGCAACATTAACTTCCAATACTTCATCATTTTCAGTTAATAATATTGCTCCTTTTGCTCCACGTGAAACAAGAACATTTTGAGCACCGCGCTCTTGTAATTTTCGCGCATAAACTAGGATTTCTTCCAAACCGTTTAGTGTTATTCCAAACATTTCTCCTAGTTCAAATTCATTTGGTTTAACAACAAATGGTTTGTATTGTAAGGTGTCCAACACCAAATCTTTGTTGCTATCAACTACTAAAGTTGCTCCTTTTGTCGCTACTTTTTCTGCAATTTTCTTGAAATCTTCAAGTTCCATTCCTGCAATAACATTTCCTGATAAGAAAACTACATCTTCTGTCGTCAAAACATCTAGTTTCTCAAAAAATTCTGTAATATTTTCTATGTTTACTGCACTACTTTGTCCATTAATTTCCGTTTCAGTATCGGTAGTAAGCTTCATATTAATACGGGTCGTTCCAAGAGTTTCAACAAAGTCATGTTCTATATCTAATTTATCCAACTCTGATTTAATGAAATATCCTGTAAAACCTGCAACAAAACCTAGTGCTTTTGTTTTTTCACCTATATTATTCAATAATATCGAAATGTTTATACCTTTCCCACCGACTACATACTTCGCTTCTTGCGTTCTATTTAATTTTCCAAGGCTGAAGTTACTAGCTTTTGTAAGCATATCTACTGCTGGGTTTAAAGTTATTGTATAATACATCTATGCTTCCTCCTTATCTTTTACTATTAATATATTAGCGTATTTTTCATAGTTTTCTGGTGCATCGTAACTTACGATTGTTACTTCTTCTAAGTCCGCGAACTTGTGAAACTTGCGGTGATCAAACTTACTTTTATCTGCCAAAATATATTTTTTCTTACTATTTTTTATCGCTGCAGTTTTTATAAAAGCCTCATTCTCATCCGCAGTCGTTATACCAAAATTTTCATCAATGCCATTACAACCAACAAAACACATATCAAAACTATAATTTTTCAATTGTTCAATCGCCGTATGACCAATTACAGCTTGTGTGGAATGTTTAAGCGTTCCACCTAATATAATAGTATGTATTTTATTATTAATAAGTCGTGGCAAGTGATAGGTAGAATTTGTTACGACTGTTATTTTCCTGTCGCGCAGATAATCAATCATTTCATAAGTAGATGTCCCTGCATCAAGATAAATAGTCTGACCTGATTGAACTACATTTTTGCAAAGATACTTTGCTACTCCTTTTTTCTCTGGTAAAAACTCCGTACGTTTTGCTTCAACACCTATCTCACTTCCTCTTGCTGAAGTACGCTTCATCGCTCCACCATGAGTTCTATATAATAAGTTCTTTTCTTCTAAACTTGTTAAATCTCTTCTGATTGTTGCCTCAGATACCTCACAATAATCTATAAGCTCATGTAGACTAAGTGATCCTCGCTCTTCTAACAGGTTTAAAATTCTTTTCTGTCTTTCATTTACCATTTTTATCTTCTCCTTAACTCCCAAGTTTATTATAACTAATATACAACAGTCTTTCAATCAAACTCAAGCGAAAACACTCATAAATAATCAAGAAAAATGATTAAAATGAGTGTTTTATTTGTAATATTTGATTGTTTTTCTAAATGATGAGCGATTTTTTTATTTTCACAGTTATTTCTAAAGAATTTTCATGATACTTACAAAAGAATGTTAGCTAGGATTTCCAAATCCTCGATACAAAGATTTATCCACGCATCAGATAAGAAATCCACTATTTTTCTATAATGTCCATTAATATCAACATATGCGTTTTAGTTTTTTTTACTCACCTGTTCAATAAAAAAACTCTAAATTTCCTTAATTCGATTTTTACTACTCGTAGGTATTATACTTTAAAGTAGTAAAATTATTTATAGAATTCATCCAATGTAACTACAACTATATCCTCTTCTGCAGAAATATCATTATTTTTTACAAACAGATATTTATAAGTAGTATATTTATTAAAAATCTCTGATCTTTGAAATAGTAAATCTATAGTTTTTGACAATTTAAAAGATTCACGCCACTTACATTCTCCTACTATCATCTTCTTATCAAAAATAGAATCCACTACAACGTCTACTTCTTGAACATTTCCTTTTTTATCTTTCCCCCACCAACGTCCAAAGTTTTTTGCAATAAAAGGCAGTTCTTTTTTTATATTCAACCTACGTAAATACTGCCTTGAAACTTCTTCAAAAATAGGTCCTATAAAGTTTGATAAATCACTTAATGCCACTTCAGCGTAGACTTCTCCATATCCGCTCTCTATCTCTCCTCTTACAGAAAACACATAACGATACCAAAACGCTAAGAAATTTTCAGTAATAATATAACGACTGGTTTTCCCTTTTAAGGAATTAGCTCCAAAAGGAATTACTCTTTCTATATAATTTAAATCTTGTAAAACTAACAGATACTTAGAAACTATATTACTTTCTAGTTTTGTATAAGTAACAATTTCCCCTAATGTATTCGAACCACTAGCTATCGCCTGTAATACTGCATTATAATTCGCTGGTTCTCTGAATTCTTGTTTCATAAGAAGAACGCCTTCATTATTCAAGTATCCATTAATGCCAAAATACAATTCTTTTATATTTTCTTCAAATGATAATTTTTCATCTATTAAAGATAGATAATACGGTGTTCCACCAACACAAGCATAGTATTTAACCTTATCTTCATTACTAACATTTGGATAGAATTTTGCAGAATCATAGTAATCTAATGGATTAACCTTAAGTTGACCTGTTCGTCGTCCGAACAAAGGACTTTTCTCACCTAAAACTTGATTTTCCATAAAACTCATAGATGAACCACAAAGGATTAAAAAAATATTAGTATCCTTCAACTCATGATCTATTACATGTTGTAATATTGAATTTAGCGATTTGTTCGCTGTTGCTGCATATGGATATTCATCAATAATCAATACCAACTTATCATTTCCAAACTTCTCTTTTATCAAACTAAAGAAAGTATTCCAATTTTCTACATTCGGAAAGTTTGTCAACCCCATTTTTTCACCCAGGATTCTAGAAAACTTCTGAAGATTCAATAAGTCATTCACTTCTTCAGCAGGTAAATATAATGAATTTTTATCTTTTACAAATTCAGTTAGTAAAAATGTCTTTCCTATACGCCGCCTTCCATAGACAACCGCCATCTGAAATCCATCCTTATTGTACATTTGTTCTAGAGAACTCAACTCTTTTCCTCTTCCTAAAAACATAAATTCACCTTCTTTTTTCTTTTATTTTTCATTTAATATTTTTACTACTTATAAGTATTATACTTTAAACTAGTAAAAATATCAAACAAGAATTATCTTGAAATCAGAGACTTTCAAGATTTAAAACTATAATTTTTAAACCTAAATTTCAAATAACTTCAATGAAAACAAAAAGGGAGCAACTCAAAAGTCATGATTTCAAAGAAATCGACTTTATCGAGCCACTCCCCACAAAGTTTATTGGATATCTAAAAAGCTTTTATAAAGCGAATTTAAATATCAATAAACCACTCCGTCTATACTTTTCATATAGTTTTTTATTTAGAACTTTCGGAACCTTTTCTTTTACCACTTTATTTGATTTCAGAAGGAAAATATATTAATTCTACAATCTCTATAAATTATATTCTGTTAATTAATAATCTCCTCTTTCTTCTATTAATGCAGTATATTTTCTTAACGTTTTTTGGTGTGTGAATAATGTGTAGAATGCAATCGGAATATTTACTAATAATTTTACTAGCTCCATTGCAAGATACGTTAATAAGAATGTTGTTACTGTATCTGATATACTTCTTCTAGAACTTACTTTGTAACCACCTGTCCATGTTCTTTTCACAGATCCTGTAGTGTGATTCATCCCATTGGCAATTGAAGCACTCGCCGACACTGAGAAGTATCTAGCGAATAACTGCGATCCTGGACCACCTTTATATCTTTGATAATCCGCAAACCAGCAGTACGTGAAGTTCGAAGCTAATACGTAAAGTGTTATTACTACTTTCTCAAAATCACTAAAAGATCCAAATACAACAAATATCAATAACGACCAGATTAAATATCCTGATAGATAAAATTTAATTCCCATTTTAGGAGTTTTAATTTTATCTTCTTTCATTTGTGTTTGTCCTGAATTTCCATTATTTTGCGGTGGCGCTACCACGTCACCTGGTCTTTGTGGCGGTACTACCGCATCATCTTTCTTTGGCGGTGCTACCACATCATCTTTTTTCGGTGGCCTTACCACGTCACCTTTTTTCGGTGGTGCTACTATGTCACCTTTCTTTGGTGGTACTACCACGTCATCTTTATTAACCATCAATTCTCTCCTTTACTTTTTTTATGTCTTCATTTGTTATTTCATCAAGATTATCTCCACCTTCACGTGCTATACGAGTTGACATATTTGTAATAATTTTCTCATTTATATTTCTTACCCAACGACCATTACTTCCATCATTATTTCTGTATAAATCTCTAACTACTTCTCCATAATATTCACGATCTAGTTCATAACCATACTTATCTAATCCTAGAAGACCTATTTCTACGATTTCTTCTTCTGTGTAATCTTCAAAATCAAATGTATTCGGAATTCTACTACGTAGTCCAGAGTTCATATTCAAGAACTCTCCCATTTCTTTCGTATACCCTGCGAAGATTATTACGATGTCATCTCTGTGATCTTCCATGAATTTAAGAATCTCATCTAGCGCCTCTTGACCAAAATCATTACTACTTCCGCTATTTAATGCATATGCTTCATCTATAAACAGCACTCCTCCTAAAGCACTTTCTAAAACCTTTCGAGTTTTCTCAGCTGTTTGACCTATATATCCTGCGACTAAGTCTGTTCTACTCACTTCTACAAGTTTATCTTCAGCTATTACACCTTTTTGATATAACACTTCTCCCACTAATCTAGCTACAGTTGTCTTACCTGTTCCCGGATTTCCTAAGAACATTGAATGCAATGAGAATGATGAAGTCGATTTCCCTTGTTCAGCGCGTCTCTTATTAACTTCTGCAAGGGCGACGAATTGTTCAACTTGTTCTTTAACTTTCTTAATACCAATAAGTTTGTTAAGTTCTTCCATCGCATCTTTTTTAGTTCCATCTTCTTCATATCTTCCGATATTTTTAACAGCTTCAATATCAATATTTTTAATTGTTGTAACGTCATTCTCATTATTTTCAACAACTCTGTTAGCAACTGCTTTTAATATACGTTCATTAACATTTCTAATCCATCTTGCATTACTTTTATCTAATGATGCTTTGTACGCATTCTTAACATAACTGTTATAATAAGCTTGATCCTCTAATACATAACTCTTGCTTTCTAGATATTTATTACCGATCTGAACAATCTCATCTGGTGAGTAGTCTTCGAAATCAAATGTATTCGGTACACGAGATTTTAATCCTGGATTTGATTTCAAGAATTGATCCATTTCTTTTGTATAACCTGCGAAGATTATCATTATTTCATCACGATAATCTTCCATAAATGCTAAGATTGTATTAATTGCCTCAATACCAAAATTCACGTTACCTTTTTTATCTAGGGTATAAGCTTCATCTATAAATAACACTCCACCTAAGGCTTTGTCTAATAACCTTCTAGTTTGTAACGCTGTACCACCAACATTAGATGAAATCAAGTCTGATTCTTTCGCTTCTACGAATACGCATTTCCCGTCTCTTCCCGGTAAAACACCTTTTTCAAATAAGATTTTACCCATTAAACGTGCAACGGTCGTTTTTCCCGTTCCTGGATTACCTACGAACACTGCATGTAATGCTTGTTTTTCTGGAGTATGCCCTTGAGCTATTCTCTTATTGTTAAAATCAACTATACGTAACATCTTAGAAACTTCTTCCTTAACTCTTCTAAGACCAATAAGATTATCAAGTTGTTGGATAGTAGGAACACTTTCTTTAACTTTTCCAGTTGACGGATCGTTTTCTGTTGCTACACTTTCTTCTTTAGTTAAATTATCTAAGTCAATAACTTCACTTGAATCATCAACTTCAAATTTTACGTCTTTTTTATCTATATTTACTGTACTTAAGGTTTTAATTCTTACTAAAGAATTATTTTCCAATCGGAAATTTGGATTACATTGTCTATTTAATGTGATTTCCTCGCCCTTTAATACTGAATTATTACCAATAAGTGCTTCTATCTTTTCAGAATTTTCACCTTTAATATCTAAGGTACCATTAGAAATACATAAACTAAAGTTTCTTATAAAAAGTGACTCTAATATTATCGAATTATATAACTTTACACGACTTTCAAATACGTTCAAACTTGTCATTGTACTATTTTCTAATTCCAGACTCGAATTATCGTTCAAACAAATCGCGGCTGTGTAGAATGGTTGTATAATTCTAGAATTTTTAATAACAACTTGACTATTACCACCCCAGACAACTGGATATCGCTGTTCTACATCCGCTGGGCTTCCTTCTATATATGAATCTACTATTTCTACTTTTGATTCTTTAACATTTACACCATTCCCTGAGTAATTAATAATTCTGCTATTAACTATACTTATTTCTGAATTGTTAGAATTAACCCTAAATAAATTATTACTATTTCTAATATTTAATACTCCATTATTTCCAACTGATATATTTTTTGATTCCACTTCTAATGTAAGTGTTATATTGTCTATGTCTAATTGCCCACCATTGTTCCAAATTAAAACATAGTTATTATCAGCTACATTCGATCCTATAATAGATCCCGTCAATTTTAATTTACCGTTTTTTCGTACTACTATAGCACTTCCTTCTTTTATAGAGTAAAGGCACATATTTTCTATTACTACATCCGCATTTTCCGCTATTATAATTGCACCATAAAATGAACTAAATAACGTTCTTCCACCATTTTCATTCATCTCAACATAACCACAAAGGGTAATATTTTTATCAATAACCCAACTATCACCTGATAAGGTAAAGCTGAAGTCTCTTTCAAATTCAATGATGTCACCGTCTACAACAGCATCATATGCATCCGCTAAATTCCACGTATTGGAGCCATTACCTACTATATATCTTCCCATTCGAACTTTTCCTTTCATTTATTATCTATGTTATTTTGTATAATCTATTAGTTATTTTAACGAACTAAAATTAATTTATTTCAATATGTAAAAATTAACTATTTAAATTTTTTCCTAACTCTAAATACCAACTATTTAAATTTTCAATATTATTAAAATATTACACATTACTTACATTAAAGAATTGTCTTATTTCATAAATAGTTTTTTCTTAAATTAATTTTTTAATAATAA
>ERZ773038.2033-NODE-2033-length-10672-cov-18.939908_pt1 | contig 10672 bp, 8 predicted proteins | sample MGYA00511665_ERZ773038 | MGnify/ENA primary metagenome ERZ773038 (study PRJEB29015, sample SAMEA2737966) | human oral metagenome | biome: human oral; feature: human-associated habitat; material: dental | place: China | collected 2028 ... | reverse complement strand
TGTCATCGGGCAGTTCGAAGCGGTACCGGCAGGTGATGAGCAGCGCGGACGGACCGGACGTCTTCGCCACCGCGGCGAGGAAATCGGCCAGTTGCCGGTCCTTGATCCGGCGCCCCCCATGGCTCCCAGAGTCATCGCGGCGGAGATCGTCTTCATTCCGGTTCGCCGGAGACAGATTGTCTTCGAAATTGTCGAGAACGACAATAATCGGAATCCTCTTGAGGAACTCCCTTCTCAGGAGGCCGATCCGCGAGTTCCAGTCGATGTGGGGATTCCCGATGGATTCAAGTTTCCCCAAGAAACGAGGATTGGGCAACTGACCCTGGGAATGGGCGTCGATTCTAAGCTCAGTGATGATTTCCTGCAGGATCTCCTCGGCGGTCACCCCACCCGACAGTGTCACGAAGACGACCCCGTCCCGCTGCTCGCCGACCCTCCGCAGTATCTCATTGGCCAGGCTCGTCTTGCCGATCCCACCAATGCCGTGCAAGACCACGCCTCCATGGTCCTCGTCGGCCAGGAACCGGGGGATCTCCAACTGCTCGCGTCTGCGCCCCACGAAGGACCCGGGACTGAGCGCGGGAAGATCACCCACCTCGGGCGCTACGGGAGAGGACTCGTTCCGGCTTGGCCGTGCGGTCATGGGATCGAAGAGCGCCTCCCTGGATGGTGTGGCCTGAATGGTCACCACCGACCATCCGCTCAGCACCTGCTCGCCCCGGTCCCGGCTGCGCTCACTGTTCTCGCACGCCCGCAGGACCTGCCGCCGGGCGGCTGCCAGGGCGGTTGCCGGATCGGGCTGCTCCGTCGCCTTGGCCAGTTCGGCGTAGACCCGGGCGAAGACCAGGGTCGCGTAGCGGTCCGACACGGAGGTCTCCGTGCCGATAACGGCGGGAGCCCCTGAGGACACGAGTTCGTCCGCGACCGCGGGCAGGCCGCCGGACCGGTCCGTCACATTCGTGTCGCAGGCGGACAGGCAGATGACCGGCGGCATCTTTCCGGGAGGTATCGCCTCCTCGATCAGGGTTCTGGCGTCCACAAGACGCGCTCCGCCGTTCTCATCCTCCAGGACCAGACGCCCCGCGCTCCCATGGCAGGAGATGTGCAGCACATGCACATCCCCCGCGCCGAGGGCCTTGTTGATCTCCGCCGTCGTGGCGAAGGTGACGATCCTCACCTCCGCGCCTCCGGCTTTCGCCTCGCGGACGGAGGTCACGATATTGCGCAACTCGGACTCGTAATCGAGCTTGGGCTCGCCGTCGAGCGGCGCGGCAATGGCGACGACGATCCGCAAAGGGCCCTCCACGCGCCGGGGCGTCGGGCTCGCCACCGCCAGCCGGTAGAAGACGACCAGCGGATGGAGGGCCAGAGGGCCGTCGACTCCCCGATGGCGCAGCCCCTCCCACGGCAGTCCACGCAGTTCCTCGGGGCACTCGGTGAGGTCGACGGCGAACTCCACGGGGATCGTCTGGCTCCTGGCCTTCGCGAGGATCCGCGTGAGGGCCTCGCCGACGGCGCCGGGGAGGAACACCTCACCCATAAGGGAGCCGATCTCCTCCAGGGCGTCGAGCAGGGGCGTCGGCTCGCCGACCTGTCCGCCGGGGGCGCGCTTCCCGCTGCGCCGGGCCTCGACCAGGCCCCTGCGCGCCAGACGGAGGCGCTCGGAGGCCGGGAACAGTCGGCTGCGGGCGCCGCGGCACGGCTCGGCCTCGCTGATGCCGAGTTTCCTGCACACCAGGCTCACCGCCTCCCCCGCCGGGCGCAGAACGACGTGAACGGCTCGCGTCGGCACCGGGGGAAGCGGCAGGAGAGAGCCGACCACGGGGCGGCAGAACTGCTCGATCGCACGGCCGCCCACCACCCACACGATGCCCTGGCCCCATCCGTCGGCCGAATTGTAACGGCCCGTCACGAGCCCGACAACGGTACTGTCCTTATCCCGGATGACTGGTGCGCCGGACATATTGCGCAGCACGCCCGAAGCCTTGATCTTGGACAGGCGCACTGAGTTCTCGTACAGCCCCCATTCATCCCAGTGACCCGCGGTGCTGGATGCGATCAGGGCCGCATCCTCCCGGGCGTCGGCGAGCTCGGCCGCACCCGTGACGACCACGACCTCCTTCGGCTTGACGTCCTCCGAGTCCGCCAGCCCGGCCGGCGCGGAGTCCCACGACTCGGCGTCGATCTCCACCAGGGCGAGGTCGATCACCGTGTCGGCGCGCCGCACCCTGCCCTCAATCACGGGCCCGGTCTCCGCCAGGCCGCGCTTGAGCCGCAGCGTCACCGCCCGCTCGTCGGCCCGGTCCGCGGCGGCGGAGAATGCCCGCTCGGCGGCGACGGATGCGGCGACGACATCGGCCCCGGCGGCCTGCGCGACGTGCGCCGCGGTGAGCACCCAGCCGGGAGCGACCAGCCAACAGGTGCCCACCGTCGCACCGCCGCCGTCGAGCACCTGGCCGATGAAACCCGGGCCCAGGGCCTCGGGCGAGAGCGAACTCATCCCCCGGTCCCTTCGCCGCGGGAGGAGGCGCCGCCCGCCGCTGTTGCGCCCGCGGCACTCCCGCCGGCGCCATCCCCGCCGCCCCCGCCGGCGCTGGCGTCCTCGCCGTCCTTGGCGGCCTTGTAGGTGAGGGTGACGGTTATCGAGGCGGACGCCGTGCTCGAGGCGATAATGATCTTGCCGGTGGTGGCGAAGGACAGGCCGAGCGCGACGCTCACCTCATCGGGCGAGCCGACCGTTTGCCGGATCCGCGCGACCGTCCCGGCCGTCTCCTCGGCGAAGGAGCGGATGACCGACTGGGCGCCGTCCAGCATGGTCTGGACCCTGTCGACCGCCCGGCCTTTGCTGGAGAGCTTCTCCGTGCCCGGGACGACGACGGCCTCGACGAGCACGTCCTCCTGGCCGATCCTGGCCGGGATGATGTTTGTTGTGGCGCCGGTCATGGCGGCACTTTACAGCACCGAGGACAGGAAGGCCTGCGTGCGGGCCTCGGCGGGGTGGTCCAGGACCTCGGCTGGCTCGCCCGACTCGCAGATGACGCCCCCGTCCATGAAGACCAGCTGGTCGCCGACCTCCCGGGCGAAGCCCATCTCGTGGGTGACCACGACCATGGTCATGCCGTCCGCCGCGAGGTCCTTCATGACCTGGAGGACCTCGCCGACCAGCTCGGGGTCCAGGGCGGAGGTCGGCTCGTCGAAGAGCATGAGCTCGGGGTCCATGGCCAGCGCCCGGGCGATGGCCACGCGCTGCTGCTGGCCGCCGGAGAGCTGGGAGGGGTAGTGGTCCAGGCGGTCGCCCAGGCCCACCCGCTCCAGCAGCTCGACGCCGCGCTCGCGCGCCTTGGCCTTGGGGACCTTCTTGACCTGCACCGGCGCCTCCATGACGTTCTCCAGCGCCGTCATGTGCGGGAAGAGGTTGAAGCGCTGGAAGACCATGCCGATCTTGGCGCGCTGGGCGGCCCGGGCCTTGTCGGACAGGGCGTGCAGGCGGACCGTGCCGTCGGACTGGGGCACCTCGCGCATGCCCATGAGCTCGCCGTCGACCCACACGCGGCCGGCGTCGATGGACTCCAGCTCGTTGATGCAGCGCAGCAGGGTCGACTTGCCCGAGCCGGAGGGCCCGATGAGCACGGTGACCGAGCCCGGGTCCACGGTGAGGTCGACCCCGCGCAGCACGTGCAGCTCGTCGAAGAACTTGTGCAGGCCGGCGATGCAGACCTTGGTCGATTCGGCCCGGGCGAGGATCTCGGGGTCGGTGGGGGCGATGCTCATGGGGTGACCTCCAGGAAGGGGTTGTCCTTGGTCGTGTGGGCGTCGAGGATCGCCTGCTGGCGCCGGGACAGGCCGCGGCCCGCCTTCTTGCCGCCCGAGCGGTCGTCGAAGCCCCTGCCGTAGTAGCGCTCGAGGTAGTGCTGGCCGACCATGAGGATCGAGGTGATGATGATGTACCACACGGCCGCCACGATGAGCAGCGGGATCGTCTGGTAGGTGCGCGAGGCGTAGGCGTTGGTGACGAAGGTCAGGTCCAGGGTGAAGGGCACGGCCAGGACCAGTGAGGTGGTCTTGAGCATGGAGATCGTCTCGTTGCCGGTGGGCGGGACGATGACGCGCATGGCCTGCGGCAGCACGATGCGCCGCATGATCTGGCCCCGGCTCATGCCCAGGGCGCCCGCGGCCTCCGTCTGCCCCGGGTCCACGCTGGCCAGGCCGGAGCGGACGATCTCCGACAGGTAGGCCCCCTCGTTGATGCCCAGCCCCAGGACGGCGGCCACGAAGGGCGTGAACACGGACCTGGTGGGGAAGGTCAGCAATTCGGGGCCGAAGGGCACGCCGAGGCTGAGGTACTGGTAGAGGGAGGCCAGCGCCCCCCAGAAGACCAGCTGGGTGTAGATCGGGGTGCCGCGGAAGAACCACAGGTAGCCCAGGGCCACCCAGCGCAGGATCGGGTTGGAGGACTGGCGCATGATCGCCGTGGTCACGGCCAGCACGATGCCGATCGCCATGGCGAGGAAGGTCAGCAGCAGGGTCCAGCCCACGGCCCGCACGACGCGGACCTCGCGGAAGAAGAACCAGACCGTGTCCCAGTGGAACTTCTCATTGGTGACCAGCGCGTGCACGAACATCGCGCCCAGGACGATGACGACGGCGGCGCTGATCCAGGTGCCCGGCTTGGGCACCGGCCTGGGCCGGTTGAGCTGGACGGGGGCCTCGCCGGCCGCGGCGGCGCCGGCGGTGTCGGTATTGCTCGTGGTGCTCATATCTACTTCTCCACCGGGGGGTTGAGTGCGGCGGTGGTCAGGGCGGCGCCCTCGATGCCCCAGGCGTCCAGGATCTTCTGCCAGATCCCCGAGTCCATGAGGTACTGGACGGCCGCCTGGATCGCCTTGGTCAGGGCGGGGTCGTTCTTGGTCAGGACGATGCCCTGGGGCAGGGCGTCCTCGATCTCGCCGACCGTCTCGACCTGGCCGCCGGTGGTCTCCACGGCGTAGCCGGCGACGGTGGAGTCGGAGTAGACGGCGTCGAGGGTGCTCCCGGCCAGGGCGGTGGTGGCCTCGGACTGGGTGGAGTAGGAGCGCACCTCGATCTCGGGCTTGCCCGCCTTCTTGCAGTCCTGGGAGAAGGTGTTGATGCTCTCCTCCTGGGCGGTGCCGGTCTGCACCCCGATGGTCAGGCCGCACAGGTTGAGGTGGTCGGAGGGGTCGATGCCCTTGGGGTTGCCGGCGGCGACGTTGAAGCGGGAGCCGACGTTGATGTAGGCGATCATGTTCATGGCCGCGGTGCGCTCACGGGTGACGGTGAAGGAGGAGATCCCCGCGTCGTAGGTGGTGCCCACCCCGGCGATGATGGAGTCGAATTCGGCGGTGTGGACCTCGGCGCGCACGCCCAGGACCCGGGCGATGGCCTGGGACAGGTGCACGTCGTAGCCGACGGCGGCGCCCCCGGCGTCGAGGAACTCGGCCGGCGGGTAGTCGGTGGCGGCGGCCACGTCGAGGACGCCGTCGGCCAGCGCCCCCTCGGGGAGCATGGCGATGATGTCCGGCTGGGGCTGGATGGCGCTGGTGTCGTAGGTGGGGATGGGGGCCGAGTCATCGGTCCCCGAGGCCCGCCAGTCCTCGGCGTGGGTGCAGGCGCCGACGGCGACCAGGCTCAGACACAGTCCGACGGCGCCGACGACGCGTAGGCGGTGTGGGGTCCACATGGGGTCTCCTTGGATGGTGGGAGCGAACCGCCCGTAGACTATCCACAAGTCGGTATAGGTATGCAAATGGGCGGGGTGGTCTTGCGCACGCGCCGCCGGCCCCGCGGCCGGTCACATGTCGTAGTAGAGCTCGAACTCGTAGGGGTGCGGGCGCATGCGCATGGGCACGATCTCGTTCTCGCGCTTGTAGTCGATCCACGTCGCAATGAGGTCGGGGGTGAAGACGTCGCCCTCGGTCAGGTAGTCGTGGTCGACCTCCAGGGCCTCCAGGGCCCGGTCCAGCGAGTGCGGCAGCTTGTCGATGTCGTGGTACTCCTCCGGGGCGAGCTCGTAGAGGTCCTTGTCGATGGGCTCGCGCGGCTCGATCCGGTTGCGCACGCCGTCGATGCCGGCCATGAGGACCGCGGCGAAGCACAGGTAGGGGTTGGAGGAGGGGTCGGGCACGCGGTACTCCACGCGCTTGGCCTTGGGCGAGGAGCCGGTGACCGGGATGCGGATGCAGGCCGAGCGGTTGCGGGCCGAGTAGACCAGGTTGACCGGCGCCTCGAAGCCCGGCACGAGCCGGCGGAAGGAGTTGACCGACGGGTTGGTGAAGGCCAGCAGGCTCGGGGCGTGGCGCAGGATGCCGCCGATGTACCAGCGGGCCAGGTCGGACAGCTGCCCGTAGCCGCGCTCGTCGAAGAACAGCGGCCTGCCGTCCTTCCACAGCGAGTGGTGGCAGTGCATGCCCGAGCCGTTGTCGCCGAAGATCGGCTTGGGCATGAAGGTGGCCGTCTTGCCCGCCCTCCAGGCCTCGTTCTTGATGATGTACTTGAACTTCATCATGTCGTCGCCGGCGGCCAGCAGCGAGTTGAACCGGTAGTTGATCTCCTGCTGGCCGGCGGTGCCGACCTCGTGGTGGGCGCGCTCGATCGCCAGGCCGGACTCGATGCAGGTGCGCACCATGGCGTCGCGGATGTCGGCCATCTGGTCGTTGGGGGAGACGGGGAAGTAGCCGCCCTTGAACGCCGTCTTGTAGCCCTTGTTGCCGCCCTCCTCGGTGCGCCCGGTGTTCCAGGCGGCCTCGGCGGAGTCGATGGCGTAGCGCGTGGTGGCCGGCGTCGTCTCGTACTCCACGGAGTCGAAGAGGTAGAACTCGGCCTCGGCGCCGATGTAGCAGGTGTCGGCGATGCCCGTGGAGCGCAGGTAGTCCTCGGCCTTGGCGGCGATCGAGCGCGGGTCGCGCGAGTAGACCTCGTCGGTGAAGGGGTCGACGATGGCGAAGTTGATGATGAGGGTCTTGCGCGCCCGGAAGGGGTCCAGGAAGGCCGTGGTGATATCGGGCACGAGCTTCATGTCGGACTCGTGGATGGCCGTGAAGCCGCGGATCGAGGAGCCGTCGAACATGAGCCCCTGGGTCAGGGCCTCGTCCTTGAAGGCGTCGACCGGGATCGTGAAGTGCTGCATGACCCCGGGCAGGTCGCAGAAGCGGACGTCGATGAACTCGACCCCCTCCCTCTCGATGCAGGTCAGGGCCTCGGCCACGTCCTTGAACATATGCGCTCCTCATGCAGATGGTCCGCGCGGCAACCGGCGCGGCGCGGGGATCGCGGCCACCGTAGGCGCGGGCGGTGACGCGGGCGTGCCGCGGATGTGTCGCAGGTGTTTCGTTTCAGTTGCGGTGGCGCGGCGGGCGCCCGTCAGCGCCCGCGCAGGGCGCGGCGGTCGGGACGCGCCCTCATGGGATCAATGCCCTTGGGGATGGGCAGCCCCTTGGACGACAGCGAGGACAGGCGCTTGGAGACCTGGGCGATCTCGTTATCGGTGAGCCGGGTGGGCTTCGTGGGCAGCTTGCGCAGGGTCTTGGACAGGTCGAGCAGCCGGGTCTGGCCCTCGTCGGGGCCCACGTTGACGACGTGGAGGGGGACGGTGGACAGGATGCGGCGGACCTTCCGGCTCTCGTCGTCGGTCATCTTCTGGGTCCTGCCCACGGGGCCCTCGACGACCAGCACGACTCCCGGCCTGCCCACGACCCGCCAGATGACGTCCTGGGTCTTGGGGTTGATGGCGGCCGGATCCGACTCGACGAACCAGCCGCGCCCGATCACCTGGTCGAGGACCCACTTGGCGGCCCCCGGGCGGCCCTCCATCTGGGTGTAGGCGGCGTGCCGCGTGGTCCAGGCCAGCAGGGCCATGCAGCCCACGCCGGCCATGGGCACGGCCAGGATGAGCCAGTACCACAGGGCCTGGTTCGTGAGCAGGGAGATGAGGATCCCCAGCGCGACGACGGCCAGGGCGATGCCCCCCAGCGCCCAGCCGATCCACGGGTAGGTGCGCCGCGAGATCGTGAAGGAGTCCTTGATGTTCTGGAGGTACTGCCCGAAGCGCCGCTTCTTCTTCGGGTCGGGGCTCTGCGCTGAGGTGCTCACGATGAACCACCATAGCCGACGGCGCCGCCCGTCCGGCGTCGTCGGCCTCGACGGACGGCCTCAGCAGGCCGCGCCGAGCGGGCCGGCCAGAAGGGCCGAGGCCTCCTGGCGGGCGGTGCCGGGCACGGCCAGCTCGGCCATCGCCGCCGGGATGGGGCGGCCCTTGGCCCGCATGGCCCGGCCCCAGAGCATGCCCGAGCGGTAGGAGGAGCGCACCATGGGGCCGCTCATGACCGCCGGGATGCCCATCTCCTCGGCCACGCCCGCCAGTTCGACGAACTCCTGGGGCTTGACCCACCGGTCGATGGGGTGGTGCAGCTTGGAGGGGCGCATGTACTGGGTGATGGTCAGGATGTCGACGCCGTGGTCCACGAGGTCCGCGATGGCCCGCTCGATCTCCGCCCGGGTCTCGCCCATGCCGAGGATGAGGTTGGACTTGGTCAGCAGGCCCGCCTCGGAGGCCCGGCGGAGCACGGACAGGCTGCCCTCGTAGGAGAAGGCGGGGCGGATGCGCCTGAAGATGCGCGGAACCGTCTCCAGATTGTGGGCGAAGACCTCGGGGGCGGCGGAGAAGACCTCCTCCAGGGCGGCCCGGTCGCCGCGGAAGTCGGGCACGAGCAGCTCGACGCCGCAGCCGGGCGCCGCGGCGTGGATCTGCCGGGCGACCTCGGCGTAGAGCCAGGCGCCGCCGTCGGGCCGGTCATCGCGGGCGACGCCGGTGACGGTGGCGTAGCGCAGCCGCATCTGCGCCACGGAGGCGGCCACGCGGGCGGGCTCGTCCTCGTCGTAGGCGGTGGGGCGGCCGGTGGCGATGTCGCAGAAGTCGCAGCGACGGGTGCACATCTCCCCGCCGATGAGGAAGGAGGCCTCGCGGTCGTTCCAGCACTCGTAGATGTTGGGGCAGTTGGCCTCGGCGCACACGGTGTGCAGGCGCTTCTGCCCGACCAGGCCCCGGACCTCCTGGTAGGTCTCGGAGATGACGGCCCGGGTCCGCAGCCACTTCGGCTTGCGCTCGATGGGCGTCTGGGCGTTGCGGGCCTCGACGCGCAGCAGCCTGCGCCCCTCGGGGGCGATCGCGTTGGTCACGGCCGATTCCTCCTCATTCCTCCTCGTCGTCATCGAGTGCGGTCCTCATCCTATGCCGCCGTCTGGGACTCAAGGCCCAGACGACGACGGTCGCGGCGTGGCGTCGGCCACGAGGGGCGCCAGGCTCCGCTCCAGGGCCGCCACGAGGGCGTCGGCCGGGTCCGCCGTCGCCAGGCGGCGGCCGGTTTCGGCGCTCAGCGACGTCACCCCGGCGTCGTCGATGCCGCAGGGGATGATGCGCGACAGGCTGAAGGCCTCCAGGTCGGGGTCCACGTTCAGGCCGATGCCGTGCATGGTCGCGCCCCGTGCCACGCGCACGCCCAGGGCGCAGATCTTGCGCTCCGGGCGGGGGGCGGGCGCCGGAGGACTGTCGGGGCCGGTGGGGTCGGCGGCGTCCGCGGGCACCCACACCCCCGAACGGCCCGCCACGCGCCGCGTGCCCACCCCGTAGGCGGCGCACACCTCCATGACGGCGGCCTCCAGGGCGCGCACGTACTTGATGACGTCGATGGGGCGGGCCAGGCGCACGATCGGGTAGACGGTCAGCTGCCCCGGGCCGTGCCAGGTGGTCTTCCCGCCGCGGTCGACGTCGATGACGGGCACGCCCTCAACATTGTCGGAGGCCGGCCGCTCCCAGCTGTGGGTGCGGCGCCCGACGGTGTAGACGCCCTCGTGCTCGACCAGGATGAGAGTCGGGCCGCGGCGGGCGGCGGCCACCTCGCCGTGCACCCGCCTCTGGAGGTCCCAGGCCTCGCGGTAGGGCACGAGCCGGGAGCCCAGATCGAGGTCGAGGCGCCGCACCCGCGCAGTCTACCGGCGGCGCGTCGTCGTCATTCCCCGGAAGGTTATTCAGCGGGCGTCTGCTCGCTTTTCCGGGGGAGCGATGTGGTGATGGTCCGCTCCCATGGGGCGTGGTGAGCCTTTCTCGCCGGGACGCCGGGGGTGTTCCGGTGCGGGGTCGGCGTCGTGGTCCTCGTCGTCCGCCGCCCGGGGGAGTTGATTCGGTGGTGCCGCCTCATCCCGCGTCTCGCCGGGCGCGACCGCGCGGAGGCGCTCCACGAGAGCGCAGCCCGATCCGCGGCGCTCCTCCCGGGGACCCGTGGCGGCGCGGTTTGTCCGAATCTGTTGCAAAGGCCCCCATCGCGCCGGAGCGCCGAGAGGGAATCGTTGATATTCCGCGCTTCTGCCCGCGGTCGATCTCGCCGTGAAACGCCTTTGTGGCAGATTTGGACACGCCCCCGCCCCGGACCGCCCAAACCGGACCCCATGCGCCCCATGCGCCTCAGTGTTCCCGTTCTTCGGTGCGGCGCGGGGCCGCCCCTCGCCGCGGCGGCCGAACAGGGGCGGGGAATGGCGCCCCGGGAGGATCGTTCCGGCGCCCGCCCCGCATCAGCCTTATGAGAAGGGGTCGTTGAGGGCGGTGGGGCGCAGGGGCCGGCCGTGATGGTCCGCCCGAGTCGCCCCCGGGTGCGCTGGGGGC
>ERZ773038.2031-NODE-2031-length-10676-cov-5.390641_pt1 | contig 10676 bp, 9 predicted proteins | sample MGYA00511665_ERZ773038 | MGnify/ENA primary metagenome ERZ773038 (study PRJEB29015, sample SAMEA2737966) | human oral metagenome | biome: human oral; feature: human-associated habitat; material: dental | place: China | collected 2028 ... | reverse complement strand
CCCCCCGCCGGTCGTGGTTGGCCAGGACGGCGCGGTCGAGATCCCCGTCAACGACGGCGGGCTCAGCGTGTACGCCCCCGCCGGCGCAGTGCCGTTGCTGCGGCCCCGAGGGCGGCTCGTCCGGGCCGGGGGCGGGGCGGACTGAGGCCGGCGCCGGGCGCGGTTGGGCGGTGCTGCGCCCACCGCGCCGCCTCCTAAAGGCGGAGGGCTGCCTCCAGCCCCTGCCGGTTGACGAAACTCGTGTGCGTCCCCGCCGAGCCGCACGCCCACGCGCCGCCGACGGCGCCCGCGCGGCCCGCCTCGGCGAGCGGACGCCCCATCAGGCGCGCGTGGAGGAACGCCGCGACGAAGGAGTCGCCCGCCCCGTTGGAGTCGACGGCGGGCCTGTCCGGCAGAACCGCGGCGGCCACCCGGATCGGCGAGTCGGGGGCGGCTCTGCTCCAGATCCTCGCCCCGCGCTCCCCGTCCATGACGACGACGGCGCCGGCCCTGCCGCACGAGAAAACGTCCGCGACGACCCCGGCCTCGTCGGCCAGGGCGGTGGCTGAGACGAACACGGTGTCCGCGCTGTACGCGAAGTCGCGGTGGTAGTCGGAGCGGCCGTCCCAGTCGTGCAGGTCGGTGGAGGTGGTGGCGCCGGACCCCAGGGCGTCCGGCAGGGCGCGGCGGGCCCAGTCCATGATCGACACGTGGACGTGGCGGGTCCGTCCGAGCCAGTCGCGCCACAGGGCGGGGTCCGGTTCGAACCCGTCCGCGCGGGCGTCGTAGAGGGAGAGCCTGCGCCCGTCGGGGGCGACCAGGTTGACGGAGCGGCGGGTGCCCGCGGTGTTCGTCGCGAACGACGCGGGGATGCCGTCGTGCTCGAAGGAGGAGCGGATGAGGGCGCCCTCGGGGTCGTCCCCGATCACGTCCACTACCGCCGCACGCATTCCCAGGGCGTGGGCGCCGCGGACGACGCCGTTCCCCGTGTGCCCGAGGAGTGTGCGCACGGGGGGCACCATCAGGGAGTCCGCCTGGGGGAGGGGGAGCGCGGGGACGCGCACCACGGTGTCGACGCCGACGCCTCCGATGACCAGGATATCGAGGGATTCCATGGCCCAACCGTAGCGGATGGCGGAGTGTGCTGTCGCGCGCTTGGAGGGCGCGCACCGTCGGCGCCGGATCTCAGCGCCTCGGGGCGGACGTGGACTCGCGGATGACGAGTTGCGGGTCGAAGGAGCGGTGCTCGATGGCGGGGGAGTCCCCCTCGTCGGCGCGGGGGTCGGCCAGCAGCAACTCGACCGCCGCCATGCCCAGCTCCTCCATCGGCTGGCGGATGGTCGTCAACGGCACGGAGGTCTGCGAGGCGAGGGCAATGTCGTCGAAGCCGACCAGGGAGACATCGGCGGGGATGCGTATCCCGGCGTCGCGCAGCGAGGACATGACGCCGAAGGCGATGAGGTCGTTCGCGCAGAAGACCGCTGTCGGGTGCCCGTCGTCCCCGTCGGGGCCGGTGCGGCCGGCGCGCCCGTCCTGCGCGCCGTTGGAACCGGGGCGGCCTGGGCCCCGGCCGTCTCCGTCTGCTCCGGCCGGGGCGCCGTCCCCGTCCTGCGCGTCGCCCGCGCCCGCCCCCAGGCCCCGCGCCGCCAGCCATTCCCCGGCGAACTCCCGTCCGGCGCGGGCGGTGAAGTCCGCGACGGAGACCACGTCGAGCGCGACCGATCCGGTCCCCGTCAGCTTCTCCCAGTGCGCGATCGCGTCGCGGACGCCGAGCAGGCGCTGCCGGGCCTGGCGCACGTGGGCGGGGCCGTTGACGAAGATGATGCGCCGGTGCCCCAGGGCCAGCAGGTGCTCGATCGCCAACGACGCGCCCGCCCGGTCGTTGACGGCGATGCTCGACATGTCAGACGGGGTGTCCGGGGTGTCGAAGAGGACCACGGGGATCCCCTGGGCGACGAGCTCGTGGGCCGCCTCGAGTTCCGAGTCCGCGGGGGTGAGCAGGACGCCGCGCACGGCCTGCCGGGCCATAGTGCGCAGCAGTTGGGCCTCCTCTGCCACCGAGGCGTGGGTCGAGGACAGGGTCATGACGAAGCCCGCTTCGCGCAGGCAGCGCTCCATGCCCGAGGCGGCCTCCATGAAGAACGGGTTGTTGAGGTCGAAGACGGCGACGGCCACCAGGGGGGAGGTCCCCCGTCTGAGGGCCTGGGCAGTGGGGTTGGGGACGTAGCCGAGCCGCGCGATCGCGTCCTCGACCCGTTTGCGCACTTCGGGACTGACGCTCCCGCGCCCGTTGATCACATTCGACACGCTCCCCACGCTGACTCCGGCCAGGGTGGCGACGTCCTTGACCCCGGGGGCCTTCCCCCCGGGACGGGCCGGGCCGGGGCGGCGCGGCGCCTTCGGCGGGTCTTGGTCCGAACGCTGGGTCGCCTGGGTCCGTGGGGTCATTGGCTCCGCTTCCGTCGCGCGTGGAGTGAGAATCGAGGATGAATCGTTCATATTAGTACATTCGCGCCCCCTTGTTCCGCGTTATTCCGCAGGGCGCGGCGGGGTTCTGTGGCCGAGTTGACAGGATCCGTCCGCCGTGCCACACTTCTCACCACTGAATCGTTTCATTCCTCAGTGCGGAGGTGAACCATGACACGTGACACCGTCGAACCCATTGTGTCGCTGCAGCACGCGGTGAAGCGGTTCGGCAGCTTCACGGCGATGAGCGACGGGTGCATCGACCTCTTCCGCGGGCAGATCCACGCCCTGGCGGGCGAGAACGGCGCCGGGAAGTCGACCCTGGTCAAGGTGCTCGCCGGAATCCACCGGCCCAACGGAGGGCGCCTCCTGCTCGACGGGGAGCCAGTGGCGTTCAAGAGCACCGCGGAGTCCAAGGCCGCCGGGATCTCCGTCATCTACCAGGAGCCCACGCTCTTCCCGGACCTGTCCGTCGCGGAGAACATCTACGTGGGCCGCCAGCCCCGGGGCCGCTTCGGCATGATCGACCACGCCGCGATGCGTGCCGACGCGCAGCGCCTCTTCGACCGCCTCGAGGTCGCCATCGACCCGGCGATGCCCGCCGAGGGGCTGTCCATCGCGGACCAGCAGATCATCGAGATCGCCAAAGCGATCTCCCTGGACGCGCAGGTCCTCATCATGGACGAGCCCACGGCCGCGCTGTCCGGGCACGAGGTGGAGCGGCTCTTCGCCATCGCGCGCTCCCTGCGCGACCGCGGCGCGGCGCTCATGTTCATCTCCCACCGCATGGACGAGATATACGACCTGTGCGACCGGATCACGATCATGCGCGACGGGCGCTACGTGTCCACGCGAGTCCTGGCCGAGACCGACCGCGCCCAGCTGGTCAAGGACATGGTCGGCCGCGAGGTCGACCAGCTCTTCCCCAAGCTCGAGGCCCCGATCGGCGAACCGGTGCTCCGCGTCGACGGGCTCACCCGCTACGGGGCCTTCGAGGACGTCTCCTTCGAGTTGCGCTCCGGCGAGATCCTCGCCCTCGCGGGCCTCGTGGGCGCGGGGCGATCCGAGGTGGCGCGCGCGGTCATGGGGATCGACCGCGCCGACGCCGGCTCGGCCACCGCCTTCGGCGAGCCCCTCAAGCTCGGCGACACCGCGGCGGCGATCCGCGCGGGCCTGGCGTTCGTGCCCGAGGACCGGCGCAAGCAGGGGCTCGTCATGGACCTGTCGGTCGCGCGCAACACCACCCTCACCCTGCGCGACAAGCTGGCGAAGTGGGGCATCATCGACGCCCGGGCCGAGGCGCGCGCCGCCCAGCAGTGGACGCGGACCCTCGAGGTCAAGGCCGCCAGCCAGCACTCGCCCGCCTCCTCCCTGTCCGGCGGGAACCAGCAGAAGGTCGTCCTGGCGAAGTGGCTGGCGACGGATCCGAGGATCCTCATCGTCGACGAACCCACCCGCGGCATCGACATCGGCACGAAGGCGGAGGTCCACCGCCTGCTGTCGACGCTGGCGCGCCGGGGGGTGGGCATCCTCATGATCTCCTCCGAGCTGCCGGAGGTCATGGGAATGGCGGACCGGGTGCTCGTCATGTGCGAGGGCCGCGTCACCGCCGAACTCGAACGCGCCGAGGCGACCGCCGAGGCGATCATGACGGCGGCGACCGACCACACGAAGGCGGCATCATGACCACCACCGCTCCCTCCAACGATGCCCCCGCCCCGCCCCGAGCACCCGCCGCGCACAGCGCCTGGCGCTCCCTGGCGTCCCTGCGCGAGGCGCCGGTGCTGGTCGCCCTGGCCCTCCTCGTCCTGGCCACATGGGCGCTCAACCCGCGCTTCCTGACACCGCAAGGAATCAAGGACCTGTTCCTCAACGCCACCATCGCGATGCTCATGGCCGCCGGGCAGTCCCTCATCATCCAGTCCGAGGGCGTGGACCTGTCGGTCGGCTCGATCCTGGGAGGCTCCGCCTTCCTCACGGGCGTGCTCTTCGCGTCGGCGCCCGGGGTACCGATCATCGCCGTGTTCCTCGCCGGAACCGCCCTGGGCGCGGCGCTCGGCGCGGTCAACGGGCTCCTGGTCACCCGGGCGCGGGTGCCCGCGATGGTCATCACCCTGGGCACCCTCTACGTCTTCCGCGGAGCGCTCAACTGGTGGGCGGGCTCCACCCAGTACTTCGCGGGGGACAGGCCCCAGGCCTTCGGGGACCTCGGTGTCGCCACCGTCATGGGCTTCCCCTTGCTCACACTGCTCGCTGTGGCCGTCATCGCGGCGATCTCCTTGTTCCAGCGCTATGCGCGCTCGGGGCGCGACCTCTACGCGATCGGGTCGGACCGCGCCGCCGCGGCCGTGTACGGCATCCCCGTGGGGAGCCGCGTCCTCATGGCCTTCATCGTCAACGGGGCGATGGTCGGCCTCGGCGGCGTCCTGTACGCCTCGCGCTTCAACTCGGTCGGGGCGACGACCGGGAGCGGCATGGAGCTCGACATCGTCGCCGCCTGCGTCGTCGGCGGCGTCGCCATGACCGGCGGCGTGGGAACCGCCTACGGCGCCGCCATCGGGGCCCTGCTGCTCAACACGATGACGTCCGCGCTCACCGCGATCGGCGTCGACAAGTTCTGGCAGAGGGCCGTCGTCGGCGCCCTCATCCTGGTCGCCATCGTCATCGACCGGGTCTCGACGGTCCGCCGGCGCGAGTCCCTGCGCAAGGAAGGAGGCGCATCAGCATGAGCCGGACACCGAACACCCCGGCGGAGGGCTCGGGAAGGAGGGCGCCGGGCGCCCTGCGGCGCATCGCCGCCTCCAGGGACGCCAAGATGACGCTGGTCCTGGCCCTGGTGGTCGTGGCCGCCCTGGTCCTGGTCCCCCGATTCGGACAGCCGCGCACCCTCACGTTCCTCACGCTCGACGTGGCGGCCACACTCCTCATGGCCCTGCCGATGACCCTGGTCATGATCAACGCCGATATCGACCTGTCCGTCGCCTCGACGGCCGGCCTGGTCAGCGCCGTGATGGGGGTCCTCGTCCAATCGGGGACGGGCTTGTGGGCGGTGGTCGCCCTGTGCCTGCTGATCGGCGTGGCGTGCGGCCTGTTCAACGCGGTCATGACGGCCTACGTCGGACTCCCGGCGCTCGCGGTCACGATCGGCACGCTCGCCCTCTACCGCGGCCTCGCACTGGTGGTCATCGGCGACCAATCGATCTCAGCCTTCCCCGAGTGGGCGACGGAGGCCGTCACCGGCTCCTTCGGCAAGACGGGGATCCCCTACATGATCGTCCCCCTGGCGCTGGCGGTCGCCCTCTTCGCCGTCCTCCTCCACATGACGCCCTACGGGCGGGGGCTCTTCGCCCTCGGCCACTCCAAGCAGGCTGCGGAGTTCGTCGGCATCGACACGAGGCGCGCGCGCCTGATCGCCCTGGTCCTGTCGGGCGTGATGGCCGCCCTGGCCGGCGTGTACTGGACCCTGCGCTACTCGGCGGCCAAGGCCGACAACGTCGAGGGCCTGGAGCTGGTCGTCATCGCGGCGGTCGTCTTCGGGGGCGTCAGCGTCTTCGGCGGCAAGGGCTCAGTGTGGGGCTCCGTGTGCGGCGTCTTCACCGTCGGCGTCCTCAACTACGCACTGCGGCTCAACCGCATCCCCGATGTGGTCCTGGTCATGGTGACCGGGCTGCTGCTCATCGCCTCCGTGGTCGCCCCGTCGATAGCGTCGGCGTGGTCGCAGTGGCGCTCCCATCGAACACCGATAACACCCAACACCACCGGCGCCCAGGGCGCCTAGCGGAATCGCGCGCGACTCCGCGACCCACCACCGGCGCCTGAGGGCGCCTGAAAGGAAGACACCGATGTCTCTCACGAAACGCGGCGCGACCGCGCTGGCGGCCCTGGTCCTCGCTGCCTCGACGGCGGTGGCCGCATGCGGCGGGGGCTCCGGCTCCCAGGCGTCCGGCGGCTCAGGGGCCACCCCCGCGGGCGGCGCCTACGACGTCTCCTCCAAGACGATCACCTTCATCCCCAAGCAGCTCAACAACCCCTTCTCCGACGTCATGCTCGGCGGGGGCAAGGACGCGGCGGCCGAACTGGGCTTCGCCGAGGCGCACGTCGTCGGCCCGCTGGAGGCGTCGTCCTCCTCGCAGGTCTCGTTCATCAACTCCGAGGTCCAGGCGGGCACCAGCGTCATCGTGCTCGCGGCGAACGACCCCGACGCCGTGTGCCCGGCGCTGAAGGACGCGAGGGGCGCGGGCAGCAAGGTCATCACCTTCGACTCCGACGCCTCGGCCGACTGCCGCGACCTGTTCATCAACCAGGTCGAGTCCAAGCAGGTGGCGCTGACGATGCTGGAGATGGTGTCGGAGCAGACCGGCGGCTCGGGCAAGGTCGCGATCCTGTCGGCCACTGCGAACGCCACGAACCAGAACACGTGGATCCAGTACATGGAGGACGAGATCGCCTCCAACGCCAAGTACAAGGACATCTCCATCGTCGCGAAGGTGTACGGCGACGACGACGACACGAAGTCCTTCCAGGAGGCCCAGGGCCTGCTGCAGGCCCACCCCGACCTCGACGCGATCGTGTCCCCGACGACGGTGGGGATCGCCGCGACTGCGCGCTACCTGTCGACCTCCGACTACAAGGGCAAGGTCGCCCTGACCGGCCTGGGCCTGCCCAATGAGATGCGCTCCTTCGTCAAGGACGGCACCGTCAAGGAGTTCGCCCTGTGGGATCCCGCCCAGCTCGGCTACGTCGCCGCCTACGCGGGCGCGGCGCTGGAGAGCGGGGCGGTCAAGGGCGAGGTCGGCGAGACCTTCACCGCCGGCACTCTCGGCGAGCGCACCATCGAGGAGGGCAAGACCGTCGTCGTGGGCGACCCGGTGCGCTTCAACGCGGACAACATCGACAACTACGACTTCTGACGCCCGGGTCCTGCGCGGCGGGTCCGCCCACCGCGCAGGACCCGTCGGCGGGGTCCGCCCGCATACACGATTGAACGATTCATCCACTGGCTCCCGATAGTCCTGGCCCGCGGAGGCGGGCCCGACGACCAGTACCACGCAGTGGACACCGGGAGCGCCACACCGTGCCCGAGCAGAAAGGACGGCCATGACTACCGTGCCCACCTTGGACGAGACACTCGCCACCACATCCCAGTCCTCCCCGTCGCGCGCCTGCTTCCTCCTGCGGGTGCGCCCCGAGAGGCTCGCGGAGTACGCCGACGTCCACCAGCGCGTGTGGGAGGAGATGCGCTCCGCGCTGAGCCGGGCGGGGTGGCGCAACTACTCGCTCTTCCTGGACCCCTCCTCCGGCCTCGTCGTCGGCTACTACGAGGCGGACGACGCCCGGGCGGCCTCCGAGGCCATCGCCGCGACCGGGGTCAACGCCCGCTGGCAGCGGGAGATGGCCCAGTACTTCGAGCCCGGTGGCGGGGGAGAGGCCCAGACCCTCCACCAGTACTTCTACCTCCCCTGACCCCTGAGCCGCCGCGCCACGACCCGCACCCACGCAATAGGAGACCCCCATGCCCCCCTCCCTCGCCGACCTCACCCCCACCCAGGCGCGCCTGCTGCGCGAGCAGACGATCGAACTGCCCAGCTGGGCGTTCGGCAACTCGGGAACACGGTTCAAAGTGTTCACCACCCCTGGCGCGCCGCGCGACCCCTTCGAGAAGATCGACGACGCGGCCCAGGTCCACAAGTACACGGGGATCACGCCCCGGGTCTCGTTGCACATCCCCTGGGACAGCGTCGACGACTTCGCGCGCCTGCGGGAGCACGCCGCCGAGCGCGGGATCGAACTGGGGACCATCAACTCCAACGTCTTCCAGGACGACGACTACAAGTTCGGCTCGCTGACCAACTCCGACGAGGCGGTGCGCCGCAAGGCCGTCGACGCCCACCTGCGCTGCATCGACGTCATGGACCGGACGGGCTCCACCACTCTCAAAGTGTGGCTCGGCGATGGCACGAACTACCCGGGCCAGGACTCGATCGCGGCCCGCCAGGACCGCCTCGCCGACTCGCTGGGGCGCATCTACGGCGCCCTGGGCGAGGACCAGCGCCTGCTCCTGGAGTACAAGTTCTTCGAGCCCGCCTTCTACCACACCGACGTGCCCGACTGGGGGACGGCGCTGGCGCACGTGAGCGCCCTGGGCGAGCGGGCGGTGGTCTGCCTCGACACCGGCCACCACGCGCCGGGCACCAACATCGAGTTCATCGTGGTCCAACTGCTGCGCGCCGGGCGCCTGGGCGCCTTCGACTTCAACTCGCGCTTCTACGCCGACGACGACCTGGTCGTCGGGGCGGCCGACCCGTTCCAGCTCTTCCGCATCATGCACGAGATAGTGTCCTTCGGGGCCCTGGAGGCCACCAGCGGCGTGAACTTCATGCTCGACCAGTGCCACAACCTGGAGCAGAAGATCCCCGGCGAGATCCTCTCCGCCCTCAACGTCCAGGAGGCCACGGCCAAGGCCCTGCTGGTGGACCGCGCGGCACTGGACGCGGCCCAGCGCTCCCACGACGTCATCGGGGCGAACCAGGTCCTCATGGACGCCTACTCCACGGACGTGCGCCCCCTGCTGCGCGAGCTGCGCGAGTCCCAGGGGCTCGACCCCGACCCCCTGGCGGCCTTCGCGCGATCGGGCTACCTGGCGCGCGCCGAGGCCGAGCGCGTGGGCGGCGCCCAGGCCAGTTGGGGCGCGTGAGCGCCGTGTCCACGACTGTCGCCGCCGTCGACCTGGGCGCCTCGTCGGGCCGCGTCCTGCGCGGCGTCCTCGACGGGGGGCGCTTGAGCGTCCACGAGTGCGCCCGCTTCTCCAACGGCCCGGTGCGCCTGCCCCTGCGCTCCGCCCCGCCGACGGGGGAAGGGGCGGGGGAGGAGTACGTGTGGGACGTCCTGGCCCTGTGGTCGGGGGTCCTCGACGGGCTGCGCGTGGCCGCCGGGCTGGGCCCGGTCGACGCCGTGGGGATCGACTCGTGGGCGGTGGACTACGCCCTGCTCGACGCCGACTCCCGACTGCTGGGCAACCCGGCCTCGTACCGCAGCCCCCGCTGCGCCCCGGCGGCGGCCGCCGTCCTGGCCGAGTTGGACGCCCAATGGCTGTACGAGTGCAACGGCCTGCAGTTCCAGCCCTTCAACACGGTGTTCCAACTGGTCGCGGACGCCCGTGAGGCCCGCGCGCCCCTGGCGCGCAGGGCGCTGCTCATCCCCGACCTGCTGGCGTACTGGTTGACGGGGGAGGCCGTCACCGAGGTCACCAACGCCTCGACGACCGGCCTGCTCGACCCTGGCACCCGCGCGTGGGATCCGGGGATCGCGAAGGCGCTGCTGGAGGGGTTCGGCGTCGAGGCGCGCTTCCCCCGCCTCGTCGAGGCGGGCGCCGTGGTCGGCCCCATCACGGTCCCCGGCCTCGGCCTGCGCTCCCCGTCGGGGGAGGCGACCCCGCTCGTGGCCGTGGGCACCCACGACACGGCGTCGGCGGTCGTCGGCGTCCCCGCCGACCCGGACGGAGGCCCCTTCGCCTTCGTGTCCTCGGGCACGTGGTCGCTCGTGGGAGTGGAGCTGGACGCGCCCGTGCGCACGCCCGAAGCGCGACTGGCGAACTTCACGAACGAGCTCGGCGTGGACTCCACCGTCCGCTTCCTCAAGAACATCATGGGGATGTGGGTGCAGCAGGAGTGCCTGCGGCAGTGGAGGGAACGGGGCGAGGGGGGCCTGGACTGGCCCTCGCTGGACGCCCAGACCGAGGCGGCGCAGCCCCTGCGCTCCCTCTTCGACATCAACGCGCCGGAGTTCCTGGCCCCCGGCGGGATGATCGAGCGCATCGGCGCGCGGCTGGAGGCGGCGGGCGAGCCGGTGCCCACCACGCGCGGGGAACTGCTGCGGGCGGTCACCGAGTCCCTGGTGGTCGCCTACAGGCGCGCGCTGCGCGAGGCGGCCGAGCTGTCGGGAGTCGCCCCCGCCACGATCCACATCGTCGGAGGCGGGTCGAAGAACGCCCTGCTGTGCCAGTCCACAGCCGATGCCACGGGCATCCCCGTCGTCGCCGGGCCCGTCGAGGCGACCGCGCTGGGGAACATGCTCGTCCAACTGCGCGCCGTCGGCGCAGTGTCCGGCGGCCTGGGGGACATGAGGCGCCTCGTCGCCGCGTCTGCCCCTCTCGCGCACTACGCCCCGCGGCCCGGCGCCGCGCCCCAGTGGGAGCGGGCCGAGGAGCGGGTCGCGCGCGGCGGGGCGTAGGC
>ERZ773038.2029-NODE-2029-length-10679-cov-42.859657_pt1 | contig 10679 bp, 11 predicted proteins | sample MGYA00511665_ERZ773038 | MGnify/ENA primary metagenome ERZ773038 (study PRJEB29015, sample SAMEA2737966) | human oral metagenome | biome: human oral; feature: human-associated habitat; material: dental | place: China | collected 2028 ... | reverse complement strand
TCATCGGCATGCTGGCGGCCGCTGTCGGCCGTCGCCGGACGGACCCGATCGAGGACCTCTTGTCCCTGCGGTTCGGGGTCCGGAAGGACCAACCCGGTCGAGTCATCAGGGACTTCCACACGGCACGTACGCTTGACGGCAAGGACTCCATGCCTCTGTCGAACCGGTACTACCTCGCTGATGCCGTTTTCCTCGCAGGTATCGAAGGCGATCGCCCCCTCCTGGAGGGCATTGACAAGGCGCTTCACCATCCGGCCTTCCCTCTGTATCTCGGCAGGCGCTCATGTCCGCCGACGCCACCCGTGTCTTTGGGCCTTCGGGAGGCGTCGCTGCTCGATGCGCTTCGGACCGAGCCCTGGCTCGCCTCACCGTGGTTCCAGAAACGGCACCGCAGCCATGTCTTCGACGCGGAGCTGCTGCTCGACCAGGAGGCCGTGCCCGTAGGGGAGCGGGGCACGGCCCGCGGCAGTCGCGATGTACCGGTTTCCTTCGATCCGCGACGCCGTGACTACGACTTCCGCCAGGTTGAACGGCTCATGGTGCAGGTCGGTGCGCCTCAAGCGGACGCGCATGATCCCATGCTTGCGCTGGAGGAGGCGAACCAGTGTTCCTGACGAAGATCGATCTGGTCCCGGAGCGCCGCCTTGCGCGCAAGTACCTGGGGTCGCCTCAGGCTATGCACGCCGTCGTCATGAGTGCCACCGGAGGTCATGTCGGTGACGGCCCGGGACGAGTCTTGTGGCGGGTCGACCGAGGCATGACGACGGCCCTGTACATACTCTCGCCGGTAGAGCCTGACTGCTCTCAGCTCGTTACGGAGGTGGGGGCGGCAGGCACCCAGGCGCGGACCCTGGATTACTCCCCATTCCTCGCCTCGCTGGATGCCGGGCAGTTGTGGGCCTTCCGCCTCGCGGCGAACCCGTCCTACTCGGCCTCTAGGGGACCGGGAGTGCGCGGACAGCGCTACGGACACGTCACCGTTGAACAGCAGCGACAGTGGTTGATTGACCGCCTCCCACGGTTCGGCTTCGAGCTCATGCCCGTGGACCATGCTGATGGTGAGGGGACTGATGAGGCCGTCTTGGTCGCGTACCGGGAGCGTCCTGTTTTCAACCGGCGGCGACCAGGAGGTGAAGGATACGACCGTGTGACCATCAACCGCACCGTCTACGAAGGCGTTCTGCGTGTCACTGATCCTGAGCCCCTGCGCCGCGCGCTCATCGCCGGGATCGGCCGGTCCAAGGCCTACGGTTGTGGGCTCATGACGCTCGCCCGGGTGAGACAGGACTGACGATGGTCAGAATGCTGCCGGTTCCGGTGACGGCGCTGCCCCGCGTCGAGGACCGGATGTCCTTTCTCTACCTGGAGCACTGCGTGGTGCACCGGGAGGACGGTGCCCTGACCGCTCGTAACGATCAGGGCACCATCCGGGTCCCCGCTGCCTCTCTGGTGGCGGTCTTCCTCGGTCCGGGAACGTCGGTCAGTCACCAGGCGATGAGCCTGCTGGGCGAGTGCGGGACGACAGCGGTATGGGTCGGTGAACGCGGCGTGCGCTACTATGCGCATGGCCGATCGCTGGCGACCTCCACCCGCCTGCTGGTGGAGCAAGCGGCCAAGGTTTCCTCTCCCCAGAAGCGGCTGCGGGTGGCGCGCAAGATGTACTGTATGCGCTTCAGTGGCGAAGATGTCGACGGGCTCACCATGCAGCAGCTCAGAGGGCGGGAAGGCGCCCGGGTCCGCGAGGTGTACCGCGAGAATTCCAGGCGCACTGGGGTTCCCTGGACACGACGCGACTACCGTCCTGATGATTTCGAAGCATCGGATCCGATCAACCAGGCGCTTTCAGCAGCGCACGCAGCCCTGTACGGCGTCGTTCACGGAGTGATTGTCTCCCTGGGGTGTTCGCCGGGGCTCGGCTTCGTTCACACGGGCCACGAGCGCTCCTTCGTCTACGACGTCGCCGACCTGTACAAGGCGGAGACGACGATCCCCATCGCCTTCGATGTCGTCTCCGAGGGGATGGATGACCTCACTGGGACCACTCGCCGGCGAGTTCGGGACAAGGTATTCGAGCTCAAGATCATCGAACGGACGGTCAAAGATGTCTACCGCCTGCTTGAGGTTGATGATCTGGAGGATATGAGCATCAACGTCGTCTCTTTGTGGGACTATCAGCAGCGTGCTGTGGCTGGTGGAGCGAATTACGCCGGAGAGGAAGCAGGAGGATGGTAGTCATCGTCCTGTCCGCAGCCCCGGCCACACTGCGGGGATCTCTGACTCGCTGGCTCCTTGAGGTCTCTCCCGGGGTTTTCGTTGGGCATCTCTCAGCTCGAGTACGAGAGCAGCTGTGGGAGTTGGTGCGCGCATACATCGGGGAAGGTCGCGCGCTACTGATCTGGTCGGTGCGATCCGAGCAGCGGTTCGAGATCGCCTCTCTGGGGCATGAGCGTGAACCGGTCGATATGGAGGGGTGTCTCGTCATGCGAACCCCATACCGGCAGATCGAGGGATCGCAGGCGATCCCCGGCGCCGTCAGGCCTCCGAAGGAGTCCTGGTCGATCGCTGCGCGACGGCGGCGCTATCGGAACTCTGCGGAGCGAGCGCTAGGTCGGCAGTGAATGCAAACGAGGCCTGGTAGGGTGACTCGTCGTTGGGATTCCAAGGATCCGCAAGTGTAAACCCCGCGCGAGCGGGGATGATCCCGATTACACCGAGCTTTTCCGCCGCCCATTTCAGTAAACCCCGCGCGAGCGGGGATGATCCGGGTGGTGGAGCGGGAGAGGCGCTGAGCGTAGCGTAAACCCCGCGCGAGCGGGGATGATCCATCCGCCACCTCACTAAACTGGACTTGTGGGAGGTAAACCCCGCGCGAGCGGGGATGATCCGTACCTGGACCACGCGGGCGACACGGCAGGCTTGTAAACCCCGCGCGAGCGGGGATGATCCGGAGTGTCCCCTGCATCACCCTCCACTTACCGGGGTAAACCCCGCGCGAGCGGGGATGATCCGAACGCCCGGCTGCTGCTGGAGCAGCGGGTCTTGTAAACCCCGCGCGAGCGGGGATGATCCGGGTGGCGGCGGTTGTGGTTGCGGCAGTGGTGTGTAAACCCCGCGCGAGCGGGGATGATCCCGGGAGTCTCAGGCCTCACAGCAGACCAGCGAGGTAAACCCCGCGCGAGCGGGGATGATCCCGGGCGGAGGACCGCGCGGCGTTCAACGCTGGCGTAAACCCCGCGCGAGCGGGGATGATCCCACCTGTGCGAGGACCGGGACGATGACCTGCGCGTAAACCCCGCGCGAGCGGGGATGATCCGCGGACCGGGTAGCGGAGCTGATAGTTGGTGCCGTAAACCCCGCGCGAGCGGGGATGATCCGACCCGCTGGCTGGTCTGTTGTGAGGCCCGAGAGTAAACCCCGCGCGAGCGGGGATGATCCGCTCGCGGCCGCCGAGCTGAGGCGGGGGGCTGGGTAAACCCCGCGCGAGCGGGGATGATCCGGCCTCCCTTGATCGAGCACCGGGACGTTGAAGTAAACCCCGCGCGAGCGGGGATGATCCGATTGGCGCGGGCGGCGGGTTCGGCTGGACCGCGTAAACCCCGCGCGAGCGGGGATGATCCGCAGAACGCCATGTTGGAGGCTCGCATGCAGGGGTAAACCCCGCGCGAGCGGGGATGATCCGCGCCCCACGCCGGCAGCGATAGCCTTCGCCGCGTAAACCCCGCGCGAGCGGGGATGATCCGGCCGCCTACGGCGAGGACGGCCGCACCGCCACGTAAACCCCGCGCGAGCGGGGATGATCCGCCGAAGGTCTCCACAGCTGTCCTGGTCCCCAAGGTAAACCCCGCGCGAGCGGGGATGATCCCACGCCCGGGGCGGTGCGCGGGTCCTTCCTCAGGTAAACCCCGCGCGAGCGGGGATGATCCGTCGCTTGACCCAAAAGGCGGGATGGTCTTGAAGTAAACCCCGCGCGAGCGGGGATGATCCGGCGGGGAACCTGTCCGAGCGATTGGCGAGGAGGTAAACCCCGCGCGAGCGGGGATGATCCCAGCTCCGACTCACTGGCCCACTCGGGCTTGATGTAAACCCCGCGCGAGCGGGGATGATCCGTTCAGGTTCTCCGTGATGTCGATGACCTCGGCGTAAACCCCGCGCGAGCGGGGATGATCCCCTGGCAACACCCAGCTCCCTCCCCCGATCGAGGTAAACCCCGCGCGAGCGGGGATGATCCGGGGCTCGCTGTCGTACGACGCGCCGAGCTTGTGTAAACCCCGCGCGAGCGGGGATGATCCGTCCGTGTACCCCTCAGCGCGGAGAGCGTCGACGTAAACCCCGCGCGAGCGGGGATGATCCCCACCTGCAGGGACCAGGAGGCGGAGGTCGTAGGTAAACCCCGCGCGAGCGGGGATGATCCGGCCCGCGTCGCGGTTCGCGCATTCGCCTACGAGTAAACCCCGCGCGAGCGGGGATGATCCCCACGTCATCACCAGGACGCCGCGGCCCGTAACGTAAACCCCGCGCGAGCGGGGATGATCCCGCCTCCTCGCTGAGACGGTGGCTGAGCTGGCCCGTAAACCCCGCGCGAGCGGGGATGATCCGTGGTAGATGTCCTTCCCCGGGCTGTAGCCGGGGTAAACCCCGCGCGAGCGGGGATGATCCCCGGTGGGTGACCGTCGGCAGCCCGCAGCAGTCGTAAACCCCGCGCGAGCGGGGATGATCCGTCCTGCCACTTGCTCACGCCACCAGCGGCGCCGTAAACCCCGCGCGAGCGGGGATGATCCGGCTCGGCCGAGGGAGTCCTGCCCAGCGATGATGTAAACCCCGCGCGAGCGGGGATGATCCGCCGAGCCCGCTGGGTGTCTCGACGTTCTACGCGTAAACCCCGCGCGAGCGGGGATGATCCCCGGTCGACCTGGCCGGGCTGCCGAACCGTCCAGTAAACCCCGCGCGAGCGGGGATGATCCTGTCATGCCCAGACGGGTCGACCAGCAGCGACGGTAAACCCCGCGCGAGCGGGGATGATCCGTTGAACCGCTGTGCCTGATTCTTGCTGTCCTTGTAAACCCCGCGCGAGCGGGGATGATCCCTCCGGCCGTATGGTGAACTCCGTCACCATTGAGTAAACCCCGCGCGAGCGGGGATGATCCCTGGGAGAACAGCCCGCCGGTGGGGCGAGCCGTGTAAACCCCGCGCGAGCGGGGATGATCCGTCAGGCTCGAATCGCAGCCAGAGCCTCAGCCGGTAAACCCCGCGCGAGCGGGGATGATCCCAATCTGGGCAGTACCGGAGGGACCAGTGGTAGGTAAACCCCGCGCGAGCGGGGATGATCCGGCGACGTTGTGGCTCGACTGGGAGGCGAACGCGTAAACCCCGCGCGAGCGGGGATGATCCGGCGGAGGAGACCGAAGAGGGGCTGCTTCTGGAGGTAAACCCCGCGCGAGCGGGGATGATCCGCCCGCAATACGCTCGTCGCCGAACTCGACCACGTAAACCCCGCGCGAGCGGGGATGATCCGATCGGTGGCGTGAGTATCCTGGGATGGGCTGGGTAAACCCCGCGCGAGCGGGGATGATCCCATGCCCGACCCCGCCCTCGTTAGCGGCAGAGAGTAAACCCCGCGCGAGCGGGGATGATCCCGAGGTCGGACACCCGACGCCGAAGCCGGTGGGGTAAACCCCGCGCGAGCGGGGATGATCCGGCGGCCTTCAACGCGGCCATGACCAGGGCCTTGTAAACCCCGCGCGAGCGGGGATGATCCGCTCGGTAAGCCCTACGTGTGGGGAGCGGCCGAGTAAACCCCGCGCGAGCGGGGATGATCCCCACGCTGCTGCTGCGGCTCCGGGGTGTGGGATCGGGTAAACCCCGCGCGAGCGGGGATGATCCGTCAGGCTCGAATCGCAGCCAGAGCCTCAGCCGGTAAACCCCGCGCGAGCGGGGATGATCCCAATCTGGGCAGTACCGGAGGGACCAGTGGTAGGTAAACCCCGCGCGAGCGGGGATGATCCGGCGACGTTGTGGCTCGACTGGGAGGCGAACGCGTAAACCCCGCGCGAGCGGGGATGATCCGTCAGTGCAGGGCACGCTGTAGACGGGCTTGGGGTAAACCCCGCGCGAGCGGGGATGATCCGGAGATGGCCGCCGCCGCCTTCGACGAGGGCCCGTAAACCCCGCGCGAGCGGGGATGATCCCATGCCCGACCCCGCCCTCGTTAGCGGCAGAGAGTAAACCCCGCGCGAGCGGGGATGATCCCGAGGTCGGACACCCGACGCCGAAGCCGGTGGGGTAAACCCCGCGCGAGCGGGGATGATCCGAACCTATGACAGCCGGCCAGGGCGGAGGGGTCGTAAACCCCGCGCGAGCGGGGATGATCCTCACCTTCGGACTGAACCCCGCGGCACGGAGCCGTAAACCCCGCGCGAGCGGGGATGATCCGGTCCCAGGCGACGGTGAGACCTTCCCAGTCAGGTAAACCCCGCGCGAGCGGGGATGATCCTACTGACCTACCACTCGGCGGCATAGAATTATCGTAAACCCCGCGCGAGCGGGGATGATCCGGTCAAGGACTTCGCGTTCGAGGGAACAGCAGTGTAAACCCCGCGCGAGCGGGGATGATCCCAACGCCTTCAAGCGCGCCGCCTACGGGCTCATGTAAACCCCGCGCGAGCGGGGATGATCCGGCACGTCCCGTCCCGCTGGCCCCGGCACTCGTGTAAACCCCGCGCGAGCGGGGATGATCCGGAGGACCTGGTCATCGAGGCACAGAACACGACAGTAGACCCCGCGCGAGCGGGAGAACGGCCTGTGTGCTTGAGGTGGCGTGACCGGTCCATGAGTCCGGGGCGCCTGGACCGGTGCCCACCTGGACCTCATCAAGCGGGAGGTCGGCTGCGTGGACGCCTCAGTCTGGCGGACCCGGCTGCGAAGGAGCCGACCGCCACGGTCGAGAAGATCGCCGAGACGCCGGAGAGCTGCTCCAACACGCCGGTTGATTAACTTTCCTATTTCCTGAGGGGTGAGGCAGAATAAAGCTGTTGCTCGGTCACCAGGGTCTGGCTGAGCAACGGCGCCTTCTCCTCCCATGGGTCGCCTCTCCCATCTCCCGGCAGGCACGCCTCCTACCGCCATGGTGACGGTAGGAGAAGCGTTGCGCGCGGCTTCCTCCCTGGGGCGGGCTCGCTGGCCGCCTTGGTTGTGAGAGGTACGGACGATGAATATCAGGGGCGCTGCGGAGGCCGTCCTCCCCCTGCCGGCTCAGGGCTGGCTGAAGCGGGCGATCTACCGCCGCAACTGCCGTCTTTCGCCTCCCCAGTACCGCGCGGCCCTCAAGCACTGGTACTGGTTGTTCAAGTGCCGCCCCTGCCGCTTGGAGGCGCCGCGCACTATGACTGAGAAGATCCACTGGCTCAAGCTCTACGACTCCACGCCTCTCAAAGGGCGTCTGGCGGACAAGTTCCTGGTGCGCGAGTGGGTCGCCGAGACGGTGGGGGAGGAGTACTTGGTGCCTCTGCTGGGTGTATGGGACTCGCCCAACGAGATCGACTTCGCCTCCCTTCCGGGCAGCTTCGTCCTCAAGGCCACGCACGGTTCGGGATGGAACATCCTCGTGCCGGACAAGAGTGCTCTTGATGAGGCATGGGCCCGCCGTCGCCTCAAGGAGTGGCTCGGCCTTCGTCAGGCGATGAAGGGCGGCTTCGAGCTGCACTACGAGTACTGCGAGCCGCGCATCGTGTGCGAGCCCCTTCTACGTGACGGCACAGGGGGCCTGCGGGACTACAAGTTCATGGTGTTCGACGGCGTCGTGCAGTTCATCTTCACCGTGGACAGACGTGCGGGGCGCGCAATGCGGGGGACCTACCTCCCGGACTGGACCCGAGCGCCCTTCGAGTACACCTGTGAGGCTGTCCGCGCCCCAGACGTCCCCGCGCCGAGCGGCCTGGAGACCATGCTCCTCCTGGCCAGCAGGCTGGGAAAGGGATTCGCCTGCGCGCGCATCGACTTCTACGAGGTGCGGGGGCGCGTCTACTTCGGCGAGATCACCTTCACTGACGCCGACGGGCTGTCTGACTTTGCGCCCCCTCGCTACGATCATATTTTCGGGGATCGAATCGTCCTTCCTGAGAAGAAGTCGTTCAAGGGTGTCATATTGTGATGATTTAATTCTCACGGAATGGCGCCTGTAGATCTTCTACGAAGATTACTGAGCTTGGTAAGTGAGTCCCTTCAATTTTCTTGATGTACATGAGGGCTTTCTCATTAAAACCGTCGGTCGCTTGCCTAGTCGGGGTTCTCGCGTGTTACTGTCTGTGTCATTAATTCCGGCGCTCCTTCGTGAGAGTTTCGTGACTGTTGCTTCATGTTGGTGAGTGCCGTGCCCTATCAGTCCTGAATAATGGCAGGTGATATGCGGATGACGCTCGAGGATCTTCTTCATCTAACCCGTCGACGTCTTGGATCTCTCGCTCTGGCGCTCATGATCTGCGTACTATTATCAATAGTGTTCGCTTTCGTGACGCCGAGTTCCTATACGGCGAAGGCTCAGGCGTATCTGCACGTCGAAGTGGGAGGAGATCCGGGGTCGAACACGCAGTCCCACTACAACGCGGCGCAGCTCGCCGACATGAAGACCGACGCCGTCGTCCCGGTCTTCACCTCGGAGGCTGTCGCCCAGCGCGTGATCGACTCCCTCAAGCTGGATGTCACCCCGGAGGAGCTGGCCTCCTCAGTGTCGGCGGCCAGGACGCCCGAGACCGTCTCGGTGCAGGTCTCCGTCACGGCATCCTCATCACGTCAGGCTCAGGTCCTGGCTGATGAGGTCATCCGGCAGGCCGCCGAAGAGGTGAAGGAGCTCGAGGGCGGCAAGTCCCCGGTGAGAATCTCCCTGCTGTCCTCCGCCGAGCTGGTAAGTGCCACTCGGTCTCCCGCCCTGGTCACCTGTGTGGCGGTGGGGCTACTGGCCGGGCTGGTCCTGGGCTATGTGTGGATTCTCGTCCAGGAGCTGCTCGATAAGAGTCTCAAGGGGCCTGAGGATGTGCGCAAGGCCTTGTCGGCGCCCGTGCTCGGTGTCCTGCCGAAGGATCCTTCACCCCTGCGGTTGGGGCGGGGTGCGCAGACGGAGGTCGAGGAGCGGCTGCGGGCCGCTCGTACCAACGTGCTTCACGCCCTATCTCACGGGGCTCGGCAGGTCGTGGTCGTCACCTCTGCCGGCCCGCAGGAGGGAGCCTCGGCGACGGCTGCCGGCCTGGCACGGGTCCTGGCCCTGTCTGGCCATCGGGTCGTCCTGGTCGGGGGAGACCTGCGTTCACCAAGTGCCGTCGGAGCTCAGGGGGGACCAGGACTCGCAGAGGTCCTGGTGGGGGCGGCGCGTCTCAGCCAGGTCCTGGTCGAAGGCGAGGTGGCGGGCCTGGAGCTCCTGCCCGCAGGTGATATGCCCGAGAACCCCTCTGAGCTACTCAGTGGCCGCAACATGAGCGACCTCCTGCATCATCTGTCTGCAGACCGCATCGTGATCATCGATGCTCCTCCGGTATGCCGCTTCACCGATGCCGTGGTGCTGGCCGAGTACGCCGGTGGTGTCCTCCTCGTGGCGCGAGCCGGGCGCACCTCTGCGGAAGAGCTTCGTGAGGCGGCGCTGGCCGTGGAGCAGGGCGGCGGGCACATGCTCGGAGTGGTGCTCACCAACGTTTCCGATCCTGGGCGTGGGGGGCGGGGCGTTCACGTCGGTGCCACTCATGTGGAGAGTGCAACCGTCTAACCCCTCATTCCCTGAGTGCGGCACTCGCTAACAGAGATCAGGTTCAAGGAATTTATATAAATGTTACCTTGCAGTCGTTCCAGTGTCTGTCGGTGGGGTGTGCTCTCCTGGTTCCAGTCGAGGGTGATCGTGTCGTTTCAGACTCTCAGATCCAGTCTGTCTGTGATTTCGTCTCATCGCGCCTAGCAGGATCTGTTGATAAACGATGATCGAAGAGGGCTCCCCTCAGAATCTTCCAATCGGTGACACTCGGTGTTAGATTAATACTGGTCATTAAAAACGGAATCTACTCGTGATGATTCAATGAGTTCCGTATGTCGTTCTTCTACGTCGTTTCCTCCTGTGAGCATGAGGAGCGGCATCCCCACGTCCGTCCCGCGAAGCAGTGAAACCTGTTCGCCCATCTGCAGATGGAAACCCTGATGACATTTGAAATCTGTCACTCCTACCGGCGTCGAACGCTTGATCGGAGTTCCTCACGCTCAGGCGGTGTGTCCCATGCCCGTCAGCAGACTCAACGGAGCGTGACGACTCATGGCTGAAGCACGTCAGGACTCCCATGGCACCACAGGCCGTGATGAGCGCAGTAGCGAGATTCGCCGCCCCGGCACGCCTGTGCCCGCCCGATCTCTTGGAGGGCACGGGGGTGCCACCGCGGGCGCCCCTTCAGCACCGGGCTCAGCGCCCGTGAGACCGTCGGACTGCGGCGCGCAGCGGGGAGGCTTCGCCCTGTGCCGGCTCGAGCCCCTCGCCTTGATGGTCATCGACTTCCTGGCCACGTACATGGCGCTGTACTCCGCGGCCTGGGGGACCACGAAGTGGGCGACCGCCACGGGGGCGACCGGCGGCCTCCTGGCCGTCGGGGTGCTCGGGATCGTCAACGTGGGCGTCTTCGCCACCTTCAAGATGTACAACAGCCTGTGGCGCTACG
>ERZ773038.2028-NODE-2028-length-10683-cov-10.524087_pt1 | contig 10683 bp, 15 predicted proteins | sample MGYA00511665_ERZ773038 | MGnify/ENA primary metagenome ERZ773038 (study PRJEB29015, sample SAMEA2737966) | human oral metagenome | biome: human oral; feature: human-associated habitat; material: dental | place: China | collected 2028 ... | reverse complement strand
GGGGGTAGCCGGTCATGTGGGTCAGGACGCAGTAGTCGGTGAGCAGGGCGTCGATGGCCTTGGTGTCAGCGGCGACCATGGCGTCGCACAGGCGCGAGTAGAGCTCGGCGGCCGCGCGCGGCGCGATCTCGGAGGCGTGGGGGTGCGGGCGGACCTGCGTGTGGGAACGGGACAGGGTTCGGGATTCGTGGGGACGGCGACTCATGGGCCAAGAGTAAGGCCCGACGTCGAATATATGAGGGACCAACAGCGCTCCCGCGGCCGGGTCGGGGCGCGGGGCCCTCGTCGGGGCGCAGGCCCTAGCGGGCCTCATGCGGCGGCCACTCCACGAAGGTGGGGATCCACTGGCCGAGGGTTGTGCGTACTGGACGAACCCCCGAACCCCGTGGCGTACACCCGCCCCTCTCCCAGTGGTCCCCGACCCTCGTGCAGTACGGGGTCTCTCGGAGTGGACTACCAGATGAACTGCTCAGGGCCTTCCCCGGCCCTCGTGCGATGCACTCAATACCGCCCTAACCACTCCGCACGATCGCTCGCCGGCTGGTAGCCCTCCGGAGGAGTGACTGCCCACCCCATCTCCTGAAGGACATCCGCAGCGATACCGCTCGATGACCGGACAATGGCTTTCGCCTGCTCCGTTCTCCAGCGAGCTCGGGCCTGATCAAGTTCCTGGCGCGCGCGAGGAGGATGGTCGACTCCAAGCTCCTCGATCAGCATTGTCAGGAAGTCCTCCAGAGCGGGCCGCAGCCTCGGACCCCCGACAGGGAAGTGGATGTCAGAGATCTGGGGAGTCTTCTCAGCGCCTCCCCGCTTCTTGACCGTGCTTCGTCCGCTGCCACGGCCATCGCGGGACATCATGAAGGTCCAGGCGTCACGATGCGCGTGAATATGAAGGTGTGAGCAAGGAACATTCACCCGGGGACGGCGCCGGTAGTCAAGACGAGCAAGCCACTCGCCTCCGCCATGCGGTCTCAGGCCGAACGTCGAGCCCTCAATGATCATGTACGGATGCTGTGTTGATATCGAACAGGTGTAAGACACCACGAGATCGAGGAGCTTCTTGCCGCCGATGGACAGGACGACAGGAGCCTTCTCCTGCGGATGGACAGCCGCCTTCCACGGATCCTCTCCTGCGATGTCGACCTGGAACTCAGGCGCTGCCGGGCAAACTGCACGCACTGTATGAGTCAGGTCCTCCGCAAAACGGGAGGTCTGCTCATCCGCCCCGGTGATCACTTGCCGAGAAGGAACATCAAGCTGTGGTACTCAGAGAACAGCTTGAGGTCGTCCGACGGATACTCACCGGTGTACTCCTGAGCGAGTGCAGCATCAACACTGCCGAACCGACGCTCGAGCGCACTGACAACAGCCCTCTCTCGCGCCTCAAGCTCGGCCTGCGAGAAGTGCTTGACGACTCCACGTGACGGAACAAGGGCGGTGGACATATGACTGTCTCCTTCCGTAGCCGTACAAGCACTGTAACGCATCGCTACGACACGAACCGCTCCCTCTTCCGTGACGGCCGGCGAGTAGGTCTCAGCCGGAAGAAACCGCCCCGAGCTTCACGAGGGTGGGGATCCACTGGCCGGGGGTTGTGCGTACTGGACGAACCCCCGAACCCCGTGGCGTACACCCGCCCCTCCCCCAGTGGCCCCCGACCCTCGTGCAGTACGGGCGTCTCACGACGTCGAGCAGCCGCCGGCCATCGACACGGGCGGCCTCGAAGCGGGGAACCGAAACAGGGAACGCGAAGGGCCCGCCGCGCAGCTCCTGGCTGCTCGTCGGGCCCTCGCCGTGGTGGCGGTAGCGCTGGGATTCGAACCCAGGGTGGCTATGAACCACGTAGTAGCAGGGGGTTGCGGCACGGTCAGCAACTTTCGTTTTTCGGCAGTATCTCAACGTTTCTGTTACGGGGAAGCATTAGGTAACTGCAAGATTTTGGTGAGAGTTGTGGGCAATATGTGGGCACGGTCTATGCTCATGGCGTGGGCGAGACGTTCTGGGCTGCAGCCGGAGTCGTTGTGGCGCTGGTCGTGGGCCTTGGCGGCATCGGCTTGTCGGTGTGGAGCATCATCACTGCACGTACGGCGAACAGGGCCGCCGAGGAAGCAAGCGGTGCTGCGGCTGAGGCGAACCGGCTCGCAGCGAAGGTGCATACAGACAACCTCAAGCTGCAAGCGCCAATCCTTGATGTGAAGACCTTCGCTCCTGGAGACACCGGAGTGCAGGTCGTGGTGCACAACTACGGTTCCGGCCCGGCAGTCTCAGTAAGCATCCGCTTCGATGGCGACGCTGAGGACCGCTTCCCGCCGTTCGCACCAGGCACGATGCGGGTGATTGAGGCTGGCGGAGACGGCGTGTTCTGGACCCCCGTCAGCAGCGATGAGTATCTCGCTCGCGTGGGCCCAGACGGCCGTATACGCATCAGGTGGGCGAATCAGCTCGGGGAGTATCAGGAGGAACGATCTGCCACACGAGCGGACGCCAGTGGACTCTCCGACGCGATGCTTCGTCGCAGCATGCAACAGCTTCTTGAGTCGGATGACTCCCAGCACCTCGAGTCAGACAAGCACGGCCAGGACGGCACCAAGCAGAGCAGCGCGGGAGAGAGCACAGGCAACGGGACTCAGGCTGTCACGGAAACTGACCACGACTCCGTCGAATCCGGAGAGACCTCATCATCCGCTCCGGCGCCGCAAGACGGGAGTCCCCCTCAGCCCCTTCCTCAATGATTCCAAAGGATTATCCGTTTCCGAGGAATCGCGAAGAGCGCGAACTGACCACCACCCCACTTCCCGACCACACGGAAGCACCTCTAGTTTTCCTCAGCATCACAGGCAAAAGTCCAAGTCTGAAGATCGCCAGACCCGTACACAGAAAAAACAACAGCATCTCACGGTAGTGGGGCGGGGTGGGGTACGGGGTCCCCACCCCGCCCACTTCCTCGAGTCGAACGTCTGTGCGACGGTTACGAGCGAGATGGCGCGCGGTGGTGTCAGCGGTAGATCTGCTCGAGGTCGTGCCAAGCGCTCTTGATCTCTTGCAACCGCTCGACGGTGAGCTCGACGCCGTCGTCCATGGTGATCCTGCCGCCGTTGGGCACGAGGCTCTGGCCGGATTCGGAGAAGGCTGGCTCTTTGACCAGGACGTTCACGGGCAAGTCGATCCCGTTATGTCCGTGCTGGACGCCGGTGTAGGCAGGCAGATCCTCGCGCACCCGCATGAGTGTGCGCTGGCGCTCGAGCAGGGCGTGTTGCTTGGACAGGTCGAGCTCGGGAACCGCGATCTGCTCGGGGACGAATCCCATGGCCCTGTTCCGGGTTTGTAGCGCCGTGATGAGACGGGGCAGACCGACGTTGGCGTCGAACTGCGCAGCAGCATTCCTGCACTGCGTCTCTGCCGAGTTCAGAGCTTCCTGATACGCATCGGCTGCGGACTGGAACTCAGCTCTTGCGTTGGCGATGATCTTGTCGGCGTGCTCGATCATCAGGTCGCAGAGGCGGCGGTAGCTCTCCTCGAGGGCGGCGTGGGTGGCGGTGGCGGTAATGGAGGCGGCGTGGTTCTCCCGGTGGGCCCGGTCCACATTCGGGGTGGCGTCGAGTCCCTCGGTGTCGCCGGCCAGGATCTTGTTCTTGAGGGCCTGGGCGTCAAGGAGCTCGGCGCTCTTCAGGTTCTGTTCACACGCCTCCTTGCTGGCGGCGACGTGGGTCTCCTCCCACTGGATCTCGAGGGCGTCGATCTTCCTGGCAAGGGCGACGACGTCAGCCGGGAAGATCCGTTCGTCGGTGGGGAGCACGGAGATGTTCTGGCGGTCGATGGCGGTGCTGTTGCGCTGCATGGTTCTCCTCACAGGGTTGGCATGGCCGCGGCCAGGTCAGAGGCGGTGGCGGTGGTGTTCGGGGACGTGAGGCGCTTGGCAACCTGCACCGCCCCGGAGTAGGCCTTGAAGATGCGGTTGTTGGCGGCATTGACGTCCTTGGCCGTGTAACCCTCTGCGAGGAGGGCGCGGCTCACCTGGCGGGCGTAGTCGGTGACGGCTTCGTCTCCGCTTGCGAGCAGGTCGGTAGTGGTGGGGCGTCTGATGTCTGCGGCGATCTCTTCCAGGTGCCGCTGAGTGAATCGGAGTGTGGGCGGTGGTGTCATGGTGTGTTTCCTTTCAGCCGTGCTGCGGTACGGGCAGCGGGGTCATGTGGGGATCGGACGGTGTCGGTCCCCGGCATGGTCCGGGGAGCCAGCGCCTACTTGGTGGTGACGTCGAGCAACGCCGTCGTGGCGTCCTGCTCGGTGACGGCGGGACGGGCCGCGGTGCCGGCGGCCCACATTGCTGCGGCCGTGCTGAAGCCGTCCGGGGCGCTGGCGGAGGCGGCGTTGGCGAGGGCCTCGGCGCCCAGGGAGGCCAGGGCGTCGAACTCTGCTGCGGCCTTGACGCGCTCGTTCCGGGTGGCGGTGAGGGCGTCGAGCATCTCCGTGCGTAGCCGGCGCCTGTCGGCGGGGTCGAGGTCGGCCAGGTCGGCGGCGAGCGTGGCCACGGCTGGGGCCTCGGAGATGAGTGTGAGGCCGGCGCAGCCCGTGGCTGCGAGGACGTCGAGCTGATGGCGGTGGGTGCCGCCGGTGAGGTCGTCTATGGCGGCTCGAAGGTGGGTGAAGGCAGGGGTGTTGGGTCGCATGGTGGGGGTTCCTTCCTGGTGTTGTTGGTCAGGCCCGGGCGAGAGCTCGGGCAGGTGCGCGTCGGGGTGGCGTGGCCACGGCGGCGATCTCATCGGCCCGGCAAGCGGGGCACACGCCGCTGCGGGTCAGGGGGCGGTCATGGGTCGGGCAGTACCGGTCCGGGCTGCGGTTGCGGGACGGTGGCGGCGTGACCACGGCGGCCCGTAGCGCGCGCACCAGCAGCCCAGGACCGGCCTCGGGTGGCAGGTCACTCAGGAGCAGCTGGATGTCCCGGGCACGCCATCCCCGAGCGGTGAGCGGAGCCACCAGCATCGCCACGTCGACGCGCAACCCGATAGCGCACCGATGGCGACGGACGACGTCGACGGCGTCCCGGTTCTCGCCCGGATCCCCCGCGCTCGCGGCCCCGGCGGAGCCGGCGGCCGTTGAGGTGTTCTCCTCCCGCCCGCCGTCGTCGAGCTCGTGCCCGCGCTCCGGTTGGTTGAGGGGGGTAGGGGGGAGGGGGATTGTTTGATCTTGGTCTGATCGGAGGACATGGTGTCCTCCCTGGAGTGCAGATTTGTCCTCCCTGGAGCACTCAGAGGGGACATGCTGTCCGCCCTGGGTGGGGTTATCCACAGGCGCCGCTGGGTTCAGGGAGGACAGGGTGTCCTCTCTGGCGTGGTTATCCACAGGGCTCGTGGTGGTCGGAGACGCTGTTGTGGTGTCCTCGGGGCGATCGGTACTGGCACCGATGGGGGTGGTCTCACCACTGGCGGTGAGGACCTGGTCGTCATCGGTACTGGCACCGATGGGGGTGGTCTCACCACTGGCGGTGAGGACCTGGACGTTATCGGTACTGGCACGGGTAATGGGTGGGATGGTGAGGGTGTAGCGGGGTGCGCGGTGCTGGGAGGCCTTGGCGGTGAGGGCGAGGAATCCGGTGGCCTCGAGCCGGCCCATCGCTCGCCGTACGTTGCGCCGGCTCATCCCGGTGGCTTCGGCGAGGCGCTGTTGGGGCGCCCAGGCGTCGCGCACGTCGCCGGCTCGGCGAGCCAGGACGCACGCGACGTGCCGGGCGGAGGGCTCCAGCGGGCTTGTGGGCGCCTCGACGGCGTCCAGCCACTCCCACTTGCTCGCAGCAATCGCAAGGTTCCTGCCGGAGCTGCGGCGGCCACTGGCGGCTACCGCAGCAGACCCCATCGGCAGGGCCGCGAGCGCGGGGTTGGTGGTCATGCGTCGTGCTCCTCGAGGTCTCGAGGGTCGTCGGGCATGAGGATGGGGGCGTAGACGGCGATGGTGGCCGGGGTTGTGGTGAAGGTAGGGGCGCCGTGGGTGAGGGTATGGAGTGCGGCTGTGGCTATTCGTGGGAGCTCGTCGGCGGGTAGGTCGGCGGCGGCGAGTGCCTCGATGCGGTCTACGGTGTGGAGGTTGATGGTGCCGATGCGGCGGCGAATGCCTTCGGGGGCGTTGTCGTCCTCGACGTAGCGGATGGGCTGGGTGTCCTGCTCGATGGTGATGGCGGGCGTTGCCAGGGCGTGGGCAAGGTCGTCACGGGTGGTGGTGTCGACGGTCAGGCCGATGGCCGGCGCGACCACGTGGCACGTGGGGCGGAGAGTGGTGGGGCCTGCGGTGGCTGGTGGCCGTGGAGCGGCTGTGGGGAGGTCGAACATGGGTACGTCCTCCCATGGTGCGGGGGCTGGTCTGCGGCGTCTCATAAGGTCGCCACCTCCTGGTGGGTGGTTGTTGCTGGCTGCGTTGCAGCGGTGAGTGCTTCGAGCTCTTCGTCGAGGCGGGCGGTAGCCGGGATGGCGACACCGATGACCTGGCAGTCCTGGTGGTCTAGGTGTGGGCACTGCATGGCGACTGTCGTCCACTGGTCGGCGTGGGCGGCGACGTCGAAGGCGCATACGGCGATGGCGGGCAGGTCGGATATCAGTAGGTCGGGGGCGACGCGCAGGAGGACTGCGCGGCCGTGCTGGACGTGGATGGTGGCGACGTCACGGAGCGCTCGCTGCTTGTGGTTGGGGAGCTCGTCGAGGAAGTACTCGGTGCTCTGCTGGCGCACGCCGAACTTGATGCCGAGGGCGTCGAGCGTGGCCATGCTGTCGCAGGAGGGGCAGGCGGCGGTGGGGGTGGCGTAGTAGTGCAGGCTCATAGGGGTTGCCTCCTGGTGCGGGTTGAGGGGTTCTCCAAGGCGGGTGGGGAAGGGGTGGTTGGGAACTCCGTGGGTGCCGGCCGTCGGGCCGGAGTGTTCAGCCCTGCTGCTCGCGGTTGGGGCCGCGAGCGCGGGGGTGGTGAGGGTCATCGTGGTGTCCACGTCCCTGCGGTCTGGTAGGCCTCGAGGGCGCGGGTGTAGGTGTCCAGGGCTGTGCGTAGGTGCTGGGCTGCCTCGGGTGAGTCGATGACGACGTCGGGGATCACGAGGACGGGGGCGTCGAGGTTGCAGATCGCGGTGATTCTCACGGGTGTGTTGACGCCGGTGCCGGGGACGGGGCCGAGGTCGGCGATGTGCTGGCCGGGGAGGCAGGCGGTGGGGTGGCACCACGGCAGGTGGCCGGTGGGGGATGAAGCCGTTGGCGTGGGCTCGGCGTCGTCGGGGTTGCCCCATCGTCCGCGGCCGTGGTCGTCGTTCGTGGTCACGGAGCTCGTTGTAGCCATGGGCGAGTCAAGTCGTCCTGAACCGGCGAGGACGTCCGGGCGGGCGCCCGTGGAGTGGGAGTAGCCGGGTGTGCTGGCGGGGGTGCAGGTGGTTGGGGGTAGCATTGTGGTGATCCGATCTACTGGCTTGGGTCAGGCCCCCGCGTTGCTGACTGGCGCGGGGGTCGTCTTGTTGGTTGTCCTGCTGCGGCGTCGGCTGCGGTGCGAGCGCGGGACGGCTGCGGTGGTGGGTTCTGGTGCTGTGCGGCCGTGGTTGAGGCGGGCGCGGATGGTGTCGAAGCCGGTGCGGCGGATCCGCCAGTGGCCGTTGTCGGGCAGCTGGTAGGCGGGGAGGAGCCCGGTGCGGCACATGGCTTCTACGGCTTGGCGGTTGGTGCGCATGATGCGGGCGGCCTCGGCGGTGGTCAGGTCGCAGCCTCGGGCGGCCTCGAGGGCGCGGGCGGCTGCGGCGTTGAGGGCGGGGGTGTCGAGCTCGTAGGCGTTGGGCAGGCCCAGAAGTGCCAGAGCCGTACGCGCGTCGACGGGGTTGACGGCTGGGGCGAGGTCGGCCGGTGTTGGTGCGGTGGGGGCCGCGAGCGCGGGGGTGGTGCCGGTGGTCATCGTGGTGCGCCTGTCGGGTCAGGCGTCGGCCAGGACGCTGGCGGGGTCGGTGACGCACTCGGCGAGGTAGTTGTCGAGGTCCTCGAGGCGGTAGCGGATCTTGCCGCGTTTGCCGCCTCCGAGCTTGAGGTAGCGGGGGCCTCGGCCCTGGAAGCGCCAGCCGGCGAGTGTCTGGGGCGCGTAGCCGAGGTAGTCGGCGGCTTCCTTGGGTGACAGGGTGCCCGAAGGTGAGGCGAGAACGGTTGCAGCAGCCACGTCTGTTCCTATCCGTATCAGAGTCGACTTGCGTCGCTTTCAGACACATCATAACTCCAAAACAGATTCTGTCTACATCTAAAACAGCGTCTTCGTTGCTGATGCAGGTAGGCTTGTGCTGTGGCTAAGTTGGAAGACGATGAGCTCGGCGCCCACGTGGGCCGACTGCGGGCCAGCGCAGGCATCACTCTCGAAGACGTTGCGCAGGCGATGTCTGATCGAGGCTATGGCTGGACACAGTCGACCGCCTGGAAGATTGAGCACGGTCAACGCGCGCTCAAGGCCAACGAGGTCCCTGCCCTGGTTGAGGTGCTGGATGTCGGTGCCGTCGACCTTCTCACCGTCCCAACCAGCCGCGCTCAGCACGCATCGCATGTGGCCAGTGAAGTTGCGGGAGCAGCAGAAACGCTGGCTGAGGCCGTAAGAGCACTTGTCCGCACACGCTATGAATGGCTGCTGCTGTCGGATGAGGATCGGGAGGCGATGGAGCAACACAACAGCGAAGCGGCTTCTCGTTTGCGGAAGAGGAGTGGGGATGACGGAGATCTCCCCTCTGCCACTGCCGTTGTCGATGCAATGACGGTGAAGAACGTGGTCGAAGAGACTGCGGAGTGGTTAGCCTCCCAGTTCAACGCAACCACCGGAGGGCACAGAAAACCAGAGACGTTCCTCAACCTCTAGGGGACATCTTGAACATGTGAGTCCTGCTGGCGGGGTTCACTGGGTTGTGGGCTCCCGCTGCGGGTGGTGGGGCGTGTCGTACGCGTCCTGCTAGTGGGGGCGTGCTCGCACGTCTCCGTGAGAGGCCCACCGTCGGCCGCCGGCCCCGCTACAGACACGGGGGCGTGGCCACGGGCGGTCCTCTCGGGTGAGGTGGCCGGCGGCTGCCTCACAGCGCCGGAGGCGGGTGGTCGGTCCCCCGCCACGGCCCGGGACGACGGCGCACGCCGCCAGGCCCGGAAGGTGCCCCGGCACAGTCCCGGGCACCCCGCATCCCCTACCGCACGACGGCCACCCCAGTAGGCGGCTGACGAAGCTGGTGGGGCAGTCAGGAAGGGCCGACAGTGGCGACCATAGAGGCGTACAGGACAGCGAAGGGCGAAAAGCGGTGGAGGGTGCGCTACCGCACCCCGGAGCGCCGTCAGACCGACAAGCGCGGTTTCAGGAGGAAGGCGGACGCGGCGGCCTTCGCGGCGTCTGTCGAGGTCTCCAAGTCCATGGGGGCCTACGTGCCCGCGAGCGCGGGGCGGGTGACGGTCGGTGACCTGTCCGGGCCGTGGCTTGAGCGGAGGCGTGGCGTGGTCAAGCCGAAGACGGCGGTGATGGATGAGTCTGCGGTGCGGGTGCACGTGCTTCCGCGCTGGGGTGGTGTGGCCGTGGGTGATGTGCGGGCCTCGGCGGTGCAGGCGTGGGTCAGTGAGCTCGTGGCCGGCGGGGCGGGGTCGTCGACAGTGCAGGCGGCGCATGGGGCGCTGCGGAAGATCTTGCAGGATGCGGTGACGGATCGGCAGATCGTCGTGAACCCGGCTGCCGGTGTGCGCCTGCCGAAGGTGGTGCGGCGTCGTCGGACGTACCTCGACGTCGAGCAGCTGGCGCGGTTGGCCGTGTGCGCCGGGGAGCTGGGGCCGGTGTTCCTGGTCCTGGGGTGGACGGGGCTGCGGTTCGGTGAGCTGGCCGGCTTGCGCGTGGAGGACGTCGACGTGCTGCGGAGGCGGCTGACGGTGCGTAGGACGGTGTCGGAGGTGGCCGGGCGGCTTGTGGAGGGGACGCCTAAGACGGCGCAGGGAATCAGGTCGGTGCCGTTCCCGGCGTTCCTGGCGCCGGTGGTTGGGGCGCAGCTGGCGGGGAAGGCACCGGATCGTGAGGCCTTCTCCTCGCCCCTGGGCGGGCCTCTGCGGGGCAACTACATCCGTCGGCGGTTCTTGGCGCCCGCCCGGGCGCTCGCGGGTACCGCTGTGGAGCGTGTGCAGGCTGCGGTGGGCGTGGCCACGAGTGCGCGGGGGCCTGTCTACGGGGAGGCGACGGTAGCGGCTGTGAGGGCCTGGCAGGCCCGTCACGGGCTGGCGGCCGCGGGTGCGGTGGACGTGGCGACGTGGGAGGCGCTGGAGGCCGCTGAGGGGCTGGAGGGGCCGGCGCTGGTGCTTGAGGAGGGGGCCAGGGACTTCGGGGCTCTGACGCTGCACGATCTGCGGCACACGGCGGCGTCGTTGGCGATCAGCTCGGGTGCGAACGTGAAGGCGGTTCAGACGATGTTGGGGCACCGGTCGGCGGCGATGACGCTCGACGTCTACGCGGACCTGTTCCCTGATGACCTGGACGCCGTGGCCGGTGCTCTTGATGCTTTGGGTAGCGCCACGACGTCGGAGATTGTGGGCAATATGTGGGCAATTCGGCCCGTGGCGGTGTGATCGGCCGGGAACGAGGAAGGCCCGTCACCGCGACTTTTCGTTGCGGCGACGGGCCTTTCCCGTGGTGGCGGTAGCGCTGGGATTCGAACCCAGGGTGGCTATGAACCACACA